>Ga0209092_10000155_pt1 | contig 62643 bp, 69 predicted proteins | sample FraStrMetagenome_FD_187446 | JGI IMG/M metagenome (GOLD analysis project Ga0209092, IMG submission 187446) | Marine eukaryotic phytoplankton communities from Arctic Ocean - Fram Strait ARC3M Metagenome (SPAdes) (version 2) | ecosystem: Environmental > Aquatic > Marine > Oceanic | place: Fram...
AGTACCACGACCACTACCTGCATTAGCTAACATAGCCGCACCCATCGCCATCAAGTCTACTCTGCTTTCAAGAGCATCAAACCAGTTAGTGTCTCTTTCTCCTTTCTCTGCTTTCTTTTCATTATCAGTAGAAGAATCAACTTCAACAGGAGTCACAGCCTCGGTTACTGTCTTGTCTACAGGGCTAGGAGGAGTACTAACAACTTCAATAGGAGTCTCAGCACCTGCTCCATACCTACCAAAAGAACCTTCCTCTACTCCAGTAGCTTCCTTACCCATAAAGCCTTGAGCCGCCTGTACAAGAGGATCAGCAACAGCTTCAGCACCTCCGAGTACACGATTACCTATTTCTTTAGCTCCGCCAACTACTTCGTTTACGATACCACCACCGCCTTGTCTTACGTCTTCACCAAACTTTGCAGGGTCAATCCAATTAGGTGTTTGCATATCTTGAAAGAACTTGATAGTATTACCAACAGCCTCTGGCATACTAGGATTAGCAGTGTCAGGGTTACTTTGTATCTGCGCTCTAAGCATATCAGCAGTTGGAGGTAAAGATGCATTAGCTACGTTACCTACACCTCTACCTAATAATGCAAAAGGACTATTAGACTGCTGAAGAGTCTGTCTCATAGCTTCTCGTTGAGGATCACCAGAGACTCTAGCTTGAAAGTCTCTGTATGCTTGCATGATATCACTCATATTATCTTACTCCAGTATTCAGTAGCTGAGGTTGCTGTTGTTGCTGTTGCATTGCCGCAAGCTGTTTATCTATATATGATTGTAGAAGATCAGCTTCACGATTACGTCTAGGAAGTAGCTCTTCATTTGTCCATTCGTCAGGGTCACGTAACATAGAGATACCTTTAGTCATGTCACCTTTCATGATCTCACGCATACTGTTAAAACCTAAAGCACTGTTACCATAGTTATGTACTAGCGAGACACCTACAGCTAACTGCTCTGGAGATAAGTCAATACCCTTAAACTTCTCTTTAACACTGTTCGCTGTCTTGTCGATGTGTGATCTAGTAATACCCATTGCAACGTCTGAGGGTACATTGAAGTGACCTAGCTCTCTCTCAACAGCTAAAGCATCTTCACCCTGCTTACCTACGTAAGGCAGTAAAGACTCTTGCACATTACTAGGTAGCCCTAACTTCATAAAGCTTTTCAAATCCATCTGACCAATATCGATGCCGCCACCAAATGTTAAACCAGACTTGCCAATAGCTTTACCATCTCTCTTTGGAATGTATGTTCTAGCCTCAGAGCCTTCCATAGGAAAGCCCTCCTCTTGTATTATAAACTGATATAAAGCATCGTTATTAGTCATTATCTATCCTTTCACGCTAGTTCTTGAAATACTTTATCGTACTTAACAGCTAGATAACCAGAGGGCATAGTTACTACATTCTCTGGCATAATCTCTTCTACTTCTTGTGCCATGAATCCTGAACGCATACTATTACTTAACCCTTTCTCTTCTGCCTCTTCAGTCCAGTCCCAAGAGTAAACACCAAGACCATTGTCTAATCTGCCTAGCTCTTTGATGTTGGTTTTAAGACGCATATCTGAAAGCTTTGCTAATAAGTTACCACCTACAGAACCACCCGCCACGTTAGCCGCCGTACCTGCTACAGGCATTCCTGCTAATGTCAAGCCTACACCGAGCAATGTACTAAACGGATCAGACTCAGGGGCTGTCTCTACAGTAGTTGAGGATGACTCACCAGATTTATATTGCTCTGTAGCTAAGGGATTTGAACCTAAGAAGTCATAGAACTGTGCAAGGTTAGCCATCTCAGCCATACGTGGAGCATCATACTGCTGTATCTGATCCATCAACTCTGCTTGACCTCTTGCCGTTCTGTCCTGACCTATAGCAGACATGAGACCACCACCTCTTTCAAGCTGACTAGCAAAGGCAGGAAGCTGACCTAACGCTCCCATTGCTGTTTGATATCCTAAGCCTCTATCCTGTAATCCTAGCCCTATGTCTGCTTGCGATAGTTGTCTATCTCTCTGTGCCAACTGACGTTGCTGTAAGTCTAGATTCTGTTGAGCTAGTGCCGCATCTGATATTGACTTCTGCGTAGCTCTGTTAATCTCACCACCTAGTAAGCCTAAACCTTCACCAGTTTCACTGCCACCATACTGCCCTGCCGCTGTACCTTTCTGGAACAACGGAACAGAACCTCTTTGGAATGCAACATTAGACTCATCTAAGATACTTGATAGTTGGTCTTGGAATGTCTGGTTAGAAGATAAGTCAGCCGCACCGCCTTCAAAGGCTCTAGAAGTATCATAATCCTGCGACATACCTGCCGCACCTAATAAGTTACCAAGACCTTCCTGACCCATGCTAGTCAAACCTGACATAGCACCACCTTCACCATATAAGTCAAGTATAGCTTGCTCACCCTGACCTACCATAGCATCTTGGTCTGCTAGTCTAGTACCTTGATAGATACCTTCAGTGCCTTGATTATATAGATTGTACGCATCCATCAAGCCACCGACAGACATACCACGTAGCTCTTCTCCTATCTGTACCTGTTGACTTGAAGTAGTGTTCTCTTCAGTTGTAGTTTGACCGCCACCTTTACTCATTTAAAACTCCTTAACCATATATATTATGTCGGAAGAATAATCTGGAATTAGTTTAGTCCAACCTTTTCTTCCAAATATTTCAACACCATCTAGTCCTTTTTCTTTTGCCCAATCTTCAACAGTTTCCATATAAAGATCGACCCATTCTGTAATATCTTTACCACCACATAGATGTATCAATAACCTTTCTTTAACAGGGTATGAAACATGCTTAGTAACTACAGCCCCTAGTATCTCTTCATCTCTGTAGATCAACCATAACTGGCTGTGTCCTTTCTGTATGCTTTCTAACACTGTCTTCAAAGTAACTTCAGGGGCTTTGTCAATTACTTTAAGAAGATAGTCAATGATTACGTTCAGGTTCTTTTCTATTTCTGCAACGTCTTTTACTAATCTTACTTTATACATCTAATTACCTTTTAGCTCTTCTACTTCTGCTTTCAAGCTTTCAACTTCAGCTTTAAGTTCTTTCACGACATCCCATAGAACAGGGGTCATGTGTGTGTAGTTTAAAGTTAAAGTTGTACCTGACACTTCACCTGTTTCTAAGTCTTTATCTTCACTTTCAATAACAACTTCATCTAAACCTGCCGCTTGAACATCTTGTGCAATAAAACCAATATCAGCTTTACCGCCATCAATCATGTTGTAACGCTTGGCCTCAAGTTTATCGAACATCTCCATTGAGTTACCAATAGGTCTGATGTTCTCCTTTAGCTTCGCATCTGAAAGTTCATTTATACTGCCACCGAATGTTGCATTGTTGTTTGTCAAGTCCCAGTAAACAGGCCACTGACCATTTACTTGAGTGTATGTGGTTGTATCGTTGCCTCCACGTAAGACATAAAATCTATTAGAGTTACAGTGGAGCATCGAAGAGTTGGCGTTTGTGTCTCGTAGGTAAACGGTGGTACTGCTTCCCCTTAGCTCCAAAGATGGAGCTTGACCATTGACAACTACTCGCCCCCAATCCGTCCAAGTACCATTCTGTTGCGCTCTATGATAGAACTTTTCATCAGAGTTAAAGGCAAGCTGATGGCGATAGTTACTAGAGTGTGTATTAGCAGTAAGAACAGCATTAGCATTATCAGGAGAAGCATTGGGTTTGTTAGTAGATGATTGACTGTAGTGGTCATACGTAAGGTTGTAATCCTTAGTTTGCACAGTGTTTAAATCCACTGTCTGCCAATTAGAGGCAAGACTGTCTGTAATTGGAGAATCTAATCTTTCATCAATTATATCCGTAGCCTGAGATATCTTTTGCAATTCATTCTGCAAATATAACGGAACAGACTCAGCCTCTTGTGGAGGAGGTAAAGGTATGTACTTACTCACTGTCTTCCCTCATAGCTATACTCAATAGAGTATCCAGTTAATGACCAAATATTATCAGTCTTTGACTCCATCTTAATTGCAATGTATCTACCGCTTTCTCTGAAGGTAGCTTTGTAGTCTTCACCTATTACAAACTCTTGAGGCTGTGACCATGTAATACCACCGCCTTGACTTTCTTCAGTACCTACGTAGATGTTAACTGTACCTTCACCTTCAAAGTGTGGGTATATGGCGTTGATATATTTATAACCTTTATCGTCTTCAAAGTCTAAACCAATACGTTCAACAAAAGGTTTGTATGTTACACCGTTAATGCTAAGACCTGACTCACCTATAAAGAAACCAGAGGTGTTATTAGCATCGCCATGTTTAACATATAACAAGTCATTACGAGAAGGGTTATAAGACTCATCACCCCAAAAAGAACCATCACTATCCCAAGTATACGGATCACTATCCCAACCTTCAGGCTCACCTAAAGTTCTTTGTACATGTCCATTACCAATAAAGGCTATTCTATTTATGTCACGCTGTGTCCATGAATCTGATTCATAGTTGTAGATAACTACTTTATCTGACTCACCTGTAGCACTGTCCACAGAAGGGTAATGAATTACTACCTCTCTATTCTTAGAATCGTGAACACATTTAACTTTATCTGTATGGTTGGGGTTAATCTGAGAATACAAAGCCTTACGCATTTGGTTAGTAATAACAGACTTCTTAGATGTACCATCATGAATATAAACATCATCAACACCTACAACAAAATGCTTACCATTAAACTCTGTAACACAATCTCTAGCTAAGATACCTGAGCCGTCACTAAATACCTTTCTAAAGGAGAATACAAGACCACCTCCAATAAACTGCATAGCCCATACAGCATCGTTCTTATAGATAAAGAACGTATCATTTAACGATCTTCCTTCTACAATCCTACCTTGAGTATCTGGTAAGATGTTATAACCTGCCTGTACCGCAGGGTCTCCAGTGTTCCACGATGTAGGTACACCTCCTAACGGAGCAGTGTCACTCCACAATACTTTTGAAGGATACGCCTGACTGTTGTTTGTATCAAGTAAATCTAATGCAATAAGAAAGTTCTTAAAAGGACGTATAACACCGCAACGCTCGTTAGCCAACCAACCAGTTAAAGCTTCAAACTTACCTGTAGATTCATTGTAGAACTGAGGAACATCATCTCCGTTATTAAATAGTAAAGCACCGTTAAACAGTGTTGATGTCCAACCATCATCATAGTCTCCAGTATAGTCTCCAGATGTTCTGGTAACCTCAGTATGACTACCATCAGAACCTATACGATAGATATCAGTATCGTTAGCATAGAACCAATAGTTAGAGTTAAAGTCCGTCCACGGTACTGCAATCATTGGATGACCAACGACAGTTGTATTAGCTATTGGATTATTTCCTGAATCATATTGAGTGCCATAAACTTCAGAATATCCTAAAGCTACGTTAGTTTTAGCCTGTCTAAAGGTTACGTTAGAACCATCACTCCATATCTCATTAGGCATAGCATAAGGAGACAGATCAAGATTAATCCCGCGAGGTCTTTTTATTTCTATCTTCTTATAAGCCATAATTATCTATTTGATCTCCAGAATCTAAGTACAGAACCTATACGAGCAGTAGAATCATTAACGACTGCGTATTTTAACCTACTATGGTTTTCATTGCTAGTAGCTTTAAGACGGAAATAATCTCCAGTAGTGGTAAGAACACCTACTACACTAAAGTTTGTACCTGATCTTTCGCCCATATATTGCACACATGGCGTACCTATAGCAGTACCTCCATCAGTGTAAAGCTGTAGTGTTCCTTTACCTACGTCATCGCCCGCACTTGTATTACGAAGCATAGCACTACAGTCATAATAGTAAGTACCTGCAGGAAGATAGACCCCTGAAGAACTATCCACCCAAGCCCCGCCTGTCTTATCTACTATTTCTTGGGTTACAGGAATGTTATATCCGCTGTTTATAGGAGTACCTCCATTAACGGTGCTTGTACCTATTGCCACAACGTCAGGACAACCAGATGAATGAATAGTACTACCACTAATATCTATGTTAGTACCTGCTGACATAGTGGCTTGTTTGGCATTAAGCTGTGTCTGTATGTTACTAGTAACGCCATCTACATAATTTAATTCAGTAGTAGTCGCAGTGCAACCGTCCATCTTATTTAATTCAGTAGTAGTCGCAGTGCAACCGTCCATCTTATTTAATTCAGCCGCAGTCGCAGTACAACTGTCTAGTATGTTTAACTCAGCAGTAGTAGCTGTAACACCGTCTATTAAGTTTAATTCAGTAGTAGTTGCAGTGCAACCATCCATCTTATTTAATTCAGCCGCTGTTGCAGTACAACCATCTAGTATGTTTAATTCAGTAGTAGTCGCAGTGCAACCGTCCATCTTGTTTAACTCAGCCGCTGTTGCAGTACAACCGTCTAATTTATTTAACTCAGCAGTAGTTGCAGTACAGCCATCCATTAAGTTTAACTCAGCCGCTGTTGCAGTGACAGCACCTGAGCCACTATCCCCAGAGATACCACTAAATTGATCTTTAATAACTTTCTTAATATTACGAATATGATCATCGCCCTGATTCTTATTATCAGTGCCTGTGGGGTTAGCGGTGTTTAGTTCGTTTAAGCGAGCATTACCATTCTCGTTTACAGTTTCAAGTCCCATGTTAGCCTCTTAGTTATTTTCTATACCTAGCTGTTTTCTTAACTGGCATTACTACTTACCTTTCTTCATCTTCTTTTTCTTCTTCTTAGGCGGTCTTCCTACTTTGCTTCCGTATGTACCTTTACCTTGTGGCATAGTCTTCTCCTACCATTTAGATTTATTAGCCCAATAAGCCGCTGACATCTTACCCTTAGATATGTTCTTAGCATGTCTAGCTTTGAATGATTTACGTCTTGCTTTCTCTGATGCAGTCTTAGGATTGTTACCCGCACCTTTAACACCTTGTTGACCATAGCGAATAGTCTTAACCTTATCACCTTCTTTAGCCACAACAACATGTGACTTTTTAGCGTGGTTAGGTGTACGCTTAGGTTTGTTGTAACCAGAGACACCTGCTCTAGCTAGTCTTGGGTCTTTCTTCTTAGGCATGTTAACTCCTACTTCAATGGATTGGAAAGATATTCAAGACCTTCCCAAAGATTATCTACTTCTGTGTTTAGTTCCTTCAAGCTGTCACCTACATCACCTACATCTTTTGTAATGACTTCAGCTTTAGCCACAGTGCCTTTGATAGACTCTATGTCTTTAGATAGCTCAGAAACGTCTCCTTTCAATTCTAAGAGGTTCTTCTGCTGTACCACTAGGGTATCTAAGCTAGTCTTTAAAGTGGCTAATTTACCCTTTAATTGCCCTACATCGTTGTCTTCAAGTCTTTGCTCTATAAGCTGTACTTTCTCTGCCGTTACTTTAACAGCAGAGGCTTTCTTCTCAACGATAGCTAGACGAGAATATAAGCTACTTGCAGTCCACACTGCTGAAGCTATTGTAGTTGCTAATGATAATACAACTGCTATATAAATACCTTTTAACTTAACACCGCCAATAGTCAACTCAGTTTCTGATAGCTTCATAGTTCGTTACATCCCTCGTTATACATAAAACATTTATAGCCTTGAGCTACAGGACTGGTTTTGAAAAACTCTGACTCACTACCTGCCGCTAATATATCAGCCTCTGTAATGTAAAGGTCTAATCCCATGTTATCATTACCATTGAGATATACAGCTGTAAGGTTACGTGTAGTGTTATACCCCATTGCTACCCACTGTGCGTTAGCATCATAGAATATATTAGTCTGCTCTGCTGTAGTATTAGCATTCTCAATACCTTGCTCTAAGAAAGCTACAGCTTCTTCTGAACCTGCTACAGCTAAGTAAGCACTAGCGTTGTTAGCATGGGTCTCAATATCATCTACAGATTGATTGTACGTGTCAACAGTTTCTTGTTCTACTTGCAACACTGAAGCACTCTCTGTTACAAACGTCTGTACCTCTGCCTCTTGTTGTGGAGTTACAGCTTCTTCTATTCTTTCGTTAACCTGCAACACTGTACTCATATCAACTACAGCTTCAGTGAAACGACCTATCGCCTCGTCCATTAACTCTAGTTCACCCATAGCTTTGTTTTCTAATACAGCTTTAACATCACCATACGGCTGATAGTTATTAACAAAGTTATCTAAGGCTTGGTTATAAGCATCTACTTGTTCTTCGCTAATATGAGCAGTGGTAGATAAAGTACCTGACGATAAAGCATCGCCTTGATGTGCATACTCTGTAGCCGCCCCTACTAATGTAATACCTGTAGTAATCTGATTGACAATATCAGAAGAGGTGTTTAGTAGATCGTCTTTCTCACTTGCTTGTAGTGCGGAACTTAGCAATAATAGAGGTAGTAGTATCTTCTTCATCCGTGTCCTCTTCTCCTATGTTTAGTATTATGTTGTACCACTCTTTAGTATCTTTGTTGTAATCAGGAATGTAAATCTCAGGCTGTCTCTTCATAGCCAACACTGCGCGTTTACCTACAACCAACTTACCATTTAACAGCAGAGGGCAAGGTGTACCTGACAAGAACATTGAACGCCATACTTCTGTTGCTTCACACATTCTAGCCACTGCCGCTACTTTCATTCCTAAGTCTGATAGTAACTTAGCATCTCTACGTCTATCACAGTTAGGATCAACTTCATAACTACCACTAGAGAAGCCTACACCTACTGTCTGTAAAGAACCGCCTGAACCTTTAAGGCAAGTGTCCATACCGCTACTCATGTAACTAGGACTAATAGCAGAGCCTACTGGAATCTCACTGCTACTACCTGCTCCATTATATGTGTTACTTACTGAATCATCTTTTGTACTGTTGTTACTATTCGTAGTCGAGTTCTCACCATGATAAGTGTTAAGACTACCCTCTTGCGCGTTGTCTCCAAGTGCTACCCAAGACAACAGCATTAATAGACAAAATAACTTTCTCACTTCTTATGTACAATCTTCTGCACTGTTTCTGATTCATAGATACGAATACCTAACCAGATAATAGTAAAGATACTAGCAACGGGAGGCAACCAAGCCGCTAGTGACATCACACCTGTGGATGCCGCGAATACGTCTACAGCTTGTTTAGTTTCTTCCGTTACCATAATAGTCTCCTATTAACCCCAAACAGCCGAGGCTACGTCTTGTACTAGTTGAGGATAGCTAGATACATCAGCACCGCTTTCCAAGTTTACTCTACGCGTATTCTTCATTACAAAGTCAGCATCTTCTGAGTTGGTCATAGTGTCAACAAGCGTTAACGCTAATGCACTACCTGCGTAGTTATTAGAATCTAACACGATAACATTGATACTCGATACTGTTGTTGTGGTTGTGATTGCCATTATTAATTCCTGTTAATGTTATGATAAAACTATCTTCACAGTGTTACCGTCTCTGTACAAACCGCCTACAGGGACACCCCCTGCTTTAGCATTTAAATCGTTTGAGTAAGTAGGGCTTGATGCTAAGTTTGGCATGATGATTCCACTAAATCCAGAATCAGGCACTGCAACAATAAAGCCATTGTCTTTTGCATTAGAAGCTGTGCCAGTTCCTACTACAAATCTGTGGTCTTCTACCCAACTATTCCCTAGTGTGTCTGTATTGTACTTATGTGCTTCATCGTTATATGCACCAACAACTACTGAGTAATCATCCCAAACATAAGAACCACCACCAACGGGTTCGAATAGAGGAGTCTTCAAACCTTGTCCAATACAAGCACCAGAGTTTCCTATGCTGTTATTGTCATTGCCTGAAATAAAGTTATTATTACCTTCTACTAAATTATCTTCGCCAAAACAAGCAGAGTTAAGTCCAGTAGTTGAACTAACTCCGCTTTTACCTACAGTGTTACTATAACCGCCTACAACACAGCGGTCTAAATAAACTGAGTTTGATTCCCCTGATAATAAGCATTCATCTCCTGAGTTAGCTATATTATTACGACCAAAAACAGCACTGCTGTCTGACGCGATACATCTAGCGGCTGTTCCCCAAACAATAGATCCTTCTGAGTTTTGTATATTAGTCTTAGTATTTGATGTGTTAAAAGTACCACCTGCTAAACACCAAGAAGAATTTATATCTATTTCAGTAATGTGACCAAACAACACACAACCATATCCTTTGTTTACTGCGGGATATACATTGTTTGAATCTACCTCACCTTTTGCCCATGTAAAGCTGTAGTTACCTTCAGTTCTCGCTATGTTACCGCCAACTAAAGAGCCTGTAACACCTGTATCTGGCGCACCTTCATTAACTCTCCCTAACTTTATATCACCACCAAACGCTACACTATTAGATGTATTACCTATTACATCAATAAGACTGCCTGTTCCTAAGTTACTGGCTGTACCTACTGAAAAGTCTACGTCATATCCAAAGCCAAAGTTGTTACTACCGAGGTTAGAAGACTCACGACCTACAAGCATACCAAAGTCTAAGTCTGCGTTGCTTTGATTATCACCTGCTGTGTAAGTCCCTGTCCTATCATCACCAACGTGTATACCTCTGTCGGTAGTGTGAAAACGTAATGTTTGCCCATTAATACTATCAGTGTCCTGATGCCAATGCATTCTGACACCGCCTTCGGCAGGACGCATTTCTAAAGTATGTACTTTATTGCCTATGTCTGTACCACCTAGTGTTGCTATAGCGTTACTATTATCAAGTGATGTGCTATATACAGGGTAATCTACTGCGTCGATAGTTGATTCTATGTTGTTGGTGTTAAATGTACCTGCTACGCTAACATCGCCAGTGAAGTCTGCACCTGAACTATTAGAAACTTCTACAATAGATTCTGTTCCGTCATCTTTCTTAATAAACATCTTACCATCAAAAGTATTGATGGCTACTTCACCTAGCTCTATGTCTCCTGTGGAAGGTTCTTGTCCTTCTGTAGAAGACCTTTTTAACTTAATTGTTTGTGGCATATCTATGCCCTCCTATTACATTGCGTATATACGCGGAGTTGTTTTAGTTTATGCGAAAGAACCACCGTCTATTTCGGTAATCTTAGTTTCAAAGTTTTCAGCAGTTAACAAAGGACTTGTAGTCGCGGCAGTTGCTACATCCCCTACAGCATCTACTCTCCAATCATGGTTAGTTTCATCCCAGAATAACTTAACATTTGTATAGTTACCCCTGTTTACTTCTAAACCTGCGTCTTGTGTAGCATTGTTAGCACCTAAATTACTGTTAAGCTCTATAATGTTGTCAGCAAGGTTTATGGTTTCAGTGTTAATCGTAGTAGTTGTACCGCTTACAGTTAAGTCACCATCAACTGCTAGGTCTCCTCTTACTGTAGTGTTCTTTGCAGGTATGGCGGCAACATCTGGGTTTTCTGCTGTACCCTCACCGATTACTGCAGCTACAGCCGCTGTGCCTAAAGCAACAGTACCGTCAATGTCTGCGTCACCACTTACTGCCATATTCTCAGTAACAGAAAAATGTCCACTTATGGTAACAGCATTTTCACCTACTGCTAATCTAGGATCATTGTCGTAATACAAACTAACACCGCCATTAGGAACAGCTGCAATCATGGTTTCGTTAGTATCTGTAGCCACAGCAAATATATTACCGTTAGTTTTTAGTACAAGCCCTAACTCACCTGCATCTTCAATTATGGAAGGTTCACCATCATTATGGTAAATCAACAGGTCACTGTCTGTACCAAACTTAGCCTGTACACCATCGTTAAATAATACATCGCCTGTGAAGGTATCACCTGATAAATCTGCTTTACCTGAAACGTCTACTGTAACGTCACCAAAAGCAACATTGCCACTTCCGTCAGTTACTAAGGCTTGACCATTTGTACCATCGGTGCTTGACAGTGTAAAGCCGCCTGTAGCTAATGTTCCAGTAGCTGTTACGTTTCCTGTAACCCCAACACCCGCGTCTTGTGTAGCTAATTTTGTATCGCCATTATAGTATATCCTTGTCTCCCCACCCGATATTCCGAATAAATACTTAGAAGCATCTATATCGGATAGCACTAAATTATTCCCTTGTATCGCAAAACTACCTGTACCCGTTTCCTTAATAAAACTACTGCCCGTGTTATCATCATGGTAAAGCGTTAAATCATTTGAAGTACCAAAATTCAATCTTTCGCCATCGGCTATCCCTACAGCACCAGTGAAGTCAGCACCTGATAGGTCTGCTTTTCCTGTGATGTCTTGATGGGCTGTTAAATAATCAGAAGAATCAAAAGCCTTAACCTGTGCTAGGTTAGTTACTTCTGAATCCATTAATGCCCCTGCGGCAGTTACGTTAATTGTATCCGTTACGTCTGCATTTGCCTCTATACCAGCTAGCTTATTGTGGTCAATTAAGCCGCCAACAATGTCAAGACTGCTAGCAATACCTGTGTTAGCGTCTCCAGTCCCTGGCCTACCAATGTAAAGGTTACCCGCAGTGTTGTTACTGTGGATATATGCTAGTTCCCCTTCTTTTAAATTAGCAGGGTTTGTCGCACTATTACTTCTTTTGATCTTTATTCTTTGAGTCATGAGAGAATTATCCTCTGAATTAGGTATTTATAATTATTGTTAAAAACTACCAGCATCTAGTTCGCTGGATGTGTTTAAGTAGTAAGAACCGTCCTGGCCATCTAACTTATCTGCATCTAGATTACTTGCAGTTCCATCTACAGTGAGTAATTTAGTGAGAATGTCATTAGCTGTGTCTGCGGCGCTGTCACCTTCATCCCCACGAGGAACTGTAAGAACTCCAGTTTCTACATTGTAAGAAGCGTTAGAGCCAGGAGGACCTGTAACCGCCTGTAAAGACTGAAGCGTACTTAATGTTTCCGCAGCAGCACTAGCTTGTGCAGCGGCTTGTGCAGCAAAAGATTGAGCACCTGCAAGCTCTGCTTCATTAGAAGCACTAAAGCTACCACCTTCAGCAGGATCAGACACTAAACCAGAAGTATTCTGGGGCTCGTAATCTATAGCTGTTACGGATGGGGACGAGTCTTGTGGCGTGTATTTAATAGCCATGTTCCATCTCCTTAAAGTTGGGCAGTGTTAGAATAAGTCTGTATATGAGAACCACCCCTTGCTTTCCTTTGTATTTCTTCTTGATTTAACTCTTGTATTCCTTGAAGTTGTTGAGCAGCATACTTAGCTGATCTTTCATCTTCACCTACATAATCAAATGCATGTGCTACCGCACCAAAGAGTAAAACCCTTTCGTTACTATCTCTTAACCAGTTAGGCACTTCAGACCCAACATAGTAGTTACCACTAGAAGCAGGAAACTCTACAGAGTCTTCAGCATCTATTGTTGAGACAGTAGCAAGACCTGAGTCTATGTTTGCTTGATTTACTAAGTATCTAGCATCTAAATCTGGTAATCGTCTGTAGTAATGTATTTCGTAACCATCACCCAGTTGAGCTGCAGGGTAAAATATCACTGCATTACCCTTACGAGCATAAGACTCTTGTAAATGGTGATAGTCATCATCTTGCATAGAAAGCAGTGAGAGCTTTTCATCAAATACATAACTGTTACCTTCAGCGTCTATCTTACGAATCTGTATGATTTCTGATAGGTCTGTAGGGAGCGTTAGGGTAGTTTCATCCACACCTGAACTTGTTACCGTAGCGTATGTGTACGTGTATTCAAATGGTGGTATTCTTAGTTTTCTGTAACACAAGTCAGCAGAATAATCTAAGAAGTCAGTAACTAACGCATCTGTTAGTATGTTAGAGTCTCGGTTAACCCATGATCTAACTTTTGTAACTAAGGCATCGTATAGTGGAGTTGACATTTATTGTCTCCTTTATTTTAACTTCAACCCCTAGTTACGTGAGATGTTAACAAGTTGGGGTACTCTGATTTTATAATTCTTTTAAGCTTAGCAACGTCTTCCTTGTTGCTCATAAATTCTGTTGCATGTAAATCCATGCCATGATTTGTTAAGATCTCAATTGCTACAATATCGGGTATAACAGCAAAAGATCTATAGTGAGAGGCATCGCCCGCTGCACTCTGTAAGTCTCGGGATTGTTTAGCGTAGTTAAGATATTCTGAGACATCTTGTGCTATTTCTATTTTACTCCCGCTGACATTACTTTTAATTTGGTTATCCATTTTATCCTCCATGGGTAAAAAGAAGGGGCCCCGAATGGAGCCCCAATAGTCTTAGGTTCCGCCTAGACCAACGATCATACCACAACCTTTAGGGTTGCTAACCGCAAGAGTACACTCTTCAACGATTTGACCAATAGTGCTATCACCTTGTTGACCAACTTCAGTTTCCTGTAGTGGACGCAAAGTAGCAATCTTGAAGAACGATGGATCATATACTAACGCTGAGAAGTTCGCAGAGTTAGTAGTAGCACCAGTAGCAGTAACAGTGTTATGAGCAAGACCCATAATGTAGTTAGGTACAATGCGGATCTCACCGAAGTCCGAATCAAACAACTCAATGCTTTGACGGATTTTACCAGTGTCGTCTACGTTACGAATAGTGTTGTTACCTACAGCGTGAGCCTTAGATGACAAAGTACGCTTGTTTAGCGGAGAAGTCATAAGGGTAGTAGCTTTACCACCAGCTTCGTAGATAGCTTGCATAGCGTCATCAACGTGAGATAGCTCGATGTCGTTAAGGTTAACATCTAAAGCACCACGAGCAATAACACCAGCAGTACCAATACCTGTATTAGTTGGAGCAGTGTATGCACCAGCTTCACCAGCATTGATTACTAAGTTAGCATCATTCACATATGCTTGATAGCCACCCATAGTACGAGTGCCAGAACCGTTCTTGCTGTTAAAGCTATGAACCAAGTCTAGCTCAAGATCACGACGCATTTCAGTACCAACTTTCTTAAGCTGATATGCATATTCGTCAGCAACACCTGCTTGGTCTACAGCACGTTTAGTACCAGAAACCTGTACAGTCTTAGAGTTAATCTGAGTGTAGTTACCTAGACGAGTACGATCACCACCTTCACCTTGACCAGTAGCAACAGTTGAGAAAGTAGAACCTTCAGCAACAGCGTTAGAACCTGGAGCTAGTAGCTCGTCAGTTTGCCACTCGTGATAGATAGCTTTAGCAGAAGTCTTCCCAATAGAAGACATGAATGGAGTATCTTCTCGAGAAATCATCGAGATGAAGTTTGACAGGTCCTGCTTCTCTGAAAGAGTACCTGTAGTTACAAAGTTTTTTGCAGCCATTTTATAATTTCCTTATAATATAAAAATTGAATCTTATGTTAGCGGAACTTACTTAAAGATTTAAGAAATTCTAATTCAGCTTTTTCATCCGTGGAACCAGAGAGCACTGCCTCTCGTAAATTACCTGCATCTCTTGCTTTACGCTGACTTGCAGTCATCTTACGTTTAGTAGGTACACCTTTAGCTTTTGGGGCTTTCTTACGTTTAGCAGAACCTTTAGTAGCATTTTGTTTTAACTTTCGATAGTCATCAACAAACTTAACTACGTTAGCATCCATAATAATATCAAGGAACTCTTGAGGAATACCTTCATCCAAAGCAAACTGTCTAACAGCCTCAGAGTCAAAGTCAGGAACTAATTCTTTGATATCATCATCGAACTTAGCCATTAACTCATCTACCTGAGATTGTAATACCTCTTCTTGCTGTTTCTGAATAGCACCTGCAATACCTTCTCTTTTATTTCGAGCTTCCCAGTATTTTTTCTGTGCGGTTTCTCTTTTATCCTTGAGCTCATTAAGCTCATACGTATCCCCATCTTCACGGGCTTTTTCTATTTTAGATTCTAAATCATGATACTCCTGCGACAACGCAACTTCTTCTTGTTGTAGTTGTGTAGCCAAAGCAGCACCAAGTTCAGTAACTTCATTGGTCTTGGTAGAGTATTCCTCTTTCAATTCCTTTTCAAGTTCACTAACTTCTCTACCCTTCTTAGACAAGTGTTGATCAGTAGCAAAACCTTTACGAAGTTCACCTAGTGAAACATATTCAATTTCCCCATCAATTTTTACGGGTACTGAATACTCCCAGTCAACTTCTTCTTCATTAGGTAAATCGTCATCTTGGGTAGAATCCTCATCGTCTTCATCCTCATACTCTTCATCTTCTGGAGCGTCTTCCTCTTCATCATCGGTATCGTCTTCATCTGCAGCGTCTTCAGTTTCGGGTATATCTTCTGCAGAATCTTCCGGGTCAAGATCAGATTCATCTTCTTCTGGTAGAGATTCCTCCTCGGGTACGGTGAGACCTAAAGCCTCGCCCATTGGGCCCATAGGAACTGGAATGTCATCAATAGACTGACCATCTTGACCAGCGTAAAAACCAGCGTCATCCGATTGGGTAGAGGCTGTAGTGTTTTCATTGCTCATAATTTATTATCCTGTATTAGTCCTGTTTAACCGCTGGCTTCTTCTTAGCCGCTCGGGGTTTTTCTTTTAATCCGTTAAGACGCTCAAGGGCATCTACTGCATGGTTAAAAGTTTCAGCATGATATCTGGCCTTGCCTGGCCCTGCAGCTAGCTCTTTTACCATCGCTTTAATGGTATTCTGTGTAGCTACAATTGCTTTTTCTAGTACATTTTGATTTAACTCAACTTCCATCATTATCTCCTTCTTGAGATTTATTGATTGCTATATGTTCTTGGTTGAAACCGTATGTCTCAATATTAATAATACGTTCCTTAACCGAGCCTAAGCCCATAGCAACATGATACAAATACTCACGTTCTTTAGAACAATGAGGTTCTGTTATTAACCATTGTGTAAATAAATCTACTAAGATGTCTGAGTATGCTTCTGTAAAGAACTCGTCTCTTTCTTTCTTAGCAAACATTGCACTGGTCAATGCTTCTTGTGATTCAACAAAGGGGTTAGCTTTATACTCTCCAGTTTGTTGATTCATCTTAGGCTTAAACTTTCGCTTAGCCCCATTCTTATACTTATCCACTATATCTCCTCTGGTTAGCGTCTTAAGTTGAAGGGCCCTTTCGGGCCCCTCGATAGATAGGATCACCTCCTATATCATACCATACCACCCTGTTGAGTAATGGCCTTCAACATCTCTGGTGTGAGTTGTTGTTCCATTTGGGGCTCTTGGGGTTTACCGTTACTTCCATTACCTTTCGGCGGTGTCATGGTTTGTCGGATTAAAGATTGAGCTGTCTGATACATTTCTTGTACGTCTGGCTGCTCAGGTACTGGTTGACCTTCTTTAGTAGCTTGAATAGTTAATTTTGACCATTCTTGATATGATTTATCCAAGGCAACAACAAGTTGTTTCAAGTTATCTTGAATAGCATTCTGAGATTGTACATTAGTGTAATCGACATTTGCTTGGTCGAGTGCCATCTTAACCATAAGATTTTGCTCTTCCAAAGCTTTCTTCTTCTCAGCTGCTTGTTGCTGTTGTTTCTTACCTTCCATTGCGGAACCTTTGTACTCTTCGGAAGTGTAGTCTACTATGTAGTCTAGTGGGTCTTCGCCTAGTGCCTCAATGGTTTTAAAAGCAATCGTAGCGGGTGCTACGGGATCAATGGCCCCTTGGTATCCAGCCTGCATTAGTGCAGGTAGAACTTGTTGGCCAATCATTTGCATTTTCTTTAACATAGTCTGATTACTAGCATCACCAACATCAGCCTCTACTTGTAACATCATGTTATCAGGGAGTTCCTTGATTTCAATAGTTTTGTAGAAGTCGTTGCGGTCGTAGTAACTCATACTTTGAGTACGCATTTCCGTACGCATTGTTTTATACACGCCTTCACAAAGAGCAGCTAAACCTGTCTCCATAAACCTTCTTGCAATATGCTGTATGCGTGTTTGTGCTGCAGACTGTACAGCCGATACTTTCTGTTCTGAGTTTCCTGACACGTAGAGAGTATCGTTTAAACCTTGAGCTGCTTTAGACAGACCATTGGCTTGTTCCTTATGCTTCTGCAAGAACTCAAGCAGAGGCACAGTACCTGATGATAACGCTTCGGGCGGCATGTTCTGAACAGCCCCTGCAGGGTTACCATTAGTAGGTACAATTTGTTTTGGCTTCATATTCTGCAAAGCAGAGAAGTCTACAACATTAGGGTCTGCTAGTTTAGGTGAGTAGTTAGTTAAGTAAGTGTTCTCAACAAACCCACGTAAGATAGCAGTAGATGCCAGTGTTGATGGTCGAGTCATATCAGCCATAGATAGACCAGCCCACTCATGCGGGATGTCAAAAGGCTTCAGCTCTGCAATTGGTATATAATCTACATCTTCTTCAAATAAGATATTATCACCAACTGTTATAAATCTTTTAAGCTCAGAGATACCATCACCATCACGGTCAACACGTAACCAACACTCAAGTACACTTGCTACTTGGTTAGCTTCTGTTGTATGATTAGTACTATAAGAAGTATTAGAAAGGCCAACAGAAGTTCTTCGGGCTGCTTTCTCGGTATTCATTGCTTGCATGAAAGTGTAGCGATCATCCGTAGAATCCCAGTCGATAGTATCAGCTTGCTCTGGGTATTGCTTACGAATTTCAGATCTAGTCATTTCAGTTGTAAGTCCAACGAAAGATGCGTCTTCTATAGAGGAAGCTCCTTGGCTTATAAGGAAAGACTCAGGCTCAATGTTCCGAATCTTAATCCCACTCTTATTACACTTGCGCTTGATACGTACATCTTCGTACATACCACCTTCGTTGATAAACAGGTCACCGACTACCTCAACCTCCATATCTGACAGTAGCATATCTAAAGCTTCTGCTGAGGCCTCTTCGTACTCTTCAAATGTATATTCGTAGTCTTCTACGTACTCCCAAACTACTGCAGCATTCTTCCATAGAAGAGCTGCCTTCATCCAGGTATTAATAATCTCCCAACCTTTATTCTTTTTAAATAGACAATAGTTGGTAACATCTGAAGCCATACGGGCTCGGTGCACATCCACAGCTGTTTGCGAATGTGGTATAAATTTTGCTAATTTTTTATTATTAAGTAGGAGTTCTGAAAGTACTGCAGAGTACCCCTCAATTGCTTCCACGGTATCTGAGGATACAATCTTAGACACACCTTGTGGTGCTAGGTGCCCTATCGGTTGCATGGCATACTCATAAGTTGCTTTCTCACGCTCATCTGAAAGTTCAGAAGAATCTAAAAAGTTACCTTGTGATTGCGCTACTTCAGAGTTGATGATGTTCAGTAGTTCATCATCCTCTACTATTTCTTTATATCCTTCTGGGTCTCTCATTTTATATCCTCATATATAGTGGATTAACACAATCCATCATTCAATCAATTAGTAAGGTTCCTGTAACTTGTTTTTCCCGAAACACGTATGTCACCCTAAACCACAGCGTTAGCTGGAGGACTAATGGGGAAACTGTTTCAGTTATAGCCAAGCAGTATTATCCTCAGAAAACTGCTGATTCTGGAAGCCAACCTTGTTTTGAACTAAACGTTCTCGGTGGGTCCGTAAAACCTCAAGGGCTATAGCTGTTGCGATAACGGTATCATCATGTGAACCGCTAATAGCATTGGTACGACCATTGGCATCAGCCACGTAATCCATACATTCCTGGATGATTCGTGGGGACGATAGATTGATGTCGTCATTCTCAATCGCATTCTTAAGATGTCCAATAATCATTGGCTTAGTAGCTTGAGTTGTTCTCCAACCCAGACGAGTGCCTTCCTCGTTTGACACGTTAGCTACTTTAGTTTGATGGTATAGGTTCACATACTTCATCTGCTTAAGACGATTCAATGTGGCTATACCTAAGGAATTAGATTCAACAGCCAGTAAGGAGTTGTTGTAGTATCTTCCCAGATAGAACAGAAGGTCTCCATATTGCGTAGGATCTATTCTGTTGTTTCTGTACAGGGCCACAACCTCATTGTTTGTATTCATAACAACACAAGCAGAGGAATCTTGGCCTACCCCAAGGGCACAGTCAGCACCAATAACAAAGTTATCATCAAACTTGGGATATTGAAATATCTCTAAGTTTCCCTCTGAGTGATCCTCAAAGGTTGACGATTCTAACTTAAATGATTGTCTCTTCATTATAGAAGAAGACACAAGTGACTGTAGCTTCTCAAGGTTAAACACATTAGCACCAGAGACTTGGAAAGCCTCTTCAGGTGTTAATGGATATTCTTGTCGGAATTTACTTAGCCCACCCTCAGCGATCTTTAATCTCCTCCAGTAAAGTTGTTCCAAATCAAGACCATGTAACTCTTGTATTTGTACTTCTTCATCTGTAAGGGTCTCTTGGAACTCTTCGGATTCAAGGACTGTTCTTCTGTATTCCGTCATCAAGTACCAGGGAACGAATATAGGAAGGTAATCATTCTCACCTTCACAAGCGCCTTTCCATAATCTATGGAACTCGTTACCCACACCATTAGCGGTAGACTCTAGTATAACTTCAGTACCATCAGCTTCTGATATACCCTGAAAGAGACCTGCAAGGATCTTCTCATCATGGGTCCAAAAGGCTACCTCAGAGAGGTGAGCAATGGTTGGAGTTGTACCTCGACCAGCTTCAGGAGATCCTGCCGTGTATAATCTATAGCCCGATTCGTTGTGCTCGAACATAATTTCTTTGGCATTGGACTTCTTAAAAACTGGTCTAAACTCTTCAGGCATGTTAGCAATAGTATTACGTGACATGGTAAAGAGGGAATCAGATGTGGCTGAGTCATGAGCCATAACAACTGATTTATTGTATGCATTAAAGTAGGACTTCCAGAATACTCTGGCAGTCGTAAAGGTCGATAAGCCCATCTGACGACCTTTAAGGATTATAGCCCTGACACGGCCTGTTTCTTTAAGCTGCTTTGCAATCTTTTCATTAACAATCTTTTGAGCATCATTAAACTCAAAGGGCACAAAACCTTTAGAACTATCCTTAGTTAAAATCTTTATTTGTTCTTTAGAGAACTGTTCAAAGTCCTCTTCGTACTCTACTAGCTTCTTACGCCTTTGGGCTTCTTTAGCTAACGCTAGCTTCTTCTTGTTATCCATTGGTAGTCCTCCCAGACCTTTAACTAGTTTCACTAGCTTCTATTAAACCTTTAAGGTTACCAGAGAGAGAGGTACCATAGGAATATTATCCTAAGGTTTCTTTCTCTAAGGGTTCTTGCCGTGTCGAGGATGCCCCATAGACCCTTAAGGGGGAAGGGGGTGGTATCCTCTAAATAGATATTTATATATTTTTAATATAGCCTATAAAGTGCTATAAGATCCTAGGGCCCCTTCATACCCTAAGCAATACATATCTACGTCTCTTGTGTCTTCCTACGTATACTCTCTCTCTATAAGGTACCGAATTGAATCTTTAGGGGCTGTAAGGGTCTTTAGGGAGGACATAGATAATACCCCATGATATCAGGTACCTTGTATATACTTCAGACCCCCCTCAGATCCCTCAAGACTCCCTGTAATCCTGTAGTAACTAGAGCCCTTTGGGCTCCTGTGAGGTTCTATTAGGTATCCCTAGAGTCCTTGTAGAATCCTGCTAGTGTGAGGGGGTCTCGGGGGACCTTAGGGATAGCCCCTTAGAACCCCATAGAATCCATTAGAATCTATCAGTATACTGGTAGGTACACATCATCATTAAAGTTCCTTAGGAATCCCTAGGGACTCATCGGAGGTATCATCATGTTAGAAGTTCTTAATGACCCTTGGGGTTTGTTTGCCATGTCTATTATATCAGGTATGGTATTGTTAATTGTTATCTGTGCATTCGTTATAAGTATTCAAGGTCACATCAATTACCTTAGTAAGCCTAAGTCTGGGGCTACTAAAATGTGTGATCGTGAATTGCGTCGTAGACTTCGTAAACGTGCGTAATTATCTTAGAGCCCTTCGGGCTCCTTGGAGAGTCCTAGTGGCTCTTCCTAAATTCATTTACCAAGTGGTTAATTCCCAAGAGGATAGTAATATGTCAAACGTTAAAATACGTGAAGTAGCAATCCCTAATGTAACTATCTCTGCGTGTAAGTTGCGTAGAGCGTATCAAGGCAAGTATGGTCTGCAGTACGGAGCTCATCTTATGGGTGAAGGTCTGGCTGAGATAGGTCTGAAAGAAGCCAATGATGGTGGTTACTGGTACAGCACTAATGCTAAGTATGGTTCAATGGATGTTGAAGTTCCTCCTGTAGATATTATGGATGAGAACGGTGAAGACATCACTGATGACTTAGAGAATGGTGCTAAGGCTCATATGTTGTTTGAGCTTCGTGATTACCCTGCAGGTGTTCGTAAAGATGGTACCAAGTTCAAATCTGGTACTAATGTTAGACTTGTTGCAGTTCGTGCCCTTGACTTCAATGTCAAGCAATCTAAACAAGATCGTCTTTCTTCAGCACTGTTAGGTCTTGAAGTAGAATCAGACTCTAAAGCTTCAGCAGAGTTGTTCTAACCCCATGAGGCGTACTTCGGTGCGTCTCTAATTTTTCCCCTAGTGGTGAGCACTCCTTCGTGGGTGCTTGCCCTTTTTTTGTTCTAACCGACAACACATACATGCAAAATCCACCAACAACCAAATGGAGGCAGGCAAATGCCAAGGTCCCTAAGATTCTATCGCAACCAATCAAGCCACGATAGGCTTGTCTATGATGCAATGTATACCCTCAGAGAACTCTCAATGATACTCGATATCAAAGAAAAGTCCTTGAGTAATCGAATAAACTCAAACACTGTCATACGTGATGAGCACGTAAGGCCCGTAAGATTCCGTTCAAAATCTTCACCTTGGAAACAATTTGAAACCAAAGCCGATGAGCTTTCAAGTAAATTCTTACGGAGGTCTTTGATATGTTATTAAATGACGCTAGTGTTTTAGGTATTACAATCTTAATTTTACACACAGGCTTGTGCCTGTATTACCAAGAGGATAAGTGATATGAGTGTTTCATTCAATGTTCACCTTAGTGACTATCGTACCCTTAAGTACCTTAGTAAACCCTGCTTCGCTGCAGTCAATGGGGCAACCTATGGGATGTCTCATGCTAGGCTAGACTACATAGAGTATCTACCCTTCATGCAATGCAAGTGGGATGGAAACGCCAACAAAAGCATCGAGAAGATCTCGATGAATGAATCAATGGATTGGGACAGAGCATGTCAATGGTGGGACTACCTACTAAGCTTACCGTACTTCGGTAACATGGTAGCTGATCGTCCCGATAATCACTATGCGATGCAACACGGATTCAAGGTCCGATGCAATGCCCCTTCGGACCGAGTGATGCTCGTATTGTTTATGTTCAGAGCCCCACAGTTCCAAGCAGGTATCGTTAACACTTGGTGTCATATTGTGGATAAATTTAAATGTTCCAAAGATGTCGCCTTCGTGCTGGCATTTGCGTTGAACAACACCAATTATGGTGCTAGAGGGTACAACTATCCAGACAAAGATACGTACCTTCAACGCTTCAATCCTGCCACAGATGAAGAAAGTTCTATCATTTACCCTGGATATTTAAGTTACACAGGTGCAAAGCTTATGATTAACAGGTTGTTAGGTGATGACTTTGATACCCTTATGTACGCTGGTGAGCAAGATATTATGTCTCAGTCTAACACTTACAAAAGGTTCCCCATAAGGAATAAGAAAGCTCTGGGCAGATTCCTTGCAAAGAAACAAGGGTGCAGTTACTCAACAGGTAATCTTCAGTGTATCATCAACAACGATATCCTTAAGTTACCCCCAGTAAAAAGACACTGGCAGTTACATCACCAGTATGGCACTAACTACATCCTTAACGATGATCAAATGCATGAACTGATTGCAATGATGGAGGAATGACATGAGACTTTCTAATGTAACTGTGGGTGCAGACCCTGAAGTATTCGTTGCGACATCCGATGGTTCTATCACATCAGCCATTGGTCATGTAGGTGGTAGTAAGTTATTCCCTCGACCAGTAACTGACGGTGGTGTTCAAGAGGACAATGTACTTGCAGAGTTCAACATCAACCCTGCAAGATCCAAGATGGAGTTCATTAACAATATGGATTCCGTCATGGCTGACCTCAAGAGTATCCTTGAAAGTAACCAACTGCAGCCTATCATTATCCCTAGTCATACGTACACCACAGAGCAGCTACAAAGCTTTGGTCCGGATGCTATGGAGTTTGGTTGTAGTTCTGAATGGAACGCTTGGACGGACCGTAGGTTGCCTAAGCCTAAGTCTGAAGGGCATACCCTAAGGACTGCTGGTGGTCACATTCATGTTGGTTATGACGACCCACAAACCTTTACTAACCTCTCTTTGGTTAAGATGTTAGACTATGTTATTGGGTTGCCTTCTATTTTGATTGATACCGACAGTCAAAGGCGAAAGCTCTATGGCAAGGCAGGCTCCATGCGTCACAAGGATTACGGTGTTGAGTACAGAACTGTAAGTAACTTCTGGCTCGGATCACAGGAGCTTATGTCTTGGGTATATGATCGTACCCTATGGGCCACTCAGAACCTTAACTTACTACCAGAGTTTATGGAGATTGCAGACGGTAATACTATCCGTAAAGTAATCAACAACAGTAAGTCGAGAGAGGCAACTAACATTATCAATGACTTAAACTTGGAGGCTATATGATTAACGGTGAAGAAATCTTATCGGATATCTCAGCTCGTGACTTCAGTGTTACTTATGCTGATACGTATCTCCAATTCAAAACCAGAGATGATGATGGGTGGTACCCTGCTCGTGTCTTAGATGTAAACTATACTGATGATTCTTTCTTACTTATACTAAGGAAACTCAACGGTGATACTGTAAAGCTTGACCCTAAAGACCCTAGTAACTCCATAAAGTTTGATTGGCCTGAGCTAGGCTACATCAACCACAAAGCTCACTCAGTCTATGTTGAGAGAACTGCCAGAAGACAATGGAAGAAAGGTCTAAGGCAATCTTGTATACATGTGGTACCAACAGATCGTAGGTTACTTATAGCCCTTCAAGAAGACGGGATTATATCCGATGGATCATTCTCTGATTCAGCTATCGGAGAGCTATACAATCCAACCTACACAAATCTTAAAGATGCAATTGAGCTAGTAGTTGAAGGTGAGAAGATAGCACGTTGTATCTCTCCACACTTTGCTATATCATCTTGTTACTACTTAGATAAACCTGTTCTTATGTATCGTAACAATATCGTGGGTGTCATTGAAGATAATAAAGTATTGATACCTGATCAAGTAAACCATTTAATTCCAATGCTTCGGAGGATTGTCCCAAATGGACTACACAATTCAATCTTATTACAACCATAAAGAACCTGACCCAGATACAACTAGGTTAGGTGAGCTTATCTCAGGAACAAGGGTAGGTGTTGAGGTTGAGATAGAAAACTTACGTGATGCCCCTAAAGTCCCTGGGTGGCGTTGTATACCCGATGGGTCTCTGCGTAACAATGGCGTAGAGTATGTATTCCGTGGACCTCTTGGTGGTTCTGCTGCAGTCTCAAGGCTATCAAAGCTTGAAGAAGCACTGGAAGGCCAAGGTACTTTTGGTTTTAGAACTTCAGTACATGTCCATGTGGATGCAAGGGATATGCCATGGTCTAAAGTATGTGACCTCGTTACACTGTATGCTATGGTAGAGCCTTACCTGTTTAGTATATGTGGTCAAGAAAGAGAAGAAAGTATATACTCTCTGTCTTTATACCGTGGTCAAAACCAAATCAGTAGGCTACTTGATATCTTTAAGGATGGACCTGATCGTTTGAGGTATTCATCCTGGGAGAAATACTCTGCAATAAACCTGCAATCCCTTGTGGAACGTGGAGCTATTGAGTTCAGGGGTCATGAAGGTACCTGTGATAAAGATAGACTAATCAATTGGATCAATCATTTACTTTGTTTGAAACAGTTTGTATTAGACCCTAATAAATACATCTCAGATATACCAACACTACTTAGTACTGAAGGTTCTAAAGCTATGCTAAAGTATGTGTTCGGTGATCTTGTAAGAGAGAATAAGATCCATGCTAATGACTCAAGCATGAAGATCTTTCAAGGTGTATGGGTCGCAGAAGAGTTACTTTTTAATTCTCGTTTGAGAGAAGTTCACGACTTAATAGTAAGTCATAACCAAGGCGAAAGACAATTGTCAAAGATAAAGGATAAATTATGTGCGGATTAGTTGGAGTAATAGGTGATATCAACTTCCAAGATGCAAAAGTATTTAATCAACTGTTGTTTGTAGACACACTACGTGGTGCTCACAGTACAGGTGTAGCTACTAATGATATAAATAATGTAGTCACTACCTACAAGAAGGCCCTTAGTGCCCCTGATTTTCTTCAGTTGAAACATGGGGCTAATATAGTAAGTAATACTTCAGGTGACTTCTTGCTTGGTCACAATAGATATGCTACCCAGGGTGCAGTTAACGACATCAATGCTCACCCATTTACATACGGTAATGTAACGCTGGCACACAACGGTACACTCGGTGACCAGACAACCCTCCCTGACCACAAAGATTTCACTGTGGATAGTGAGAACATTGCGTATGCTATGGGCCTTACTAAAGACCCTGAAGAAGTTATCAGTGTCCTTAAAGGTGCCTTTGCTTTGTCTTGGTACAATGATCACACCATGGAGTTCTATCTGGTACGTAATGAAGAACGTCCATTGTGGGTAGCAAGAAATGCTAAACGTGATACGTATTACTATGCTTCAGAAAGACATATGCTTGAAGCTATACTATGTCGTAATGATATAACGTATTCTCTTGAAGAGTTACCTGTTGGTGTTCTACTATCCTTTAATCTAAAAGATACTAAAGGCCTTAAGCCTACTCAACGTATAGTTAAGATTCAACCTAAGTATATCAAGCCTCAGTTAGGTTACCAAGGTTACTATGGTAGTAGCGGTGCATGGGCTAAGGCTGTAAAGAGTAAGCCTTCTCACCCACTTAACAACCTAACTAAGTATGACCTTAAGATTGGTGATGAGATTGAGTTCTACTCTGAGGGTGTTAAGGCTAAGCACCTGAAGGGTAAGAATAAAAAGCCTCTGCTTGGTATTAGTACTGATGGGTTACACCTTGAAGTTAAATGTTTCAATGCACCAAACCCAGCCATAGCTGGATACTATTCTGCTTATGTAAAGAGTATGATCAAGGGTGGTAAAGATAACAAAGAAGATATTGTTATTTGTGATACACCTTTTATTACTGAAGTTATTGAAGATGATATCAATAACAAAGATAAGAAAGAAGATGTTGAAAAGCTTTTAGTATCTAGGAAAGTAACCTTATCTGTGGAGGAATATGATGACAGTCCTTGTATTACCGTATAAGAAAGCCAGTGAATCTGCAAAGAGTTTATCTGTTTCTCTTAACTGCAAAAGAATGAAGTTAGAGAACTCTTCTATCAGAGATAAGGAAGATCTAACTATTATTAACTGGGGCAACTCAACAAAAGATTTATCCCACTTGCCCTCCGCAAAAGTAATAAACAAACAGGAAAGTGTACGACTAGCTTCTAATAAACTTGACTTCTTTGGTAAGATAGAAGAGGAAAACAAAGATGCTTTCGTATCTGTTAACATTCCTGATTGGACTACTGACCCTGAGGTTGCTAAAGATTGGTACGCAGAGGGTCATGATGTTGTAATACGTAATACACTTCAAGGTCACTCTGGTGAAGGTATTGATCTTATCCGTTACAATCTTAATGATAATGCTAATGATGTTATCTATGATGCCCCACTGTATACCAAGTATATGAAGAAGAGAGATGAGTTTCGTATACATGTTATGGGTGGAGTACCTATTCTAATCCAACGTAAGGGTATAAGAACTTCTGAAAGCCCTTCAACGTATCAGATACGCAACACTGCCAATGGATTCATTTATCTAATATCAGATGTTGAACCTGATTCATCTGTAATAAGCCAGGCTATCAATTCAGTTAATGTACTTGGGCTAGACTTCGGTGCAGTAGATGTTATCTGGAATGAGCATAAGAAATTAGCTACTGTTCTTGAGATTAACACTGCATGTGGCTTGAAAGGTGACACCACTATTGCAAGGTATAAGATTGGCTTTGAAAGGCTACTCAAAAATGAGAGGATACCTAAGTGGGATACACTCATTAGACCATCCTCGCCCAGAGAAATCTTAGAAAATAAGTTTGCTCAGTATGCTTACTATGAAATGGATATACATGAGGGAGATACTGTTGATATTACTCGTGTCCTTGAAGAGATATTTATAAGCTTTTGTTCTCTCGGTGGTAGTGATGAAGGTATTAATCATTGGATGAATGCTGAACACCAAGGCTATGGTGGGTACTTTTATATACATTCAGTAAACCACAGAAGAAGTATAGCTCAAATAGCATTTACTGATGAGACAGAAGATACATGTCTCATTGACTTCCAGATACCCTTGTTATTACTTGATCATATAGAAGAGTAGCTATGACTTTTGAAGAGTTTAAAAAAGAAATGTTTAAAGAAAACGTTGATGAAAGGATTGCTTATGGTGATCCTATTCTTCAATACAAAGACTATTGCTCAGAGTATAAAGAGTTTCTTATAGATGAGTATAGTAAACACGAAACCAAAGAGGATTAATATCGTGAGTAAAGTAGCAGTGTACGGTTCACTTCGTGAAGGCTTAGGTAATCACAGAGTATTAGGTGACTCTAAGCTTATCGGAAAAGAATGGATACCAAACTATGAAATGTTTTCACTTGGTAGTTTCCCTGGTATCCGTAAAGGTGAGGGGTCTATCTTCGTAGAAGTATATGAAGTAGACTCCGATACACTTGAAAGACTTGATACGTTAGAAGGTTATCACTCTAAAGATAATGAGAGTAACTTTTATAACAAGGAAGAAGTATCAACTAAATTCGGAGACGCATTGATATACACCTTACAAGGTGAACGCTACAAGCGTAGCCCAATAGTGTCCTCTGGAAATTGGAAAGCACATAGTGCAACTTTAAAGGAACTAATTTGACTTGAAGCATAAAGCATCAAGATAAAAATCCCAAACTTAAATTATAATATAAGGTAATAAATATGACAGCAATTCTTGGAACCTCTATCATCCGTGACGTAACACTTAACTATGTCAAAGTAGATCCTGAAAATCCAACAGAACCTTTTGGTACTCTCCAGTGGGAGTGTCAACTAGTTGTACCTTCTGAAAGATCTGAGGAACTCTCTCAATATGGCACAGTTAAACCTGTCAAAGATGATCCAAGTAGAGTCGCAATCAACTTGAAACGTAAAGCTGTACGTAAAGATGGGTCTGCTAATGACCCTGTAGTTCTTGTTGATGGAAAGAAACAACCTATTGCACCCACCATTAAGATTGGTAATGGCTCAGTAGGTAACGTCAAAGTATATCGAAGAGAGTATGATGTTGCTGGCAGACAGGGTATCTCTACGATCCTTACAGCAATTCAGATCACAAACCTAATTGAATATACAGGTTCAGTGGACTTCGATGTTGAGGGTACTGAGGCTGACGACTCAGAATTTTAAAAGGAACTAGTTTACTTCCTTAATATGTAAACTAATTACCCAAAGGGATAAGAATAACTAAGGGTTAAAATGTTTATTCTTATTTCCGTGTTGTTTATTTCGTTGCTTGCACTAGATATGCGTGATAAGTGTGAGTAAAACGCAATAGATTACATTCTAAGGGACTCTACCTGGCTTCTTGTAGGCTAGGTAGGGTTTCTTTTTTTAACGTCTAACGTAAAACCAGGGGCCTCTCTGTTCCTTCTAGGCAATTAGGTACCTTATAGGGAACTACCTAGAACGGAGGTAAAAGTGGAAGATACCCAAAAAACTTATACGCAAGAAGATGTTAAAGATGGTAAGAAAAAGATACACCCTAACTCACTAGCTAATCTTAAACCAAGGCATGATAAAGAACACATGCAAATGATGGCAGAGAAAGCAACTGAAGCTAGGCTAAAGAACGAAGCAATGAAAGAACAGATGGGTGATGTACTTAAACTTGTCAACAATCTTTCAGATAGTCTTATGGATTCAATACCCAAAGGACTTACTGTAATGAAACTCGCAATGCTTAAGGCTATCTCGAGTGATGATATGGTAGAAGCAGCAAGGCTTGCTTCAATTGTAGCGGAGTACGAACAACCTAAGCTACAACGTACAGAAAATGTTAATACTAACTTTGATTATACTGATTTAACAGATGAAGAGTTAGCGGAAGAGATGCAACGACTATCTCAATAGGGGCTTTTATGCCCCTTATTTTATTGCTACACCGACAATGTAGTTACATGCTTTTTTTTAAGCAACCGACAATGGAGGACATGCAAATGTCATCGTATATTATACGAGTAAAAGATACAGAAGATAACTCAAATGTTAAAGTAAGCTTTGAGTCTGAAGGAATTGATATAGTAGATGAGGAAAGTAAAGCCTTTGAGTTATGCGCATACATATTAGATTGCGTACAAGACATTGGGGGTGAAGAAACAGGACCAGAAACTGATGGAGACGAACCCGATGCCACAGTCCACTAACACTACACTAGAGGAAAGAGGCAATAGGTACGGAACCTTTGAGTCCCAAGGTAAAATCTCTCAATCTTTTAAAGAGACAATGAGAAACACCGACAACTGGGACAGGCTTACATGCTCTCAAAAAGAATCTCTTGAAATGGTAGTGCATAAGATTGCAAGGATACTTAACGGTGATCCTAACTATGCAGATAGTTGGCATGATATTGCAGGATATGCAACACTAATTGATCAGGAACTTACAGGAGAATAGTATGTCAGGTAAAGGCTCAAGACCTCGACCTATTCCAAATCAAACTGGTTTTGAAGATAACTGGGATAAGATATTTGGAAACAAAGAAAAAGAAACTAAGAGCCCTTCGGGCTCCTCAAAAGATAAAACAAAAGGTAAATAATTATGTTTGAAGTTTTAGTAGTAGTATCATTAGCTATCGTAATAACCTATGTACTAAGTGAAAGCTTAAGTAAAACCCAGAAGAAATTCTTAAAAGGAAAGATTGGATATGAAAAAGTGGTGGCGTATCTGGGCAAAAAGCTTGGGCGAAAAGGTGGGCGAAAGTAAGAACCAAGCAGATGCTGTGGCAGTCATCAGGACTTTCTGGTGGCTTGTCCACATCGTAACTTGCTTTATGATTATAATCAACAGTGCAACTCAGCTAGGTTGGATATGAAAAATATAAAGATAATTAGTTGTAACGACAGTAGTAAATGGTATGCTCCCCTTGTGGGCCAAGTAATACCATTGCTAGAAGAAGAAGAACAAGAATATAAATCACGGGAGCCCTCTGGGTTTATTAACTTTGTATCTAAGGTAGATGCAGAGGTAACAGAAGAGAACTCTATTTATGCAATATAAAATATGTAATAAGTGTGGAGTAAAGAAGTCGGAAGAAGATTTCCCTATGGAAAGTGGTAGGGCATATCGAAAGACTACCTGTAGGCTTTGTATAAGATCCGTTGCAAAAGTACGCAAGGAACTTAGAGATACAGTTGAACCACCCCCAGAAGATTACCAATGCCCTATCTGTTTACGTAACGCAGAGGAGGCAAAGGGTTGTGGTGGTAAGAATAAATCACCATGGGCATTAGATCATGACCACCTGACCAGTAAGTTTAGGGGGTGGATATGCCACTCGTGTAACAGAACACTAGGCGGACTGAAGGATGACTTCGGTGCATTGACTCGTATAAGAAATTATTTAAAGAAAGGTAGAGAATGAACACATCAAATAAAATACTATCAGACATAACAGTATTCAGTAAGTACGCTAAGTATGTACCAGACCTTGAGCGTAGAGAAACTTGGTATGAACTGGTAACTAGAAACAAAGAGATGCACCAACGTAAATACCCTAAGATGCGTAAGGAAATCGAGAAGGCGTACAAGCTTGTGTATAGTAAGAAAGTACTGCCATCAATGCGATCACTACAGTTTGGTGGTGCACCAATTGAGCTAGCACCTAATCGAATCTACAACTGTGCATACCTACCTATAGAAAGCCCTGAAGCTTTCGCTGAGTCTATGTTCCTGCTACTAGGTGGTACTGGTGTAGGTTACTCAGTTCAGCGTCACCATGTACGTAAGCTACCAGAAGTTGCAGGCCCTAAGGCACGTAAGCGTAGGTTCCTAGTATCTGATAACATCGAAGGGTGGGCAGATGCAGTGAAGGTTCTATGTGAATCTTACTTTAATAACATGATGGATGTTGAGTTTGACTATCGTGATATTAGACCTAAGGGTGCAATGCTTATCACTACTGGTGGTAAAGCTCCAGGACCTCAGCCCCTCAAGGATTGTATTCACAACATGAGAGCTATCTTTGACCAAGCTATTAGTCGTCAACTAACAACGTTAGAAGTGCATGATATGATGTGCTATATTGCTGACGCTGTATTGACTGGTGGTATCCGTAGGGCTGCTATGATCTCGTTGTTCTCTATGGATGACAATGATATGTTAGCTTGTAAGGCTGGTAACTGGTGGGAAGAGAATCCACAACGTGCACGATCAAACAACTCAGCTGTTATGTTGCGCCATAAGATTACAAAGGAAGCCTTTGATAAACTATGGGAGCGTGTAGAGTTGTCTGGTTCTGGTGAGCCAGGGTTATACTTTACCAATGACAAAGACTGGGGTACTAACCCATGCTGTGAGATTGGACTACGACCTTATCAGATGTGTAACCTAACAGAGCTTAATGCTTCTAACGTTGAATCCCAAAAGGATCTAAACGAAAGAGCAAGGGCAGCATCTTTAATTGGTACACTACAAGCAGGGTACACTGACTTCCATTACCTAAGACCTGAGTGGCAAGAGACTTGTCAACGTGATGCACTTATTGGTGTTGGTCAAACTGGTATTGGTTCAGGTACTGTGTTAGAATATGATCTGGAGGAAGCAGCAAATGAAGTTAAGAAAGAAAATGAAAGAGTGGCAAAGCTACTGGGTATCAATCCTGCGGCAAGATGTACGACAGTTAAGCCTTCTGGTACAAGTTCTTGCGTCCTTGGTAGTAGTTCTGGTATCCACGCTTGGCATAACGATTATTATATTCGTCGCCAACGTGTTGGAAAGAATGAAGCCTTATATGGTTACTTTTCTGAGCACCATCCAGAGTTGGTTGAAGATGAGTATTTCAACCCTGAAGAGCAAGCTGTAATTGAAATCCCTCAAGCTGCACCTGAAGGTTCTATCCTAAGAACTGAGAGTCCACTTGAGCTACTCGAACGTGTACGTAAGTACAATGTAGAATGGGTAAGTGTTGGTCATCGTGAAGGACAGAACTCACATAACGTATCATGTACTATCTCCCTCAAAGAAGACGAGTGGGAACTAGTAGGTGAGTGGATGTGGAAGAACCGTTACACTTACAACGGTATCTCTGTACTACCTTATGATGGTGGCACATATGTACAAGCACCCTTTGAGGATATCTCAGAAGAAAGATATCGTATTATGGAAGGTGCCCTTACAGGTATTGACCTGACCCAAGTTAAAGAAGTAGAAGACAAGACTGACCTCAGTGCTGAGGCAGCTTGTGCAGGCGGGGCCTGTGAAATAACATACTAAAACTAATTGACCTGAACACTGTCCTTAAACTGTTCATAGAGGACTAAACATGAGCAAGTATGTATTTGATATTGAAACAAACGGACTATTCCCTGATAAAATCTGGTGCCTTGTACTTGAGGATACTAAGACAGGCGAGGTCTATTCTTATTCAGACTATGATGATAACCTACCATCTCTTGATGACGGTCTAGCATTCATGTCTAAAGCAACCGTTCTTGCAGGGCATAACGTAATAGCATTTGACTTCCCTATCCTTAAGAACCTTACAGGCTGGGAGCCTAGCCCTACTACTAAGATATGGGACACCTTCTTGATGTCTCAATTATGTAAGTACCAACGTGGTCACTTGCATGGTCTTAAAGGTTGGGGTGATTTCTTTGAGTATCCTAAAGGGGATCATGAAGACTGGACTTGTTACAGCCAAGAGATGCTTACCTATTGTATCCGAGATGTAAACCTAAACACTAAGGTATACCAACGGCTATCTAAAGAAGCATCTGTAATGATGAAGAATAACTCTATGTTCTTACAGGCACTTAACCTTGAGCATGACTTTGCTAAAGTAAATGCAGAGATCACGCAGAAAGGTTGGGTGTTTGATATGGAGAAAGCTCAGAACTTATACGAGCATATCCTTGAAGAGATGGAAACTATTGAAGATGAAATCAATCCTCAGCTAGGTAAGGTAGCAGTAATGCGTGGCAACAAAGAGGTTGATCAGATCACCAAGAAAGATGGGTTCTACTACAAGAGAGTTACTGATTGGTTCCAAATAGAAGAAGACTGTAGAGCTTCTGATGGTATCGTATCTGGACCATACACCAGGGTTGAGCTAGTAGATGTTGACATTGGTCAGATGGTAGAGGTTAAGAAATTCCTAATGGATAAGGGTTGGAAACCTGATGACTGGACTGTTAAAAAGATTAACGGTAAGTGGATCAGACAAAGCCCTAAGCTAACAGACACTTCCCTAAAACCTTTGGGTAAACTAGGTAAGTATATTAGTGATTACTATATGCTACGTAACAGACTAGGTACAGTAGAAGGTTGGATAGAAGAGGTAAAGGATGAAGAAAAGTTTAATGATGGTCGCCTTCATGGCTCTATGTTTACAATCGGTACTCCATCGTTCAGGTGTAGACACAGGACAATCGTCAACATTCCAGGTGTCTATGCCCCCTACGGTAAGGAACTACGTAGTCTCTTAACTTGTGAGACTGGATACAAAGTAGTTGGTGCGGACTCTGCAGGTAATCAGTTCAGAGGTCTATGCCATTACATCGGTGACCCTGAGTTTACCAATGAGGTAATCAATGGGGATGTACACCAACGTAATGCAGATGTATTGGGTATCAGTAGACCAGGGGCTAAGACGTTTATCTATGCTTATCTCTTTGGTGCAGGCCACGCTAAACTAGGTGAGGCTATCTCTGGTAAGAAGTCTGCTAAGATTGGTAAAGAAGCTGATGCTAAGTTCAAGGCTACACTCCCAGGCCTTAAGGTTCTAAAGGACGATCTCGAACATGAGTTCAGGTTATCTCAGATGAAGACTGGTACTGGGTTTATTGAAGGTGCTGATGGTAGACGTATCATGGTGGGGTCTGAACACCAGACTCTAAACTACTTGTTACAAACACTCGAAGGTATTACTTGTAAAGCAGCTTTAGTATATGCTTACAATAAAATCAAAGAGAATAATCTTGAAGCCTACCCAACATTGTTCTATCATGATGAGGTAGTATTCGTAGCTAAAGAGTCTGATGCAGAAGCCGTAAAGGATATTTGTGTTGAGGCTTTCCGAGAGGCACCTAAGAGTGTTGGTGTTATGTGTATGGATGGTGACGGACAAATAGGAGAAAGCTATGCTGACGTTCACTGATAAAGAAGAATATGATTTTGATAAATGTTTTATTGATGCAGACTCTATGTTGTATCGGATAGCATATACTGTAAGTTCTGATGCTCAAGCTCAGAGTACCTTTGACTTAGCCCTTAAGGCTGTAATGCGAGATACTAATAGTATTAAGGGTTACGTTGCTGTTAAGGGTAAAGGTAACTTCAGGTATGATATAGTAGATGACTACAAGGCTACTCGTAGTAAACAAGATATGGACCCTAAGGTTAAGGAAAGACTTGATAGCCTGTACCAATACTGTTGGGACACTGGGTGTGTGGCTTCTGATGGTTGTGAGGCAGATGATGTGGTATCTATATGGGCTACTGAGGCTGAGGCTGAAGGTAGTTCATTTGTTATCGCACATGTAGACAAGGATATCGATATGGTTCCTGGTTGGCATTACAACTTTAATAAGAACAAACTCTACCTTACTGATGAGGATGCTGGTCATTACTTACTTTGCAAGCAATTGCTAACTGGTGATGCTTCAGATAACATCCAAGGTTTGAAAGGTGTAGGCCCTAAGACTGCTGAGAAGATTCTTAAAGGTGTAGAGCCTGATAAGATGTTAGACTCTGTTAGGTCTACTTGGAGAGAGAAGCACCCCCGAGATTGGAAAGAGAAACTAGAAGTATGTTTCAACCTAATCTATATGCGTAGGAGCTTTGATGACTTACGCCATATGACAATTGAAGAAGTCTATGGGGAGGGTAACTTACGATGAGTGAAAAAGACTTGGGCCATTGGGTATACAATGGTCCTGACTTCGACCCTGATGATTACTTTGGGTTCATCTACTTAATTACCTGTAGTCACCCTGAAGAACCTAAAAGATATATAGGTAGGAAGCAGTTCCATATGTATCGTAAGGGTAAAGAACGTAAGGTATCCAACTGGAAAACCTATAGTAGCTCATCATCTCACATCAATAAATTGAGAAGTGACCTTGGTGAAGGGTACTTTACGTATGAGATACTACAACTGTTTGAAACCAGAGGTGGTTTATCTGCAGGAGAAGTTAAGGTACAATGGGATCTTGATGTGTTAACAGAGAAGTACCCTGATGGTACTCCTGTATTTCTTAACAGACAAATAGGTGCAATCAAATTTATACCTAAGGAATCAGTAGACAATGAAACAAGACAAAGACTTGTCGGAATCACAGACGATATACGAGAAGAGTTCAAGGAGCAAGAAAGCCGCACGGATGCAGAAGAAACAGCAGTCTCAGAAGAAGAGACAGATAGTAAAGAATCTTAAAGAACAGCGGTGGTCTTAATGACTAAAGATAGATTTGTAAAACATATGCCCTGTAAACATTGTGGATCTTCTGATGGCGTTGGTATGTACTCCAACGGTATTGGTAAGTGTTTTGTTTGTGGGAAAGTTACAGTAGAAAAAGATAGAGAAACTGATATGCCAGAACCAAAGACTCCAGTAGCAACTGAAACATTAGAAGCAATTGAATCCTATGATACTCGTGGAGTTCAAGAGAGAGGTATCACTAAGCAAGTTGCAATGCACTATGGAATGAAAGTATCGTACAATATGGATGGTACTATCGAGGCACACTACTATCCTTACACAGTTAAGGGTAAGACTACAGCGTTCAAGATACGAGAACTACCTAAGGCCTTCAAGGTCAAGGGTAACTTCTCTGACATCGAACTCTTTGGTCAATCGTCCTTTAGTCGGGGCGGTAAGACTTTGACTATCACTGAGGGTGAGTTGGATGCTATGGCTGTAGCCCAGGCAAACCTAAGTCAAAGTGGAAAGATATACCCTGTAGTTTCCCTACCCTCATCTAGTAATCTAAATCCATTGATTGCTAACAGGGAGTGGGTAAGATCTTTTGATACGGTTGTACTTATGTTCGACCAAGATGAAGCAGGTGAGAAAGCTATTGACAAGGCCGCCAAGATTATTGGTTGGGATAAAGTAAAGGTAGCACACTTGCCAGAGAATGACCCATGTGAGACGCTAATAAAGCATGGTCACTCTGCAATCATCAGTGCTTTCTGGGGTGCTAGGCAGTATACCCCAGCAAGCGTAGTAAGAGGGGAAGATATTTGGGAGGAGTTTACTAAACGTAAAACAGTTAAATCTGTACCTTACCCCAAGTGTCTAGAAGGACTTAACGATAAGCTATCAGGTATGAGGCAGGGAGAGATTACTCTGTTTACCTCAGGTACAGGTAGCGGTAAATCAACAATGATCAAGGAGATCATCTTACAACTGAAGACAGAAACCGAAGATAACATAGGGATGATATCACTAGAGGAATCTATCGGTGACTCCGCTCAAAAGTTTATACAGATGTTTACACCTGAAGATCCTACAGAAGAACAGGAGAGAAAAGCTTTTGATAAAGTATTTGGAGATAATCGTCTCATTTTGCTTGATCACAACGGTGCTGTATCAGATTCATCTCTTATAGATCAGATAGAAAACCTTTGTTTACTAGGCTGTAAATACCTAGTGCTTGACCACATAACTATTGCAGTGTCAGAAGGCTCTGATGGTAAGACAGGTAATGAAGCTATTGATGCTATCATGTCTGACTTACTTAAGGTAGTTAAGAAGCATGATGTATGGTTGGGTATTATATCCCACCTACGTAAGTCTCAGGGTAAGTCCTTCGAAGAGGGACACCTAGCTTCTATTGATGACATCAAGGGTTCAGGTTCGATCAAACAAATTAGCTTTGACATCATTACCTTTGCACGTAACTTAATTGCACAGAATGAAGATGAGCGCAACACCATACACCTGAGAGTTCTCAAGTCCAGATTTACTGGTCTAACAGGTGACTGTGGTTCTGCCTACTATGACCAGAGAACAAAACGATTGAAAGGTCAAGTAGATTTCTTAGACTACAATGCAGGAGCTTAGATGACTAATGCTATCCATAAAGTAGCAGAGTATATAAGAAGTAATAGAGAAGGTGCCCGAGGTAGGAATCACTCGGGCATCGAGTTGTTAAACAGGCATGTAGATTATGGTGTTGATTACGAGGAGTTAGTTATTGCAGCAGTACAAGCTGCACAGAGTGTGTTCCTAAAGTCCCGTAGGACCCATGGGAAACCATTCAAACTAACTGCTACATCATCATCCATAGGGTTAGCTGTAGTATCTAGGATAGGTTTAACTAACAGTACGTATACAGAGTTATTCTGTGTAGGTGATTTGTTTGTAGAAGCCTTTATAATCTTAGGCTACATGGAGCTTGAACGTGAGTATGAAGGTTATCGTGCACCTTATGTGATATACCTTACAGATACTTGGGAAGAACTAGGAGACATACCACCCGCATATGAAGGGTCAACCTTAACAGGTACTAGCTTCAGGAAATTCCCACGTATAACTGGCTTACGTAACCCAATAACCAAGAGGCCGTATATCAAACGTATGACCTCTGAGAGAGACTTTAGCCAATGCCTTGGTGAGCCCTTTGTAAAAGCTTTAGACAAGCTACAGAGAGTTCCATGGCGTTTAAACACTGCCCTTGTAAAGGCTATGAGAGATAACGTATCTAAGTTTGTAGATATGAAAGACTCATCCGATAAGGGTAAGTCTAAACGTATTGAAATGAAGTTCGTACTGAACAAGGCTAATGCAATTGGTGATCAGACTTTCTATCAAGCAGTTGAATGTGATTATAGAGGTCGGGTATACTACACGGAATCATTCTTAAACTTCCAAGGCTCTGATATAGCTAAGGGTTTGTTTGAGTTTGATGAAGGTAAACGCCTAGGCCCTCGAGGTTACTATTGGCTGTGCATACATACTGCCTGTTCATACAACAAGTCATATACGTTAGATGAGCTGGAGACTATGCCGTGGCTAAGCAAAGATTACAAGACACACTTAGAAGAGGAAGGCTTGGATACTATATCAGTAGACAAGATGACCTTAGATGATAGAGCACAATGGACTTTGAAGAACATCAATATGATTCTGGATTCTGCAAAGAACCTGGAGTTTAAGATGGACGCAGAGAAACCAGTGACTCTATTGGCATGTGCACTGGACCTTAAGGGATACCTTGAGACTGGTGAGGATTACAAGTCACACTTACCAATACCTGTAGATGGCAGTAACAATGGGTGGCAACACCTAGCCGCAATGTCCAAAGACAAACAAGCAGGTGAGTTAGTGTCCCTTGTACCCCAAGAGATACAGAAAGACTTCTATGTGCAAGTAGCTAAACGATTAATAAAGAGAATGCCTGATTGGTTTGCTGAACGTAATATGCCAATGAAGTGTATTAGGAAAGGGATCGCTAAACGTGGGTCTATGACAAGAGCCTACTCTGCAGGTCAACGTAAGATAGCAGAGAATATGTATCATGATTGTAAGGTTGAAGGTTACCATAAGAAGTATAAGGTAACCAAAGATGACTGTGAGTTACTTGCACGTAATCTAATCCTTGCCATTAACGATACATGTGTTGGTCCCCTAAAGACCATGAAGTTTCTGCAGAAGGTAACTAACTTTATAATCGAAAGCGGAGAGACTTGTCTACAATGGACTACACCCTCAGGGTTCCCTGTGCTCTATGAGGTATGGAAGCAGAAGAACATGACGTTCCGAAGCACCATACGTACAATAGGTAGGATAGGACATAGTGTAAAGATACCTGTAACCACGAAAGAGGGTAACAGAATACCTTGTAGAAGGTCCTTTGCATCTGGATGTTCACCTAACTTTGTACACTCAATGGATGCAGCCCATATGGCTAAGGTTATTGAAGCATTCCCTGGGACCTTTGGGGCTATCCATGATTCATTCTCTACACATGCTTGTGACATAGATAAATTAGTCGAGCACACTAAGTGGCAATTTGCTATGCTATACAACGTAAACAACTTCTTTGATAGAATACAATCCATGTTGATTGAAAACTTCAAAGGATACTCTGTACAACAACCCGAGCTAGGAACCCTAAAAGTAGAGGAAGTAGTTAGCTCAGATTATTTCTTTTCTTAACCTAAGGATTACATATGAAAAATAAAAAAGTATTAACAATGCCTGGTGTCGTAGATACAGACACACCAGTTTTAACGGAAGATCACTTCAAGATTGAGGAGGCGCTAGTCACTGACCTTGAAGAAATAATCCTTAAGTATAACGGTAGGGTATCTAACGTAGCTATTATTGGTGCGTTCCAACTCTACGCTAATATGATTTCCCTTGGGTCCTTGGAGGTAATGAATGAAGATGTCTAGTGGTTATGAAATATTTGAAGATCTGGAATCTAAAGTAGTTGATTGGGGGTGGTCTAAGGGTATCCTTACAGATTCTCCTCCGTCTACTGAGCGTAAGCTAAAGCAGTTCTCCAAGACAGAAGAAGAAGTAATAGAGTTGTTTGATGCCATCAAGGCTGAAGACAGAGAGGAAGCTATAGATGCTATTGGTGATATACTTGTAACACTAATCATGCAATCAAAGCTTTGGAACACTAACCTGTACGATTGCCTCAATCAAGCCTATGAGGTTATCAGTACACGAACAGGGCGAATGGTTGACGGCGTATTCGTAAAGGATGAGTAATGAATTTTAGTATTAAAGATACCATTATATCTGGTGAGATAAGAAATGGAGTGGGTATTGACCTTGAGTTTGTAGACTCACGGCCAGTATGGACAATGAACAGAGAGACTGGTGATATAGATACTATGTGTATGGAAGGGGTTATAATCCTCTTACCATTTATTAATATATCAATCGGTAAAGTATATAAGGAAGTGGAGTATGAGTAAGAAGTCTTATAACATTATGAGGCATGATGGTATTGATGATATGGATTACGTTGAAGAGTTAGGACTAGACCCTAAGCTAGCGTACACACCAGAGATCAATGATGCTATCATCGAACATGTAGCTGCAGAAAACTTTGCAGGATACATTGCCCAGGGCTTAGACCCTGAAGTAGCTGAAAGTATGGCTAACGATCTAGCAAACAAAGCTAGAGCTACAGTTAACCATGCAGAGCCTATCTTGAATAAGAAAGGTTATTAAAAAAAAGGACCCCAATTAAGGGGTCCAAGAGGGGCCTTAGCGGGCCCCTTTTTTTATTGCTATTAGTATAAGTCGGGTAAGTTCCTATCCCTCGTCAAAGGTCTTAAGGACTTTGCTAAGTTTTAAATCGTCAGCAGCGTACTGTAGTACCTCTGCTTCAGTACCCATAATATCATAATCCTTTTTGATATTCTGAGCTACCTTCCTTGATCTTTCATTCGCATTCCTTACTAACTTGCTAACTTGTGCAGGGATAGTATCACCCAGTTCATACTCATTCTTAAGTAAGAACTCCTGAGCTGCAAACAAGTCTAAGTATGTAGCACCTTCACCTAATAACTCTTGACGCAAATCCCTACCTACTTCCTTAAGGTCTGTATCAGCTGAAGTTAATCGGATTAGTTTACTGGCTATATACCCTACTAACATTCCATGTTCTTCCTGATCTATAAGTTTCTTAGGGGACTCTTCAGCCATCCTCTTAAACTCTTTCCTTCCATAGACAACATTCCCTGTCACATTATCCTGTAAACTTTTAAGAACCTTACCATTAGTTGTTAGATCAACCCATGAGTTATTAATAGCTTGTCTTGATGCTTGCATAGAACCTAGGTCAGTCACAATAGCGTCATAGATAGGTAAAATAAAAGGCGTTCTACCGCCATTCTGCTTAGTAATATTATTCCAGTTCTTACCTGCAAAAACATTAAGCATAGTAGCACCATCAAACCCTTGACCAAAAGCAATCAGTATAGAACCTCGGGCTCTTGCACCAATCATACCTTGCTTCTCAGCATGAGGACTAAACGTAGAAATCTTAGGCTTAATAACAGCCTTAGTTTCTGCAGGTAATCTATCTAGCTGACGTTGCAAAGCTTCTTTTTGTTTAGGTGTTTTAGCCTTCTTAATCTGAGCTTCTAGTTTCTTACGGCTTATCTGTCTACCACCCTTATCTATTGGCGGTGCAGGTCTAGTAGCATATTGCTTTTTGGTAGGGTCATCTTTAGTAATAAACCCACCAAAAGAAACCTTACCACCAGCTGCACTGTCTAATACTACAGGTCTATTGTATAAAGAGGATACCTCAACAAACCTCTTAAGGCTTGAAGAAAACTCTGTTATCTCTGTACCCAAAGTAAGCTCAATAGCTAGGTTTCTAAAATCATTAAGGAACTCAGCGGCTTTAGGTATACCTCCAGGAAAATCACTTTCAATAGTAGACTTAAGATCTGGGTCAGCTAAGATGGTATCATAAACAGAACCAATCAAGTTAGATAACTCTTGACCATAACTAAATGTCATAAGTGGCATCTTCCTGAAGTCACTTTTGTTTGACGAAGCAGTTCTAATTATGTCTCTAAGCATTTCTACTTGATCTTCACCATAACCATACTTACGCATCCATGCCTTATCGAACAGAACACCAGACCCAACATCCCCCTCTAAAAACTCTTCAAGGTTTTGTTGTAGTGTATCTCTGATATCACCTTCATAGGCATCTCTATTAGGTATATCCTTAAAGTTCCCAAGGATTTTCTCCTGACCTGCAGCTCTCTTAACTCCAACCCTATATAGTTTACTCTCCATACCTAATGCAGCAAACATAGAAGCTAGTCCATTAGAAATACCATCAACTTCAATAGAGTTTATAGAAGTGTGGAAGGACTTACCTGCTTTCATAGATTCGTCATACTTAGCCAAGTCTATAAGATAATCCATAACTTGTACAAAGTGTTTATGTGAATCAGGTTCAGCTGACATAGCATCTAAGAAAGATTTAACTTCAGTATCATTCATAATAGACTCAGGCATTGTAGCCTTAATACCATCTACCCCAGAAATACCTCTAGCTGTAATCTTAACATTTTTAAACTGACCCCTAGTTACCTCTGGGTTATAGTTATCTAACGCATCCTTAAGCTTAGACCCCATACTTACAAGTCGCTTGTACCTAGGAGACCTTTGAGTTATGTGCTGCCTTGCTCTATTAGTTGCTGCTTGTGGCACCATACCGCCACCATCAAAGAATAAGTACCCCATGTTTTCTAAGAAAGAAACTTCATTAGGGGAACCACTCATAGGACGTATATCATACTTAACACCAGACCCTACTACGTTACGTACAAGGTGGTTGTTTTGAAATGACATTTTATTCTGATGAGTAGTCAATCTTTGAGTAGCTTGCTGATTAAAGTAAGAGTAATGAAAAGTATCTCCATCATACTTAGCTAGATTCACAAGGACCTCAAGGTTCTTATTAGCATGTTGATAGTACATCTGCTTAATAACTTCAGGTTGACTATACTTTTCTACCAACTCTTCCCTAAACTTAATATCTCCATTAAGCCTATCACGTTTAGCATATAAGAAAGGCAGTGGGTTTTCATCTATCTGAGCTTCAACCTCTGCAAGATCTATCTTATATTTCTCTACAAGACTTTGTTGTTTAGCAGCAATACCCTTAATCTTTAGGTATCTTTCAGGCCCTATATCAAATGCATTAAGAGTGAAGTTTGTACCTTCCTGTCTACCTTCTACAGGTGCAGTAGCAAGTGCATGAGCACCAAATAGCGTAGCAATCTTAGTACGTTGATTGTCAAATACTATGTTAACTTGGTGTGCATTATACTTAGCTTCCTCTACTATAGACGGATCTCTATTAGGGTTCTGTCCTGTACTACCTCGTGCAGTCCTTTGCTCATACTGAAAGGTTCCCTCAGGTGATGTCTCAACCATAAGTGGATAGTCAAAATCTACAGGTCTATACTTATCAACCTCACGCTCTAATGTATACATACCTTCACGGGTCAATGCATAACCTCTAGTAGCTTCCCCCTTAAGACCTGGAATTACCGTAACCATCTCTGGGTTAGCTTGAGCATAAGTATCTATAGCCCATTTACCAAGTAGCTCAAAAGATTCAGGTGTCATATTTTGATAGTCAGTTACATAAGCATCGGAGCTTTCACCTTCTACTTCAGAACGCATCTTACGTACACCCTTAAAGACTTCACGACCTAGCCCTTGCATAGAGAAATCCTGAGATTCTTCCTGAGGCCTAGCGCCTTGTTCTTCATCAAGTACAGCTACAGAATCCATAGCTTCTTGTTGTAGCATAAAAGGCTCTACTACGGAGGCTACTGCTATACCGTATACAGGGTTAATCTGTGCTGGTTGTGCAGTAGTTAAGTCATTGTAGTTAGTAAGCTTACCATCACTGTTAACATCTACCTCAGCAGGATTCCAATCAGAGTTCCATCTCCCTATACCTAATCCCTGTCTTGACAACAAAAGATTAGACTTAGTAAGTGCCAAAGCACCCTCACCTTTATTCATACGTAAGGTTTGTTCTGGGTCATCGGCATTAAACTTCTCAAGCTGATCATCAAACAATGGGTTATTAGGGTCCATATCTGCAGCTTTGGCTACTGGTAAAGAAATAGGGTCTAACTGCGTAGAAATTCTATCAGTAAAACCCCTAAGTCTATTAACCATATCATAACCAAAAGCATCCTCAGCGCCTTTAAGCCTAGTAGTACCACCTTCAGTTACAGGTGTTATCCCTGTACGCTCAAGAATCCCTGGCACCCTCTCAGCTTCTCTCTGTCTTGCAGATAGTTCTGCTAAAGTATTATCTTCAGATACATCAGGAGTCGCTGGGATCTCTATTTGTGGTAGAATCTTTTCAGCTTCTGTTTCCTGTGTTAGTTGTTCCGTAACCTGCTCTGAAGGTAAGTCAAGGGGGCCTTCCGTAGCCCCAATAACTTCATCCATCTTGTCACGTTCAGCCTGTCCTTTGGCTGCCGTAGCCCTTAGGGCTGCTAGTGATTCATCTAACCTAGCTTGTTCTTGTTCTGGTGTAACATCCTTAGGGCCTACAATCGTAGACCCTCCGCCTGCTCGTCTAGCCATTAGCTATTCTCCTGTTATCCAACCTTGTTCTACGGATGTGTCATATAGCCTGTGCTTAAAGGGGCCTAATGGTGTTAGACCTAAACCTCTTTTAAAGGTACCTCTTGTATCACCTTCCATTGCACTCCGTCCGAAGCCCACTACATTCTCAAAGATACCTGTGACAGGGGCTTCTCCTGACGCAAAGTTCCAAATCGCTTCTGTTGCATTTCTACTTCTATCCTTATACAAAGGTAAGATGTAGTTGTTACTCCATATTCTTTCTGTTGTACCTAACAATCCTGTAGAGTACAGTGCTCTTAAATACTTCTCTTGATCTGATAAGTATGGTGATCCTTCTCCATATTTTATAAGGTCCTTGAGGTATTGAGATGCATAGCCTAGCATAAGCATAGACATGATAGATGCAAAGACAGAGAACTTCATCCCTGGGTTTGCAGTCTTAACAGTGTCCCACATATTAGGTAAGTGATTAGCTGTAAACTCAGAAATAAAACCTTGGAACTGAGTGAACATTGCAAAGTGCTGGTTACTATAGAACAGTGGTCTGCTCATAGCCCCTGGCATTGGTACTGAAGCATTGACAAAGTTAATTAATCCATTATTAAACTCTTTATCCCAAGCTCCAATTAACTCTTCACTAACATTACCATCGGTATCCTGAGCCACTTTAAGTCTGCGTGAAAGACCAAGCATACGGTCTATAGGAATACCTATATACCTTAGCATTTTCTCAGCTTCAGCAGATTCATTAGTAGGTGGTTTACCTTCTTGTCTGTGTAATATGTCTAGGTTTTCAATTAAGAAGTCATTGTATATGGCTGCTCTCATAGTACGAGTAAGATTAGTAATACCTTGCAAACCAATAATCTTAAAGAAAGAGTTCATTAGTGCTTCGGTAAACTGGTTAGATTCCGATACACCTACCACTGTAGCTGCACCAGTCTTTTGAGATAAGAAACCAGATTCCCTTATGAGTTTCCTAGGGTCATCTATATCCTTATGTCTCCAGTCTTCACCTAATCTATGAGCTCTTGACTTAAGTTGTGAATCAAAGTTACTAAACTGTGGTGTTACCCCAGTAAGCCTTCCAACTTCCTTAAAGTACTCATGAAGTTCCTTGCCTACAAGTATACCAAAACTACCTACATTCTTATGTATTGTTTGTAAAGATGCACCCTTAAATACTAGAGCGAACTCTACTACAGAAGATATAGCTGCAAGTGGTAGCATACTGAGTGTAGCTGTAACTGTTAAGAACTTTTGAGCCCCACGTATAGTAGGGTTACTAATTCTTTTATAGTTACCAGAGTCAGCATTTACAAGGTCCCTAAGGCTTGCTGCTAGCTCTTCTACAACTCTTCTGGCTTCTTTCTCAGCCTCAGAGTTAACCTCTGCATCACCACGTAAGTCATTGTATACATCAGTTATTTGCTGTAGTAGCACCTCACTGTTACGTCCAACAAACTTAGTCATTGTCATGTAACGAGCAGACCCTTTCATAAGGTTCTCTAAGTTCCTAAACAAATCCTGTTCTACAAACTTATCAAACTTAGGGTTATCCGAAAGACTTAATGATCTTCTTTTGTGTGTCTTGGGCAGTATACCACCCTTAGTCAAATCAAAAGCTTCATCTAATGTATTTACATCGGGGTTATCTACAATAAGATCAGTAACACTAGCTGCTACATCCCTACTAAGACCATACTCTTCAGCTAATAGGTTGATAAACTCTTCTTTATTCTTAGCAATAGCAGATTTTAAAAAGCTTTTACTTCTAAATATGTGATCCTGAAGGTTACCTATTTTGCTTGATCCTGACATCTCTTGTACAGCTGTTACGTTTCGATACATAGCATCATCAACGTTATACAGTTCTTGTATAAACTGTTTAAGAGCTACAGTATTCTCGGTGTACTCTGGTTTTGAAAGGTTGTTCCAGTCTATAGCGGCAATAACCTGCTCACCACTCATAGTTTTTACGTTACCCTTCTCATCAGTCTTAGTGACTTTCTTTATCTCATTAAGATAAAAGTCGTAAACTAATGTAGAGATAGCCTTCTTACGCTTACCATAAGACTTAGCCTTAACCTTAAAGCTTCCAAGTACCGCTTCCATGGGTCTTAAATACTTTTCAAAATCGGTAAAGTTTTGAGTCTTGTCGTTCTGAAAGTCAACTCCACCATATGTCTTATTCTTTCTACCACCAAACTGATCGTAGAGTAAACGTAAAGCTGGGCTCTTATTAAGCATCTCTAATGTGACTCGAGTGTCTAATGCAGATCTTAGGGCAGCTACCGGATCACTTAGAGCATCCTTAAGCTTAGTCCCTCGAGATCTACTATCCTTAACCTCATCACCCTTATCAGCAATGTCATCAAAGCCTCGTTTATCCTTAGCATCAACAGCTGCTTTCCTGTCTGCTGCTTTTCTCAAGTTAATCTTATTCCAAACAGTACCAAGCTTCTCACTAATACTAGGGATAACACCCTTTGGGCTACCATCAGAAGTATCAGCAGCAGCTTCTGCCCTAAAGCCTGAAGAAGCGTCATCAAATCTATTATCATATTCAGATTTAGAGACACCCGCATCCTTCCATTGTCCTGCTTGGAAAGCTGTAGAGGGTACAGAGAAAGAACCACCAATCATACTGCCTGCAATGACAGCATTAGCCATTCGTTCTTCAATCTCAGCGTAATCCCAGGTCTTTTCAGAGCCCATAACAGATGCAGTGTACTGTGTTAGTTCCTGTAGCACCTCTGTACTACCCTCAACACCTGCAGATGCCATAAGTCTCTTACCAAATTGCTTAAGCATGTAGCCTTTAGTGATTTGATTCTGTACAAAGTCAGCTGCATCGTCTACGTAACCTAATAGCTCACGTTTAGTCGCACTAGCCAGTACATCCTTAGCTTGTTCTCTTGTTTGAGCTACACCACTGTTAACTATAGCATCTAATGCTTTCTCTTTAGCCTCACCAGTTAAGAAATGTGATGGAGTAAAGGACCCCATAGCTGCTTTAAGACCTAAACGATCCAATGCAGCAGCAAGAGTACCACCCGCAAGGGCAGCTCCATAGCTTTTATCCTCTAACTTCCCTGGCATTTCATCAAGTATCATACCTGAGTACATCGCTACAGGTGCAGCTAAACTACCACCATAAGTAAACGGAGCTGCTATAACAGAAGCTGCAGTTACACCCATGTATGGCAGAGACATCATGACGTTAGCACCTAAAAACTCTGAGATCTGGTCAAAAGAAGTCCAGTCTACGTCCTTGTAGCTCAGTCTTATTTTAGGTGCATTGGCTAACTTTGATTTACTATAGTCAGCACTACCTTCAAACCATGCCTGAGCTGTATCTGCACCTAAAGTATCCGCAATAGCTGCAGAAGCTAGCTTAAAAGAGTTACCAGCTGATGTCATACCCGCTGAGAATGCACTTGAGAATGGTGTTTTTGACCTGTTATCATAGGTTGCATTCTTGTTTCTAAGGATTACCCCCGAGAATAACTCAGGGTTAGCCGCAAACTCTTCTTCATTGAATGCTTGCATCTTAGCTAGAGGTACACCGTTAGATGGCTCTAGTGCAGCTACCTTAATAACCTCAGCAGCTTTTTCAAAATCCGTTTTAGGCTCATCTTTACGTATACTACGCAAGCCTTGGTTGTATAAAAACCTATTGTAGCTGTCATCACTCATCATCTGAGTGGAGTCACCTATAAATGTAGGCCTTGCAATACCCGCACCAATCAAAAAGTCTGTAAAGGAGTTACCATTGGAGTCCTTAAGGTCCCCAATCTTACGCCCATACTTGTCTTCTTGCTTAGAGGGTACTACATCTGTATATCCATATTTGTTAGCCAAGTAAGAAACATACTGTTTAGTTACCTGACCTGCCCCTTCACCTACATCATAGCCTTGCTCACGAGTAACTTTAGTGAGTTCTGCTAGATCTATTTCTGGAAACCTAATACGTTCCCCAGTTTCTTGATTAATGATAGTATCACCGTCAAGAAATGAGAACCCTGAGCTTCCGACTTGGAAGTCGTCTGTAGGAAGTGCAGCCTCAGGTACTGCTCTCCTCTTTTCTGAGGCATAAGAGCCAACTGCATCAGAGACTTTCTTCATTCTCTTATGCACGCCTGTACCTTCTTCTTGTGATTTTCGATAGTCATTATTATCAAGGAACTCAGAAGATGCTTCTCCATAGTTACCTTCATTCAGTAATCGTACAAAAGTGGGAGAAGTCCCTAAGTCACCTCTATACTCAGCTTGTACTAGCTCAGCTTGTAAAGGTTCTGATAGGTCTCTCAGGCCTGGGATTCGTCTCTCAGCTCTGTCAACGTGATGTTGATATGCAGCTTCAAAACCTTTCTCAATCCACTCTCCTGTTTGACCAACTCCTTGTGTAATAATACCTTTAGTATCAAGGTAAGGGGTAGCAACGTACCCCTCTTCCTCAACGACTCTTTTCTCCGCATAGGTTAATTCCCTACCTATGTTTTGTTCGACCTGAGCTATTGCGTCTTGCCCATAATATACTTGTTTATTGTCGCTCATAATCGACTAGTCTCCTATAGTTTAGGTTAACCTTTTCTTTTGGCTAACATATCTAATACTTCAGTTAAGCTAGGGGCTTTATATGAAGGTGATACATCTTCCCTCATAATACTTTGAACCCATAGCATAGCTGGTGACAAGGCTTCTGCCTTATCTTCTGCAGAGTTCTTAGATGCCTTGTTCCAGAAAGTCATAAACTCCCCATCACCTTGCTTCTTGTTGAACTCATCAGCTAAAACTTTGTAGATACCCGTGTTAGTGTAAGAACCTTTACCTAATCTTGAGTTAATGTTGTTAGTTACTTTGTTAACTACATTGTTAGTACGTGACCAACCATTAACACCAATCTCTTGATCTTCTTCACCTGAGATAGTAAAGAAGGATGATGGTATTCCATTATCTGTAATGTCGTACTTAATCTGTTCGTAATCCATGTAGCCTATAAGGTCTTTAGAACCTTTAGCTCTACCGTCAGATACAGCACGTAAGTAATTATTTATACCATTACTTGCCATAGTCTGTACTTCATTAGTGGTAAAGTCAGTACCTCTTCCATACTTATTAGTAAACGCAGTCATAGCTGCTCTAATAACTGGAGGTGATGAAGCATTGTTTAAGTTCTTAACAATACCTTCTCGGACCCCAGGCTTCATATCTTCATTTTGATTTAACTCATTTGTTATACTATCAACGTAGGTCTTTACATCTTTTTCCATTAAACCAGAAAGGATTTGTTGTTGATCCGCAAAGTCTAAACCTTCACCAATAGAATAACCACCTTGAAGTAATGTTGAGACAGTAAAAGGCTCAGTGCCTCCGTCATCAAATACAAAACCTTGTTTATCCTTAGTCATAAATACAGTGTAGTTTTCTTGAGAATCAGGGTTAAACACAGTCACAGGCTTAGAGTAATCTATGGTTAGGTTTTCCTGTTGCTTTTTCAAAGCAGCTAGGTTTTCTTTACCATAAAGTTTCTCAAGCTCTCGCTCATGTTTAGCAGTAGCTGAACCAACCTTCCACTCATTAGATAGCACTTGACTTGCAAGAGTAACACCATCATAACCTAATGCACGACTAACAGCATACGCAAAGAGTGCTTTTTGGTTTGCAGGGTCTTTAACTTGACTTACAATAATATCCTTAACGCCATCCCATAGTGTAGATAGGAAACCTTGTTTAGGGTCTTCAACTTTAACGGGGTCACCATTAACATCTAATTTATCTGGATCTACTGAGTCTCCAAACTCAAGACTACCATCGTCACCCATCATACCTCTAGGTAAGCCTTCTTCCAATAGTCTATCTACTTCAGCATCAACTGAAGACTTAGCATCTTGGTTGTTAGGGTCTACCACTGCTTGATTACTAGATACAACTTCTTGTTCTACCTTTTGAGGTTCAACTTCTTGCTTTACCTTTTCAACCTTAAGTGGTTCATCTAATGTAGGTATTTCAGATTGAGATTGAATTGAAGGTACTTTTTGCTCTTCAGTTTGTTCTTCAGGGTAGTACCTACCAAACGAACCTTTTTCAATACCTGTAACATCTGTACCAGCAAACCCTTGTCCAAACCTAACAACAGGGTCACCTACAGCCTCTACTGTAGCAGCAGTTAAATCAGTACCCCTTTTAACAGCCCCTTTAACTACCTCCCCTGGCAAAGAAAAACTTGATGCTAATTGTCTACCAAAAGCTTCTGGTGAAGAAAATGCGTTACCAAATTTAGAAAGCTCTTCAGATGCTCTCCTTTTCATTGAATCAGTATTAGGTAATCCTGCAGAAGCTACTGCTTTTTCAATAAACCCTGGGTCTTTAACTGGGGGTTTTTTAACTTCAGGTACTTTTGATTCTACTTTAGGAACCTCACCCATTAAAGGTACGCCCCCAAACTGCTGAGAGAACTCCTGTTGATCTATAGGTGCTAATGCAGTACCTTCTTTTTGTTCAATGGGGCTTACAGGTTGTTCAACAGGTATTACAGGTTGTTCAACAGGTATTACAGGTTGTTGAGGAGCAGGAACGACCCTATTGTTATTATTAGGACCAGTTATTTCTGCTCTTATACTATTAGCACTTCGCAACTGCCTGGGGTCTGATTCACCTAAAGTATCCAAATAGTATTCTTCTTGTTTTTGACGTACTGTTTGGTTTTCTTCAACAGGAGGCGTTACCTGCATAGGTACTTCCTCAGGCATAGGGGGGCTTGCAAGCAGCGTAGGGACCCCCTCAGGGGTAAACTGCTGTAATTTCTTTTCGTCATCGTCATCCATACCTTTCATAATATCATTGAAAAGTTTGACGAGTGAATTTGATTCTGACATTATATTCCCCTTTCTCTAAATAAACCTTTTGGGTTGTTCCCTAAGCTTCATTCTATTTTGAGTATTAAGTGCTGCTTGTTGGTACGGGTTTTGTGATGCTTGCTGTGAACCCCTTAGTGCCATGCTTTGTGTCTGTGAATGTTGTGGCGCTTGCTTAGGCGTTAATGCCTGTGTTACACCAATACCCACAGCACCCTCAGCAGCTGATTTTGCAAGGCCTGGTGCTGCGGCCTTCATCTTAGCCAGAATACCTACAGGGGCGGCAGTAGCACCTGCGGCTCCAGCAGCTCCAGCAGCTCCAGTGGCACCTGCAGCTCCAGCGGCACCTGCGGCACCTGCTCCAGCGGCTCCAGCAGCACCTGCGGCTCCAGCAGCACCTGCGGCACCTGTAGCACCTGCGGCTCCAGCAGCACCTGCGGCACCTGCAGCTCCAGCACCTACTCCCATAGCACCAGCAGCAGCTGGGCCAAGAAGACCCACACCTAATCCTGCAAGGGCTCCTTTCTTTCTATCATCTGGGTTAGCTAAAGCACCTATTACTGCTCCGCCTAACGCCATTGCCAATAATGGTAATGCCATTACTTACCTCCTCCGCCTGTAGTTTTAGTTACACTTCCAAAGTCAATCCCACCTAGCATTGAAGATGCATCTCTAAGGGATTGACCTGGCGCTTGTTGTTCAAATTCAAATCTTTCTCTTGAAGCATCAATTTCTGCTTGAGATCTACCTTCATAATCCGCACCAATATCTCTAATAACTTGACTAGGTTGTAATGCAGCTTCTTGTAGCGAGGGTACTTTTGTTAACATATCAGCTTGTAGCTGTCTGTTAGAGGTTACGATATCCTGTAAAGCTTTAGATCTGGTTTGGGCCATTTTACCCATGTAATCACCAGTAGCTTCAGCTTTTAGTAACGCAGCTCTGTCACCACCATAAGCACCCTGTTGCATAGCTTGGGTAGTTAACGCTGGTAATGTTTCTTCTGTAAACTGTTCTGTAAGGGGTGCGGTTATAGCATCTAAATAAGATTGATTTTGAGGATCTTGTAATGGGTCATACTCCATAGCAGATTTAAATCTACCAGCAGCTATGTCACTAATATTACCCATAGCCCCTGCAGCTCCAAATTGAGAAGCTAAACCTAACTGCGAGTAAGGGTCTTGTTTTGCTACTAAATCCCCACCATAAAACTGTTGAGGACCTAGGTCTTCCATTTTACCAGCAAGCTCTAATTGTTTATTAAGTATTGCTTTTTGTTCTTCTGATGGCTCAGTAGTGGTAGTACTGTTACCGCCACCACCTTTACACTGAAGCATATAGCTGTCTGTAAAACAACCTATACTTTCATCATAGTTGGCCCCTAGTTGAGACCGTTTACCTTTAAGTTTCATTATTAGATCCTTTATTATCTTGTGGGTTACTAAGGCTTTTACCTGCTATGGTATATCTCTCAGAGTACCCATGGTTCTTTAAGGCCTTAAGCCAACCTCTTCTGCCAAATACTTGTATGTCATCACATTCATTGTGTATTGCCCAATCTTCAATAGCCTTTACTTCACCTAGGGCTTGAAGGATACCTGAACCTGCTTCACCACCTAAGTAGCAAATTTCGCAAGTTCTTTTTCCAGGGTAATCAATAATGTGTGTTACTACCGTAGCTACAAAGTTACCATCAATTGTACCTAACCATATTTGTTTACTGCCTTCAACTAGGTCTTTCATTACATCCTGAACCCTACGTTCCCCATAAGAAAACTCTAACGCAGAATGTATATGACCTACAGTTGATACAGGCATATCTTTAAAATGTTCTTGTGTCCACATGCAAAGCATACAGTCCTCCAGTTATAACTTATTGGTTTGCTTTTAGCTCTTCTACTTCTGCTTTAAGTTCTTTGATTGCTTCTATCAACAAAGGTATTATTTTCTCTGGCTTAACTGTTAAGTAGTCTTCTCCAGATATACTTTCAGTTTCGCCAGTTTCTTCATTCACCTGTCTATCGAAAGGAGCAGGGACTACAGCATCTGGGATTACTCTTTGTACGTCTTGAGCAATTACACCAGTCTCATGGCTGTTAGTAGTTACTAGACCTTTTTCTTCTACACCGTCTTTCCAATCAAACGTGACACCTCTTATCTGCTCTACTTTATCTAGTGCATTTGGTATCGGTGTAATGTTTTCTTTAAGACGTTCGTCAGATGCGCTTCCAGTTATTGAGCCTGATGCAGTAATATCACCTTGTACACTTATTAGGTTTCCTTTTACTGTGGCGGTTTTACGCCCTGCCCAACCACTACCCCAATTATCTGGACTACTGTTTACTTGAAAACCGTTTTCAGCATTTATATAAACAATCTCATCGTCTTGAGTACCTGCGATGGAAGCAGACTCCCCTGCATTCAACACTAACTGCTGTTTTCCGTAGATATGACCTTGTTCTTTAGCGTTTATTAGATTTGTTTGTACTTCATCAGTATTAACAACTTTAATTAAAGTTCTTAGTTGTTCATTAAGATTATTCAGCTCTTGTTGAACTGACCTAGCATCGTATTTTATGGGGAGCATTATCTAAATCCTCTTACTCTACCTTTAATTTCCATGTTGGTTATTTCCCAACTATCTGCATTGTTATCAGAAGAAATCTTTAGGAATAAATATCTACCAGAAACTCTAACCTTATAATCAGCATAAGAGCCGTTTACGTAAAAACTATGTTCAGGTAAAAACGTAGGCTCATCGTTTATATTTTCAGCAAAGCCTACTTCAACAAGGGGATTACCCTCACCTATCTTACCTACCCGTATACTTGTTATCTCTTTAATAGAGTAAGGATTATCAAGGTCATGTGCTTTTGTGATACCATATGTAGCATGATTAGATTGACCACCGTCCTCAAAGTACACATTACCATCAGGATGCCCAACAATATCATGGTCAAAAACACTAGATATCTGAGCAGCACTAGCGGCTATACTTTCAATACTAAAAGTGTTGTTAGAATAATTGTAAGTAATTTGTTTTGTAGGCTTTGTGCTATTAATAGGTAAAGACCAAATAACTTCATTGTTAATTTTGTTATGGTAAGCAACAACCTGTGCGTATTCCGACTCTGCAATATTATCTCTTATGTACTTATTAATACCCTCTGAATCCCCAATAGTCTCAACAGAGCTACCATCAGTTACAAAGAGACCTCTTCGTGACAGACCATAGTTTGTAGAGTCAACAGCTACTACAGATCTTGATGATACTGCACCAGCACCAGAAGCAAATGCAGTTTTATACCCAAAGTAATAAGGGGCTCCTGTATATTGCAGGATAAACATTTGATCTTCTGTATAAATTGCTTTAGAGTCCCCAAGAGGTACAATGGCTTTTAATGGAGAAGAAGCTTCTCGTAATGTAAGGCTACCTGCAGCATTGGCTGTAGCAGGTATCCAAGTATCTGGGTTATCTGTATCACACCATGCAACATCATAAGGATGTTCAGAGTTAGCTTTATCATAGTTAATTGCTAAAATGTGTGGACCAGACTTATCAATAGCCGTTACTTTAGTAAATGGACAATCAGAAACTGTTAGTGTAACCTGCATCCCCCCAGAGGCTGATGTTAATACATCACCATTGTTATAACCAGATCCAAAGTTAGTAATTTTAATTCTAGCTGCACCAGTACCACTGTCAATTTCTGTAACCTCTGTAACAAGGTTACTTCCCTGGCCGCCACTAAAGTTTGAACTATATCCTACAAAAAAACCTGAACCTGGATTTGTAATAACAGCCCCAGAAACAGACCCAGCTGATAACTGACCAAAAATTTCGTTATTCTTTTTAATTTTCATTGGGCCTACACTATCTGCAGCAAATACCCATGTACCAAAGTTAGTAAATGACCAAGCACTAGAGCTCACAGAACCTTCATCCCAAACAGAAATTTCACCGGTATCCTCAACCCAGGTAGCACCTCCACTTGCTACGTCCCAAACACTAGCTCCTGCAGTTTCAACTAAGCTGTACCCAGACCCCACTACTGTACCTATTGTTGTGGGGTCATCCAGTTTCCATCTATAAATATTGTTAAGGTCACCTATATAAAGAACCTTAGTATCATACTCATTAATGGAAGTTAACCCTCGTATCGGTTGAGAACTAAAGTCACCTATGAGGGATCTTCCGGGCTTTCGTCTAATAGATGTATTAGTAAACTGTAAACCGTCAACTTCAGCCCAAAAGGGTATGCTCTTATCAAATTTATTTGTTTGCCACCCAGATAATAACAGAGGTGTTAAGTCTGCAGGGAAAAAGTTTCTAGGTGCCCTTGGTGAAGTCGCCATAATTTATCTCCTATTGTGTACGTTCCCACATATAAACACCAAATGAAGCCTGCTGAACATTAAAGTCAGTGCCGTCACCTACATATGTTGTTGTTTCAGGACTCGTGTCTAGAACTGTGTCATTACTGCCCTGAACGACGGGCGCATCGCCTGTTGAAGAGCTAAAAGAACGACCTGTTTTGACCGTATGAACGTGGGCATGTGAGGGCATATTACTGATGGTAATACTTCGAGTATTACTGCTGTAATTAGCACCCGCAGCAGGTGTGCTACCACTAACGGTTTGTAATACACGAGCCCCACCAATAGCTTCCCAACTACCACCAAATAGGGTTTCTGGTGAGGTTGAAGAGGTAGATATATAGATTGCGCCAACGGGGTATGCTACTAAGGCTACTTCGTTTGATAGAGCAGTAGCAATACTAATATTAGCTGAACCATCAAAGTCTGCGTTACCTGTAACATTACCTGTTAAAGCAATATTTCTAGATGTAGAAAGTCTATTAACCTTTACTGGCTTAGGGTTCATCAGTACCCATGTATTATTACTATTATTGTATACTAAGTCTAAATAATGATTTGGCCCAGCAATTTGACCTGCTTCTAGATTAGTACCATCCATATTTTTTATAGTAGATGCTCCAGTAGTGTCTATGTTAATGGTTGCACCGCCTGTGTTAGCTGTATGAGCTTTTACAATTACCCTTGCACCATTTGTTTTAACCACATTAATACTAAAGTTAGCTGTATACGCAGTCCCTGTCCCAGCTGTAGTAACTACGTCTAATGAGGATCTTAATAAACCATTAATTTCATCTTTAGCTGCAGAAAAATTATCCCTAACAGATTGGGTTGTAGGAGAACCCGTTGTTGGTTTTGTTGCATTAATATTACTAGCCATTATAAAATCTCCTATTGATTCCTATTTACGCCTTTAGTTTTCTCTACGGTTCTCATAGCACCTAATCCAAGCATACCCATAAGAACTGGCATCATTGTTGATATATCTAAAATAGGGACCTCAACGGTAGAATTGGCAAGAGCAAGCGAAAAGTTTGCCACTGGAATAAGTATGTAGTTACTCGCAAGTCCCACACAACAAGTCCAACCCACAGCCGGTCTCCAACCCGAAACAAATAAATTCTTATGTGCCGCTTCCGTCTTATTAACTTCAAGTTGCGCTTTCGCAAGTTCCTGTGCGTGCTTCTCAGCCATTGTCGATAATTCAAACGCAATCGCATTCTTCTTGTCTTTATCCTCTATGAATTTATCTAACAGCCCAGTTACAGGGCCAATTAATTGTTGTAACATAGTCCTCGTCCTTTATTTTCCTAAGGGATTAGATAAGTAATCCATACCCTGCCAGAGATCATCTATATCTCTTTTAATTTTCTTAAGGTCATCAGAAGAATCTTGTAATGTATTAGCAATTACTCTTGCTTCTGCAACCGTACCTTTTATCGTCTCTATATCTTTAGATAGCTCAGAAACGTCTGTATTCAATTCTAAGAGCTTTTCTTGTTGACCCTTAATGGTCACAAGGGTAACTCCTAACTCCGCTAATTTACCCTGTAATTTACCCACATCGTTATCTAACAGTTGTTGCTGGATAAGTTGTATGTCTTCTTTAATAGGGGTAACGTTAGGGATCTTTAGGGATTCTACACCTTCTAGTCTTGAGTACAAGCTAGAGGCTGTCCATACACCACCACCTATTGTGGTAGCTAATGATAGTACAACAGCAATGTAAATGCCTTTAAACTTCACACCACCTATACTTAACTCTGTATCTGATAAACTCATAACTCACAATCCGTTTGTTTAATAAAGCAGTTATACCCTTGAGCTGTAGGTCCTGTTAAGTAAAACTCGGACTCACTCCCCATGGTTAGTATATCTGCTTCAGATATGTAAAGATCTAAACCAATACCGTCAGATCCATTTAAATAAACTGCAGTAAGGTTTCTTGTTGTGTTATATCCCATAGCAACCCACTGATCATTAGCGTCGTAAAAAATGTTTGTTTGTTCAGCAGTAGTGTTAGCGTTTTCAATACCTTGCTCTAAGAAACTTACAGCTGACTCACTATTAGCAACTGCAATAAAAGCACTAGCATTGTTAGCATGGGTCTCGATATCATCTAAAGACTCATTATATTCACTAACAGTATCCTGAGATATGGCTAGTACTTGTTGGTTCTCAACTACAAACTCTTGTACTGCAGCTTCTTCTTGTGGGCTAGATGCTGCTTCTGATATCTCAGCAACCTCAACTACTTGAATCATTTCTACAACAGCTTCTGTGAAAGTATCAATAGCAGAATCCATAAGATCCAGTTCACCTGCTGCTTTGTTTTCTAGTACAGCTTTGAGGTCCCCATAAGGTTTATAGTTAGACATACCTAGCAGTGCACTGTTATACGCTTCTAAATGTTCTGGAGTAATATGTGCAGTGCCTGAAAGGTTCCCTGAGGATAGTCCATCACCGTGGTGTGAAAACTCACTTGCTGCACCTACAAGCTGAATGCCTGTGTCAATTTGATTTACTATTTCATTAGATGTTTGTGTAAGATTATCTAGCTCATTTGCTAGAGCTGCGGAACCTATCGCTAATAGAAATAATATCTTCAGTGCTTTCTTCATTTATGTTTTCTCCAATCCCTAGTATTTTGTTATACCACACCTGGGTATCAGTCAAGCTCCTCTTAACCTTACCATAATCAGGTATGTAAATTTCTGGTTGTGTTTTCATAACTAAAAATGCCCTTTTACCTACAACAAGTTTACCTCTTTGTAAGACAGGACATGGTGTTCCAGATAAAAACATAGACCTCCACACTGTAATATCTTCACACATTCTTGCAATTGCAGCTACCTTCATCCCTAAGTCACTGAGTACTTTAGCATCTCTTCTTCTGTTACAATCAAAATCCCTTTTATAAGTACCTGAACTAAACCCAACAGCAACTGTCTGTAAAGAACCGCCAGTACCTTGTAGGCATGTTTCAGATCCGTTAGACATATACGTTGGGCTAATTGCAGAACCTACGGGTATTTCACTACTAGAGCCTGCGCCATTATAAGTATTAGAAGTAGACTCATCTGTTGTAGTGTTATTAGAAGATACTGTAGAGTTATTGTTGCTGGTATTTAAACTACCTTCTTGCTGATTATCTAGCTCAGCAAATGCATTGCTTGATAACATAAGTAAAACAATAAATAACTTCTTCATATTATCCACTAGTATCCTTGAGATAAGGGAGCTTTCCTTTTCTTCTTTTTCTCTTTAGCTTTCTTTGCATCTTCCATACCCTGTTGAGTATACGGGTAAGAAACACCATCTACTTTTGGCATCTTAGTTCTCCTATTTACTTAGTGGACCCTTACGGTACTTAGCGGTTTTCTTAGCAATCTTTTTAGGTTGCTTACTAAACTGCTTACCCTTCTTAGTGTCCTCTCGTTTCTTCTTACTAGTAGCTGCGTACTCTTTAGCAGATAAAGCACTTCTGGCTTTCTTAGGTAAGTACCTTTCACCTGTAGCTTTTTTACCTTGAGTGCTAGGTTTACCAGACTTAGTCCCCCATTTTTCTTTAGTCCATTTAGTCATAGACTTTTGGGCTTTAGTCTTTTTACCTGAGTAACCACCACCAGCAGCTTTGTATTTTTTACCAGCTAATTGGGCCTTACGAGCAGACCATTGCCCTGGTCTACCCCCTTTACTTCCAGCCTTAACACTAGCTACTATACGCTTCCAAAGTTTTTCATTTGTCCTAGCCATTACCACTTCACCTTATCAGCCCAGTAAGCTGCTGACATTTTACCTTTAGCAATGTTTCTGCGATGCCTAGCTTTAAAACTTTTACGCTTAGCTTTCATCTTTGCAGTTTCACCTGCTTTAGGTTTACCAGCAGTACTTGCCCCTTGTTCTCCAAAACGAATAGTCTTGATTTTATCACCTTCTTTAGCCACAACTATATGGGACTTCTTAGGGTGATTAGGGGTTCTTTTAGGTTTGTTGTAACCAGAAACTCCCGCCCGTTCCAGACGGGGATCTTTTTTACGTTTAGCTAGGGGACCTTTATGTTTTTGCATTTTAGAAACCCCTTAGTTTATTTCTTATGTACAATCTTCTGTACTGTCTCTGATTCATAGATACGAATACCTAACCAGATAATAGTAAAGATACTAGCAACGGGAGGCAACCAAGCCGCTAGTGACATCACACCTGTGGATGCCGCAAATACGTCTACAGCTTGTTTAGTTTCTTCCGTTATCATGTTGTTCTCCTAAGTTAAGTTATCGAGGTATTTCGTGTGTTACGCTGTATTTCACTTCAGTGTCAGATATTCTAGTGCCTCGCATAACCTCTAGCACTTCTTCGCTATCTACAGAAGATAAAGCCAATGCATCCGCAACTGTAATAGCTTCTGATTTAGTATCACACTCTTGGTGTATAACTGTTTCAATTCGGTTTTCACTGTTTAATTTGGTATATGCTACTATCATATTTACGGCTCTTGTTTAGTTATCTTTAGCATTGACTGACCTATCTGCCCTCTGTCTGGAACAGTAGAGCTAGATGACAGTTCTCTAATTTTTATGTTATAGGTTAATGCACGCTCTTCATAGGCTGTCTTGCACATATAATGTATAGATTCTTGTCCACTTCTACCTTTCTCGTCTGCATACCTAAAATCAGTTAACATCGTTCCTGCCGACTCCCATTGATAGGGATGCCAATACACAGTTGTCCCATTAGCAAAAGCGGTAGGGTAGGTCGAGGCACTGAAATATGTCCTGTCTTGTGATGGATTGTATTGATAACTATATAATGTTCTTTCATTCGAGCCACCATTAATGCTTGAGTGAAATTTCCCAAAGTCAGTAAGGTGGTGCGTAACATCGCCTGAAACGTAATACCACTTCTGATAGGTGCTACCTACAGTAAAGCCACCACCGCTTACTTGGGTTACTGAGCCAAGACTTACAGCATTTGTTGTACCAGTCGGAACAACGACTGTAATCTGAATTTGTAAATCATTTTGATACGTTTCATCGTCATATATCGTGTCAAGCCAAGTAACTTCCGTAGTGAGGTCTAGCATTCGCATAGTAGGCATTGGCGTTGCCGTATCATAGATATTAGTATATGTGCCAATGTCTGAGTATGATGTATTGAGATGCTGAGCGTAGCCATCTCTAAGCATAAAGTAATCTTCATCATGGTACTTAAGATGTGAGTTTGTAATTTCTACAATAGACTCTACAGGTGTTTGAGCTGTACCTGTATCTTTCTTAATAAACATCTTACCATCATAAGTATTGATGGCTACTTCACCTAACGCTAAGTCTCCTTCGGAAGGCGCTTGTCCTACTGTAGAAGACCTTTTTAATTTAATTGTTTGTGGCATATCTATGCCCTCCTATTACATTGCGTATATACGCGGAGTTGTTTTAGTTTATGAGAAAGTACCACCGTCTAATTCGGTAATCTTCTCTTCAAAGTTACCAGTGTGGAGAAGGGCGTGAGTCGTGCTGGATGCCTCAGTCACCGTCCAATCTCCATTAGTCTCAGACCACCTGAATTCAGAGTTGTAGGTATTAATACCTGTGCCACGATTAACGGTTAATCCTGCATTTAGACCAGCTGTACCTATAGCCGCAGTACCTGTGACGTTACTGTTAAGCTCGATAATATTGTCTGCGAGTTCTATGGTTTCAGTGTTAATCGTAGTAGTTGTACCATTTACAGTTAAGTCACCATCAACTATTAGGTCTCCTTTTACTGTAGTATCTGCGGCCGCCGCACCTAAGTTTACTTCACCTGAAGCAGTGAAGTCACCATTTACTACTACATCGCCTGTGAAGGTATCACCTGATAAATCTGCTTTACCTGAAACGTCTACTGTAACGTCACCAAAAGCAACATTGCCACTTCCGTCAGTTACTAAGGCTTGACCATTTGTACCATCGGTGCTT
>Ga0209092_10000156_pt1 | contig 62473 bp, 33 predicted proteins | sample FraStrMetagenome_FD_187446 | JGI IMG/M metagenome (GOLD analysis project Ga0209092, IMG submission 187446) | Marine eukaryotic phytoplankton communities from Arctic Ocean - Fram Strait ARC3M Metagenome (SPAdes) (version 2) | ecosystem: Environmental > Aquatic > Marine > Oceanic | place: Fram...
ACATATATTTATTAACTTACGCAAATCTTTATGTGCTGGAAAACACAACAGCTTATTTTACATTAGAGCGCAAATCGCAGTTAAGGCAGGGCAAACATCAACAAAAATGGCCCCCAAGATCAAAAGTAAATGTGCACTAGCACTAATTCTTAGCACCTCTTCGTCAATAATTACAAGTTCTGCTTTTCAAATTAACCATGGGAAAATGAGCTCAGCCCATAGAGTAGGAATAGAATCATTGACGAATTTAAACGCTCTCCCATCGAATACACAGAATGAAAACAAGGCTTCCTTTTCAAAAGATCTTCTTTCTGTCGGCTCTTCTCTTTTCTTGTCTTTAGCTGTTATGGCATCTTCCTCACCTGCACTAGCTGTGAGTGGAGGTGGATTAGATTTTGCAAATTTGGATATTTCCAACCAAGATTTTTCAAACGGTAATTATAAGGGAAAAGATTTTTCTCAGGTGAGCATCTTTGTTATATCAATGTATTTTCGTATGCGACAGAAGAAGGGTTTCTCAAAATTGTTTACTAATGAACAAACATTACGTATGTTTCAGGTGATTGCGAAAGGGGCAACTTTCACAAAGTCAAATCTTATCGGATGTCGTTTCTTCAAAGCATATTTGGTAAGAGCACTTTTCTAATATAGCACAATTTTGATTTTTTGTATTGATTTTCTTATGAATATTGCAAAAAAACGGTATAAAATTAGGCGAACACAGACTTTACTGGAGCTGATCTCAGAGGTGCTTCTCTTGAGGATACTTCTTTAGATGACGCTGTTCTAAAAGACGCCAATCTTTCTGGAGCTTACTTCAGTGCAAGTTTGTTGGATGCAAAATCAATAGAGAATGCCGACTTTACCGATGCACAACTTCCTCCTAAACTTTTAGAAAGGATTTGTGAGAAAAAGGATTTTGCTACCGGTACAAATCCAGCAACTGGTGAAGCAACAAGAGATACACTTATGTGCCCATAGAATTCTTTGAAATTCTTTTCATGAAGAGATATAAGCGAAAGAGCTTTCACCAGTTTATTTGTTCATATATTTGAAATATGATCGATAGCTACGCACAACAAGGAATAAGCATTTAACACAACAACGAAACAAATTAAAAATATTAATTCTTCTTACGACAGATTTTAGTCTTTCAATAGCTTTACAAATTTATTAAAACAAGCAGTACATTGCATCGGAAAATAATTACCCCAAACTGCAAAAGAAAATCAATTTATTTCTAAATCAAAATTTGTTTTTATTCAAATTATTTTGGCATTACATGATCATTTATAAAACCTCCTCTTCCTCAAACTCTTCCTCATCGTCCTCATCTTCATCAAATGCTTCATCATCTTCCGCTTCCTCTTCATATTCATCATCGTCCTCTAATTCTTCCTCTACTACTGCTTCTTCGTACTCTTCTTCTTCATATTCCTCCTCTTCGTATTCTTCTTCTTCGACGTCTTCCTCGTATTCTTCTTCATACTCATCTATTTCTGATTTTGAAGGAGCAACCCCGTATTTTGCTTCATGTTCAGTTGCTAATTCATTGAAACCGCGTTCTCGAAGGAAGTTTCCAATATCAGTCACACCAAGTTCATTCTCATAGTAATCACGAACAAGTTCAAAATCAAATTCATATCTATCCTTAGCCTCTGGATGATCAACTGGATGAACATGTTCAACTGCGCTGAATGGTGGTGCATTAATTCTTGCAAGGGGATGTCCCATATGTAAAACATGTTCATGTTCCCAAGAAAGAGGAGGAGCATCAGGATCTAATGGCAAGGCATCTAATGGGAACCATACAAACTCTATCATATTGAGCATATATTTTTTCTTCGGATAATACGCCTCCAAAAAGTTTTGTTTAGCTCTTAATCGGAATATCGCTTTTCCGAGCTCAAATCCTGCAAGTGCTCTTGGCCAAGGATCTTCATCAGGCATTACAAAGTCTTCGTAAACAAATAAGTCTCCTCTAATCATATAGTAGGCAAACATAGCACACATTGCCTTATCAAATGGTACATCAAGAAATTTTTTCTCATCTCCCCAATCGAATCCGATGTCATCAAGTTGCTTCTTTCTCTCTGGTAAATGTTTTACCTCTAGATCTCCCTCTTGAATTCTACGGACAATTGGACCTAGCTGCATTCCAACAAGGTGTTCTGGCCACTGACTGTTAGATGTAACAGCTGATGATGCACTTAATGTGGCCGTTGGACCATCTAAACGCTGCTGTTCCATTAAGAGATCCTCAGTTGTAGGTTCTACAGCAGGTGCAGGTATTCCACTTTGCATTTCTAACTCCATTTGTTCTATTTCTTTGGAAATTAAATCTTCATCGCTTAAAGCACTCTCACCGACAGTCGCCATATCATCACCTATGCTTCCATTGATATCAACGTCGGCATCAGGGTCCATAAGGCCGAAATCATCAGGATTTGGAACAACGAATTCATCCAGATCAATGTTTTCAAGTGTACCATAGATTGATTTGTAGACAGTGAGGGCTTCAACAACATCTTCGAAGACAAATTCACCACCGAAATCATCATTGAACCAAGGGTGTTCCATCTCGATATGACCCTTCACTATGGAATCATGCTCACTATTGAATGCAACATATAATTATGTAAGACTATTCTGGAAGTGGTCAAAATATTATGAGAACGAAAAGAAATCTGGAACTTACCCAATACTTTTTACAATACCAACTTCAATTGCTCTCTTTTGGGCTAATATATTTGTATCAGCAAAGTCGGGAGGTGGCTTCCAATCAACATCCTCTACTTGTGACTCTGTTGGGATAAGCTCTTCACCAAGCATATCCCACTTAGGAGCTTCACTCATACTTGAGGCTTTGCCAAGTAGACTAGTTTCATCAAATACTGGTGGCTGTGGTATCCCTCCATTTGCTTCTTCACTGCTCAATATACCTGGGGGAGCAGGTCCTAAAAGAGCTTCATTAACAACCTTTTTTTTTCTGCCTCTTTTCTTTTCCGCGCTTGATACAGGTTTTTCCCAAACGAATCCCAACTCGTTTAATTCCTCTCTCCTAGAAGGGTTTGTTTTAACAAATGTCCCTTGACTACGGATAGCATTAACACGCGCACCAAGCCTTAGTCCCCAAGTTTCCTCAGGCCAATCCGACGAATTTTCAGGAATGACAAACGGTTGTGGGACTAACAAGTCTCCATTGAGTTCCTTATATTTTACTAGTGCTGAATATACCCTATTGTACCTTTCATCGTTAGCGGCTACCTTTCCATCAAATTCAAAACCAATTTTGGCAAGTTGCTCTGTAGCACCAGGATTGGCTTTAAGATATGCTTTACTCCTGATAGTTCCAATCTTTGATCCCAGTGGCAATCCTCTTGTATTTTCAGGCCATGGATCAATATCTGGGACGACAAAGTTTGCTGGAATACGGAGAGTTCCACTATCTGGCTGCATTTCCTGTCGATAAGTGGTCAGTGCAGCCAATACTTGATCAAAGGTTATTCCGTCCATTTTTTTCTGGCTCCCAGATGCCCGAAGACGCCAAAGGAAACCTAAATCATCAAGAACTTTCCGACGTTCTTCATCGTTTTGAACATATTTTCCAGTGGCTCGAATAGCGGCTACACGTTGACCCAATTTGAGTCCCCATCCAGGCTCTAGAAATAGTAGGAAAGATGATACAATTTAGCATATGCTTTGTTGCAAAAGTGTCTTCGTGCAGTTATACTTGGGGTCAAAACTTACCTGGCCATGGTGGCATGGATGGAACGACAAATCTGGCTGGTACTTTCAAATCACCGTATGCAGCTTTGTACATTTGAAATGAAGCTATGAGAGCATTCCATTCAACTACATCTGTAGCTTCTCCACTTTCATTATCTGAAGATGCTTTACACGCTATACTGTCAGAAAAAGAATGAATAGTATTTTTTGGTCCAAGTAGAGATAATTTTGGTGATATTCTTCCGAAGAGAGGGGCGGAAGCAGATTGATGCGAGACGCCAGCTTTGCTTATGAGATGATGATGATTGTGTACATTATGTTGTTGCTTATAATTATGTAGAGATAGCGAAGATGTTGTTGCTGGAACGTATCCAATTGTTGTAGAAGTTAGAGAAGAGATTAAAATCCCAGCCATTAAAGTAGCAGCTGTGTTTACTTTTTTCTTGTTTCTCTGACATTCAGATAACGATGAAGTCTTTCTAAGGGCTAAAGTTTGCGTCATGATAAATTATTTCTTTACTCCGGTCTTTTTTTTGTGGATGAGTTTGACAGAAAATAATGTTATGGAGATCTTTGTAAATGAAGGTTATGTTGCTGTATCTATCCTCAGTGCAGAACCATGTGGTGTAATAAGATTATTGTGTTATCAACGAAGAATTGATTTGTTCCACCCAATGCAAAGACTTCTTTTATGATGAAAGGCGATTTACACCTGGCTTACAGAGTACAGATAAAGAACTTTTGTGGTTCTAGAGATGCTGTCAACTTCATCACAGATTCTATGTACGTAAGCTGTAATACCCAGTTATCACTCGATGGAAATCAGGCCTCATTTTTTACATTCTGTGGCAACTGTGCAATCTAAATTTGGTATCACCGTAATATCTTAATAATAAAAGTACGCACTTGTAGCTTGCTAATGTTTTTCTTGTTTAGATCTACAACCGACTAAAACATCAAAACATGTATGAATCAATTTATTGGCTTTTAGATGACGTCACCTTACAAATTCTTTTTTGTCGGCAATATTTTAATTTTTTTCGCATGACATAAAAACTTTCAAAAAAGGCCTGAGTGAAAGAAGAGATGATTAATCCGTTCTAACATCTATAACAAAAGTATGGAAGTGAAAAAAAGCGTGCACATGATTGCTACCTTATTTTTTTAGGTTCAAAATGTTGTCGATCATTGGAAAAAAGACATTTGTTGGATCAAATTTTATCAAGATTTAAATGTATCTTTCTTTGTTCTCATTCAAAGAGCTTTCTTCTCACATGGAAAGTCTTACACATTTAATATATATTAGCTCAAAATAATGATCCATCACAATATACCAGTATAAAAATCAGTTTATTTTGGTGTAAAATTGTATGTTCGAAAATATGTGAGAAGCTGAAATCTTCAGAAGAGTGCATGATTGATCCTAAAATAGTTAGTAATACATTTCAAATATTCAGCAGATATCAATATTATGTTGAACATATGGAAACATAAACGAAAAGTATGCAAGTGAATAATAGATGTTAATTTTATGGTGCATGAAGTCCACGAAGATTAAATATAAAGTATGTCTACGATTTTTAGAAATTCTATCCGATTGAAGAAACAACCTGTTTAGCCAAATCCAGCGTTACCTTCATCATTCCCTCATCTGCATCGCTTAGACCAAGTTCTTCCATTTTACGAGTGATACCTCCGCCAAAGGATTCTACGTATGCTTCACAAAACCTAGTCGCTCCAGTTTCCATAACCCCTTCAAAACATGTTGGATCTTTTAAGTCTAACAGATTCAAGAGTACAACTAAACCACGATGCATCAAGTCCAAATTTCCACATTCTAATAAGGACATTATCGTTGAACGAAAGCTTGCACATTTTACTAAACTTTGTGCAACTTTTAAATCTGCACTTGCCATAGCCAAGCAACCAGCAGCAGCCTTGGCACAGTCGAAATGCTCTTCGTAATCGCTTGCAAAACTGACCCAAAGTCGAAGTTTTTCTCCATTAGCCAAATGTTCCATCATAGCCTCATGAGGAATTAGGTTACTCATTGCTTCTGTAGCAGCACGACGAACCATCTCATGATCAGAAAACATTGCGTAGTTTAATATCGGAATTCCTTTCTCTGAAATGATTCTATTTTTTGTCTCTATACCTGCACTTGCAACATTTGTAATTGATAATAGTGCTTCGAATTTAGCAAGGTCTGCAGATTCATTATCATTTACTAGTCCTATCATTGGACCAATAGATCCCAACTGTTGTGCAGAAGTTAAGAGATTAGGATTTGTTGTGACGAGTATTTTTGAGATGCAATGACGAGAATGTCGTAGGATTTTTTTCCATTTCTGAGAATTATCATCCTACCAGAAAAATGAAACGGAAAGTGCTTGTAAGTTGGTGATGAATGTAAAAATTGTCCACAATCCTTTTCGAGCAAATCTTAAAACTTACTCCTTTTTGTATTTTTATACAGGATGATAGGCACCCTTGTTGAATCATAATTCCTCTTACAGAAGGCTCTATAGCCATTCTTTCCATACCAATCACCAACTGTTCCAAAGTCGTTTCATATTTATGACCAGCACTATTATTGTAGCCGCAAGTATCCATCAACTTTACCATTGCTAAAGGCACATCATTACTAGCCATTTTACGTATACGTTCATTTACAGCTTCTGGAAGATCTTTTTCCAATTCAGCAGCTGCTTTCGCAGATTCTTTTTCTTCATTTGTTTTGGCAAGAGATTGCAACTCTTCATACTGTTCGGCAGTCACATCTTTACCTATGAAAGCTTCCTTACGCAATGTTTCAAGTGAAACTGCCATGTGAGCAAATATCATTGCTATACCGTACGATGTAATTGAATCTCCCGTGAGATTTTCATTTCGAGACATTTCAACTAAACGATGCAATGTCGTTGAATTCAAAGGTGATTTTGAAGATCGAAACCCGTATGCTAACTCCTCTTTCACTAATGTCTTTGATGCAAGATAACTAAGTAATTCAATTCCGCGTTCAGTTGCTGTAGATGCCTGTTGCCTGTTATCGAGCCCTATTGACATCCTAGTTTGTATTATTTCTTTGGATGTAGGGGCTTTATCTTCATTGTCTCCTCCCTCATATAGTAAATCGGACGCCACTTGTAGTAAGCCCATCACCTCTCCTTCACCTTCAGCACCATCAATTGCCTTACTTGCTAAACCTAGCTTGGCCATGGCCGATGCTGCCCCAGATCGTACGTCTCCATTTTCATGCTTTAGCAAAGATTCAAAGTAACCGTGTTGAACAAAACTTCCCAACAAAGGTCGTGCCTTTTCCACTGATGCTACACTTGACAAAAGCTCTGAAGCTACGGACATGGCAACGAAATCATTTGAATGAATCAATTTGGATAAACGAGTTAAACCTTCACCATTCGACCATCCATCGGAAAGGGCCCATGAACCAACTTTTCCATTACATAACAATAATGAAGAAGTCAAAACGGCTTTCTTAATATCCTCATTCAATTCATCTTCTTCATTCATTTTGCTTTCAGCTTTTACATCATGATCGTCGTCGTCATAGATTTCTTCTATTTTCAAACCATCAATCTGCTTATCTTCTACACAATAAGAGCCATCATACCCCAAGATTGGCCCTACTAATTGTTGGACAACTTTTCCCTCCTCCTTCTCTTTAGCACTACCATCATCGATTATAAGCATATGTAGCATACGTCCAATAACAAGTCCAATTTCTCTTCGTGTTCTTGTATCATCGCCACATTGAATCGAAGCATGCAAAAGAGCTCTCAAACCTCCCATTGATTCCCCGCAAAATAGCAATACATTCTTTTTAGAACACTTTTTACGGTGAAGCAAAGATTCGTACTCTTTCTTTCGGTGCGCAGCAAATTCTTTTGGAGGTAATGATCGTATTTCTGATTCCGTCATTTTCTTCTTTCTACCTTTCTTGATAGAACTTCCACCTCCAATGCTTGTTATAGATGATGTTGACAATTCAATTTCTTCCCAATCTGAAGACGTCCAAGTGGAAAGCAAATCCAATGCAGCTTTTTGCAGGCGATTATCATCAGGAGTATACGAGTTCAAGCATGTGACGCATAATCTGGAGAGTGTTGCCCCATCTACGAATCGATCAGTGAAACTTATGGTTTCACTATCGTTAGTTAGTGCTTGCTCCTTGTGAAAAGCGACAACTATTCGAAGAAAAAGAGAAAATGTAGATATGGAAACATCAGCATTCTTAGCTTGCTGACAATCGGAGACTATATCAAACAATAAACTTTGTTTGAATTGATTTGGTTTGAGATACATAAGAGCAAACGGCTGATATGTTGCAGAGAGTGAAAGTATTTGTAAACATAGAGCCCTTGATTTGGAGTAATGATCAATGGATCCAATCTTAGAATCTGACGTAATATTTGAAGATTCTTCATTTGTTACATCACTAGTGCATGCGATTTGACTTAAGATAGATACTACATCTTTCCTACCAATTTCCATAGAAGTTGTTGATACGTCTTGACAGAGATGGCCATATACCATTTTTAAATGATCAAAACGATCACAATAAAGTTTTTGCTTTTCTTCGAAAGAGGCTTCCGTTGTAAGATATGCTTTACTTAGATATTTTTGTAGCTCTGAAATAGCCTGAGACACTGGTGAAGTTTTATTTGAGCCATGCATTTCTCTTACACGTCGAAGTAATATTGTTGCTGCTGAATTATTCCTATCGAATGTTAATAAATCTAATAAATCTCGTGCTGCCCCATTTAAAAGTTGGTTTACTTCTTTGCTGTCTTCTTGGTCGATGTTTTCATCTCCCAGTACTTTAGTTTGCAGAAAACGTGATTTGGCCCGCCTATACAATATTTTGGCACGTAAAGGTGATGATTCACTCGTAATCGAAGATGAAATACTTTCAAGGAGTTCCAAAGCATCTGTACAATCCTTTTCGGCTAGTCTTGATAAATCTAGTGCTTTTGTTTTCGAAGACGTTTTTTTCTCGGAAATTTTTATTTGGCATAAAGCTCTGTTGGACAATATTGTGGGAAATAATTGGCTGTATTTGGAAACGGTTGATTTTTTGTACTTTACAAGCAGACTCAAAGCTAAAGAATAGGATTCGATGGCTTTTGGGAGAGCTCCCTTTGAAAACAGACAAATGAGACGAAATTGATAAGGAAAAGCATGAAAAAGATAACTGGAAATTGGCTATATAAAAGATAAAAATTGAAATTGTTGCTGATTTAGGTGTCAATATCCACGCTTTTACCTACCTTCTGGAAATGCGTGTTGCCTTCTTTTTTGAATTCTTCCACTTTGCCAATATAAGAAGGTATTTCATCCTGCTTCGCGACAGACATTGCACTTTTTGACAATAGGCACGTGGTTGTTCTTTCTATTGAAGTTCAAGAAAAATGAACAAGGTTGGAAATAATTGAAAAATTGATTGTTCGCAGATAAAAAGAAAAGTTCTTTGACGAATGCTCATGCTCACAATCTTAAAAGATGAACCAAATTATTCACCATTCGGCGTCCTCTCGCCAGCTGATCAAAAGACTTCGATATTATTCACATTTTTCGCATTTACTTTTTTATTTTTATTTTTAATGGACTATAAAATTCAAATTATGTTTATTAAATAAATTCCCAACGGACCTAATAATATAGGTACTTTTTTAAACGCATGGATCATTTAAAGATGTATCTGATGAAATTCAGCTCATTTACCTATGTAAAAATATGTATCAATAATATAACCTAAACATTATTTCTTGTGACTTGATACACATATCAAGTAAATTGAAGATAAGAAACTCATATCGCTGAATAGAAAATACTTAACCCATGAAAGCCGTTCACTGATTTAGATTTTATTTCGGTAGCACACGTATCACAAAAGAATAAAGGATAAAGGTATCAAACATAACTTCATGCATTATTTTTTCTTCAAAATTTAGTTTGGACATCAAGCTAGGCGATATTAGACGCAAAAACAGTACATGATGGCGTCTCCATATCAATTTGCTACTTCTAAAGAAGATTCAGATGAGCATGACTTACATCAGTTAATTGAAATGGGATGCTGGTTAGAAGTCAAAGAATTTTTGAAGAAGGAAGACATCGCAAACCTTGTATCGGTTCCATATCCACATCGCGATGGTGATTTTCCTTTGCATGCTGTATGTGACTTTCGATTTGACGATATCAATCACCAAGCAGCTAAAAATAAAGGAGTAGAAGTACGACAAGATGTGGGTTTTCCACCGCCTCATGATGTAGTTTTGGGGATACTCAATGCTTTCCCGAATGCTACCAAGGTTAAAGGAGCTCGTGGTTGTCTGCCTCTACATAAGTGAGTTTACAAAATCTCGTCATACCACTACGCAATATTCTACCTTTGACTCATTTCCCTTTGTTCATATTTTGAATAGTGCAACGCGTCGAGGAGCACCAAAAGAAGTGATGGATGCCCTCATACGAGCTTTCCCTCCGGCTCTGGATGTCAAAAATGATGACAATATTACACCACGCGATTACATTCAAACTGAACAAGAATGTAACATTTTATTAGAAAGACCTACAATATGTTGGAGTCAAAATCTTGCAGATGAAAAAAAAGACAGAATATTGGATGAGGAAATGGATCAACTCGAAAAAGAAGCCCATGAAATGGAGCAATTACTCCTTGAAACGCTGAACAAGGAACAAAAACTACAAGATAGGTTGATAAAGATGGAAATGAAGCTTATGCGACATGACCTATTTTCAAATGGAAATACTCTTTCCAATGATATTGATAACGTGTGTGATGAACTTACAAATGAAATTGAAATCCTGTCAGAAAACATGCTTTTGGTAAAAGAAAATTTTGAAACAAAATATAGGGAAAATGGAAAGAATCGATCTTTTATAAATGATTTCAACATCGATGTGATGAAAATTCATGACCATTTAGATTCGGAGGTCAGCGATTTTCGCATGGAATTGGATTCAATTAAGAAGATGTTGAGACAATAGAATCCATAAACAATCAAGATATATTTGCTAGCCTGGTTCAACATTGTATCACTATTATTATGAATTCGTACATCTTAAATTTATTGCTGTAAAAAACATGTTACATATGATTAAATTGATTATCAAATGTAATGCTCTAAACTAGAAAGTTGGTCATGTTGCAATAATAAAAAAAAATGTCCTTCATTTTATAAACATCACTATTGATTGTGTAAGTCTGCCTTCTGTTTCATACAGGATTAAAAGACCATGAACTATTTTTAAGATCACGAAATGAAATATCGGTTTGATAGGAGTGCTACTAATCAAGAGCAAGTTGAGCATTACTTGGATTCAATTACATTTTTTTAAATAGAAGTCGCTTCGGTCGGATAATGGCAATGTGACTTAATTTCGGTTCGAGAAGGTTCTTCATTCAATATTCGGATTCTTACACAGATGATAAATTACGTTACCTTACAACGTAGTCGTGAATAAAAATGGTTTAGACAGCCGGTCGGTATGTTGAGTCGTGCCTCGAGAAGAATTTAAATTAATTTCCTTTAAGACTAACCTGAACTCACAATTTTTTTCCAGAAGCATTTTAGCCTTTTCAAAACAGCAAATTTTTACATCATGGGGATTACATTTCGAAGTGGTGGTCATCCAAAGCGAGTCATTATTGGTGGTAGGACAATAAAAGATGGCGAAGCAGTTGCGGTTTGGAATAGATGGGGTGTGCATCAACAAATTGTGGGACCGCGTCGCATCCATCTATTTCAGTCTACAATAAGGTTTTTGAATAGACGCAAGGCTGAACCTAACCAATATATTCGAGTTTCCCATCGTGATGGAAGAGTAGAACACATTCAAGGGGCCTCAAGTTTGTATGAAAATCCTGCATTTCATGATAATGTCAGTGTTCATGATGGCATAAGACTTCGTTCGAAAGAGGAGTGCATTGTTGTCTACAAAAATATTGCAAGCAATTCGATTCCAAAACTAGAAGATGTAAAAGGAAGAGATATTATTACCAAAAATTTTGGACAAACAAACGGGGACGCAAAAATTGTAAATGGGCCCTGTCTGTTTATTCCGCAACCAGAAGAGTGTGTACACAAGTTTTCATGGTCATCATTCAAGAATGAAGGGATTGATCATCATCGGTCCAAAGACGATTTTTTTGTCCTTGATAAGTCCAATCGGGTTCTCTCTATTGTACTTGTGATTCCTACTCTTGATGGGTTCTCTTTTACTATAAAGTTAGTGATTGACTATCAAATTATATCTGTGGAGAAAGTTATGAATGCAAAAGACTTAATGGAAAAAATCCATTCAAGTTTATCTGCTGATGCACAGTCATTAGGGGGGTCTGTATCAAGCGATGATCTACGGGGTAATTTAAAAAATGAAGGAAACTGTTCAGAACAAAGTCAGAAAGAATACAAATCTAATCAAAAAGACTTGGTAAAAAGGTTGAGTAGGACCGATGCATACCCACAATTTGTGAGCATTTCTTCAAAATGTGGTCTCCTTGTCGACTCATTAAGTATCACTAATGTAATATTATGCAAGACACTTCAGTCTTTCATCGCAAAAGAACAACAAGCATTTGCTAAGGTGTCACTAGAATATGCTGAGAAGATAAAACAAAAAGAAAATTTGTTGGCAGAAAGAGAGGAGAAAATAGAATCATCGCACGAGACGAATGATCGCGCCGAGAAGTTTCATGAAGACGCTCATCAAGCTAGAATGAGACAGATTGAGAGAAAAAACTTAGAAGAAAAGAAACAAGCGGAAGCAAAAATTGAAATATTAAAGCTAAAGCAAAAACTAAAGCTAGATTTCTTGAGGAGCGTTAAGGAGGAGTTAGGAGTTGATATGACCAAATTCATGACGGAGAATAAAAGCGAAGATACGAAAAACTGGTTGGATTTCGAAGCCTCAAAATTGGCAGTTGGGGATAGAGATCAGGAAACACTGAATACAACTATAAAAGATCTTGCTCAAGAGGCTGTAAAATTTAATGCAACGATTGCCGAATCTTTTCAGGACAATTGAACTTTAGATCCCTTTCACTACTAGTCTTACGGACAGCTCTGTTTCAGGCATGTCTAGTTTGTTGGAACTGAAATATACTAACTTAAATTCAGTGTATTAATACTTGAATCAAAATAATTAGTTTGTGCACGAAACTCTAAAATTATATCTATAATAAAGATGAATTAAACAGTTGAAGAAAAATGAAAATAGAAAGCAACTGCTATACAAAAATCGTGCATTGAATCGTCGATAATATGAACATACTTTTCACGACACAGTACATCCTTTGTAAAAAACTTTAATACCAGCATGGAAAATTGGCAAAAATGAAAATAAATCTTGGTAAAAAATTCTAAATGCGGAAATGCAGGTGTCCTGCACGCGTTGACAGTCTTGAAGCTTCACGTAGGAAAGGCATTCGAAATGAAAACTGAGCCTTTGAAAAAAATCAAAGGAATATCGACTGACATCAATGTGTATATACAAAATTACAAAAATATGGTCTGTCAGGAAAAAAATTGTTGGTGGTAGACAGGTACACTATTGACTCTGATCAACTTTCTTTCAAAAGAAGTACATCACTTTCATGTCCTGCGAATCTAATATCAAAATTTTTCCAAAAAGTACATGCTGTAGTGTACGCAATACTGGGTTTCAATTGTTTACCAGCTTTGTCTTGGGCATAAATGTCAGCAGTTGGAAAATGTTTACGTTTCTTGGGATTGTGAAACGTAGGATAAAATTTAAGACGCTCACTCTGGAGAACGAATTCAACGTCTTGGATATTTCCATTGGTTAGGAGATACTTCCGCCAAAAGTGGAAACGAGATAAATTTCCTTTATAGTAGTAAATCGATTTGCCAGATCCATCGGCTGACTTGAAACAAGAGCGTGGTTCACTCTCCAAAACTGCTTCAAGAGCTTTTTGCTCTTCGGTGGATTTGGCGTTGTGACCACCATTAAAACTACGACGGTCCAAAATAGTTTCGTCATAAGACGAGGAGTGGAGACGAACCTTGCGAACAGTGGTCATGCGATCACTGGAAAGACCATAAATAGCTTGGAAGGTAGGAGCGCAGAGCTCAATATATTTACCCTTCTGGTTCTTTTCATCAATCCAAGGAATCGAGTAATGAAATTTCTTTACTCCAGTATGCTGAATGTGGAAGTTTTGTGCATCGTTCCAACAAGGACAAGTTTCACGTGTCCATTCATGAGGTTCAACAAAAGCTTGGTTTGGGACGGTCTGGCACCAGACACAACTTACAGTTGCACCAAGAACCTTTTGCCTATGACGGGTGATAGTATCCTTTGTTTTGGACTGGCTTGGGTGTAAAAACTTGGCTAAAAATAAATTGCCAGCATGATGATCATATTCTCGAACAAAATTACAATATTCGTCTCTCAGACGCTGTTGAAAGTCAGGGTGCATTGCAACCGTTTTACACCCACCACGACAAAATTTGTGCTTGGTACACTGTGGGACAGGTGGTAGGTGAGCGACACGTAAATCAGTCTTGGAGATTTTTCCTTTGGAACTACGCTTTTTCCAACGGCATGAGTGGATAGCCAGATATTTGGAGTCAAGAGAAGAACTATTACGACGAATTGTAGATTCCGAAGTAGAGGTCTCAGTGGAATTTGTACTATTCACGAGAGAGATATCGCTTTGAGAACGAGCACGACCATAGAGCACACCTAGGTCACCTTGAGAATTGGATCTAAAGCGTGGTAAAGTGGTCTGTATATGATTAGAAAATTGCTCACTGTAGGATCTTTCGCGAGCTTGAGTTTGTGCAATATTGGTACTATTCATTTTCAATAAATTGGAACTAGAAAAACATTTGTGTACAGAGGAATTCGTTGCTGTATTCATCAATGGTTCTTGCGACTTGTGATTGGCAGCCTGTGCTAGAGTCATCATATCAGCGATGCTTCCAGATCTCATTTTAGTTTCGCTCTTCTGAGGTGTGATTTCTACATTGATGGGAATATTGTTAGGTTTAAGAGCGGAGTTGAGGACTAGAGAATTGGGTGAGGGCGCAACGAGGAAAGGAAGTCTTGGTTTCTTGGTGTTAACTTGAGATTTTTGTTCATTGGTTTGTTCTTCATCTCTATCTTTCCTTTTCTTAGTAAGGTCGCTTGGTGCAGTTGAGATGTTACTAGAATTCTGGTTCGTTATTATTGCAGTTCTTTCGGTGGCAGATTTTCCAGTATCGATTTCAGATGCAGCGACATCAATAGTGCTTGGAGATTTCGCAGACTTATTTGGAACCATTCTTAAACCAAATTGATTCATAAGAAGTGCGTTCTCTTTCCTGAGTAACAAAACTTCACGGTGCTTGTTTTCAATATCTTCATGATATTTAGATTGAAGCTCTTGATAAGACCTCGAAATATGATTTATTTGATTCACTAAATGCTTCGATTCCATCTCCATCATATCCATTTTTTGGGTACGCACGTGCAGTTCTTGCTTCAAATGCACCGCATGATTGGATCCTCGAAAAGGAGTTGCAGTGACTGATGCAGAGTTAGATTTTCCAGTGAGGGAAGGTGAAGATGTCGCTGATACAGATTTAGTAGTAGAATTGATTATAAGAGCACCATCTGTCGGGGCAGGTGCATTTTTCAAGTTGGCAATTTTTCTAACGTTTGTTTGTAACTTCGCATTCAATGCACCAGTCGCATTCGCTGATACTGCTTCTGCCATAATTAACTGCTGCAAAATCTGCTTCCTTGCTTCAAACGAAGGATTCTTTGAAATCATTTGGCTGATTAAATCACTTGCAATGGCTTGGCCTTCGTCTCCTATTGAAAATGGTGCAGATGCTGGAGCAAAATTCGTGCCTGGAGGAGGAGCATACATTCCCGTACCAACCATCTGACCAAGGCATCGTAAAAACTTGGGTGATCGAGACAAGGTCTCCAAGTTAGGGTAAAACTGTTGTTGTGCGTTCGTCAAACCCAGTGTTGGATGAGAATTGCGGATTAAAGCAGCTCCTGGCCCAGTTGCAGTTCCAGGTTCTGCACACGCTATGGCATGAACAGCCGATAATGAATCACGAATATCGTGAACATTTCGTGCATGTATTGCTTTGTCCATCCACATTGCTAAATTTTCATCCAGTTTGGCAGTTCTATCCGTAGTGCCTGACTTTTGTATATTTCCTTCCAGTACCTGCGTAGGTAAAAAAACTGGCGGTAAATTTCGAGTGGTATCGGAGAAAGTCGAATTCAGAGAACAACGCGCAATATCTTGAAAAGATGTTCCAACAACACAGTTTTGAATTTTTTTCGCTGTTTCGTTGCTTCTACTCGCGAATGTGTGTTGTGGGGCAGTCGTGTGAATTTGACTTTTCCCGAAACTACCGAGGAGGTGGAAAATGTTCTTTTGTTCAGGTACATTAATTCTCTCCATCACGGCCAAGCCATGTATATGCATGCATGTTCCTATCTAAGAAATAAACGAATAATTAATTCTTTACTTTCTACATAAAAATCATCCATACCTAGTACCTTCCGTCTTGTAAATAGAGAGGCCTTCTTATGAATCCCAGTTTTTCTATCTAGTACCTATTCTCATTCTCCTAAATAAATAATGCACATTCGAATTGTTCTAGATACATACTTAGACTTAGGTACATATGCATATGTATATAAAAACGGTCGGTCATAATGTATCTTTGATCAGAAACTTTTTATTTCGAATTATAAGATTCGATTATAAAATACGCCTTATTTGCGACGCCCATCGGAAATATATCCCTGCAAGATTGAATCTGATTCTACTGTCGATTATACGAAACATTATACCACTTTTCGTTCATCTGAAAATGCAAAATCGAGTGCATCATAGAGACCAATAGAATGAATTTCGACAAACCCAGATTTTTTTGAATACCGTTTTCAATTATACCTTGACGTCACTATGATGCTGGAATTGTATGAGAACTCTTTCTGCCACATCATGGACTTTTCATTACGCAATTTATTTAGGATCCTCCGAATGAAAATACGAGAATGCGACGACGAATTTTCTGTTTAGAAATATCTTTACGAACGGTAGTATTGGACAAAATTGGTTTCAATCTCAAAATCACCTGTGAAAGAGAGAATTGATGTGAAGAATCCGTCCTAAATGAAATCATTCGTATGCGAATTCATTAGCCTTTCTTTGGACTGGAAATACTTCAAAGACGCCATTGATTACCTTTAAATTAATATTAAACTATCTAAAGTTGTTGTCGCAATGCTAATTTATTTTATGGTTTGCTTGACTAAATTCTTAACGTAATACTTTTCTATATTAGTTTTTCCTCATTTATTTCTGAAAGAGTTGGAATTGGGATTGGAGTTCCCTAAAAAAGAGACTTTGTCAACTTTTTTTAAGCTGTGTCTGATGTTTTCATGTGTTCAATGGTAGTAGAGAAAATTCAGAAAAATTCTCTATAGTGATTCTTCTAATCTCCTATTTACACCCAATATCTTTTATCCTTTCCTGAGTGTAATGCAATGATAATAAAGCCAAATGGATAAATAGAAAAGTTTTCCCGTTCATTTGAAGCGCAATTTGGTGTCTTTTCGTTGTTCCATTGTAACATTTCTTAATTTTTCGATCATGATCAGATTCCAACGACGTTCAAATACATTGTCCGTATATTTTTTTAACCAAGTAAAAATTAATTTGCTGGTTGGACTGTCATAAAAAAGGAGGTACTGTACCACAGAAACAAACAAACAAACCACTTATCAATTGAACAGCAACAGTAAATTAAAAAAAACAGTGTGAGCACCCGAAATAATATGGAGAAATTATCTGTTAGAAAATTGTTTGGATTCTCGTCCAATTCTCAAACGAATTATTGCTGGACAGTGAAGCATTTTTGAAGTTAAAGCCTCGAAAGGATTGTAACTTTAAAAAAAACTTCTTAAAGCGGTATTTTCATGGGAATTTTACTTTTTCTCATGACTTTGTGAATTATTTTTCCTGTCCTTAAATCGATGATTTGTTTTCTGAATCGCTTTCCTAATAAATGTAAGAATGATTTTTTTTTCACAAGAAGTAAATTATGAAAGTATTCTTTTTTTGTTCACGTCAGTAGAATTATTTGTTGAATTAGGTACTCTTTAAAGAATTTGAGTATGTGAATATAAACATCATAACATCATATATGTAATATCTTCATCTCATGTCGAAACTACATATTTGGAAAATAGTTGATTTTTATCGTGATGTATTCTCAAGATAAATTATGGTCAAACTATATACAAATCTTAATTTATTTTTCTCTATTTTGGTGAGAACATTCATTGTGTGCTTATTTATGATGGTATCTGGTCCCGTGACCCTTATGTTTCACCTATTTTTACTGTGAGGGACCTTTGCAGTTTGTAAATGAGAAAAAAACTAATAGAGTCAATCACGTTTCTTTCTTTTGGCAATTCTTTTCGCTTCTTCTTCAAATATGTTCGCATCTATGAATGATTGCCGACAGCATGGACAATCTAAATATCCTTTATTCCTCCCATTCATCCACATCATAATACAGTCCCTATGAAAAACATCTAAGCATTTTCCATTCGATGACCATACAACAGTATCATTTGCTTCGTATTGCATTAAGCAAATGGCACAAGTGCCGGAAGCGAAACGAATTTTGGCCTTTTCATCTAGCCGCGACCCAGGCGAAGGAACATTTATACAAATGGAGCTTGTAGAATCTCGACGTGCATCTTCTTCAGAATCCAAGATATCACTTTTTTTCAGTGTCTTCAAATATGGTTGTTATAAATTTGGGATATGAAAAGTGTTAGAGATTATATTTAGACCTCGACTTGCTCCTTATTTTTGAACAAAGCAATATCTTACCTTCGTAAATGATGTGAACGAACTCATTATACAAGCTGTTTTTTTCATTTTATTATCACAAAGAAAACGCTCAAGATCTAGAGGAAAATAAGTCCAATTGTCATACCGTCTTCTTCTTCTCTCCTCGAAAAAATTGGAAATAACTGTTTTCGCATTCAGAAGAATATAAAGACTTATGGAGAAACACCATGGAAATAGACGAGTCCAATGATAAATCCTTAAAGAATTCATATTTGGGAATAGATCACTTTTGTCATTCAATTTTTTTTGTAATGAAGTCAAAGTATTTGGGTCTATCTTTCCACTCAGAATTGTTTGCATGAAATCTTCAAGGTGGTTTCCAAAATTCTCCTTTTGTACTTTATGTACATCTGCTTTTGTATCATCGCGGAAGTTCAAGTCTACACCGGCAATTGTAGATATTGTCCCGACGTGAAAATGAAGTGAAGAAGAAGACGTATTGTCCACGTTGCTAAAAATATAAACGATGGATGAGATCGGAGCAAATGCTATTAAAACTAAACTTGTTGCAATCAACTTTCCAACATTTATTCTGGGCATATTGAATCTTCAATACGATCGAGGAACTTGTTGATCAATGCATAGGTTTAATCATGATCAAGAATCCGAAGGAACAGCAGCAGCAGTATAGATTAGGCTCTTCCAAATTTCTTTATTGGTACTGTCCGTGTCAAACAATATAACGGTTAAAGAACAACTAAGAAAAGAATGTAATAAACCAATGAGTAAATGAATTAACGGTTAAGGAACCCGAGCAAAGAATAAATGCATAGGTGGACCTGCTGGAGGAGATGTAAAAATTCTAAAAAATCCAAAATAAAAATAAGAAAAAATACAGCAGCGTCCAAAATATTTATTTTCTTGTTGTTGTCATGAATTGTTTTACGTATGATGGTAGCAAATATCGGCAACTCCGAGTCGAGATTCGAACTCATGATATCTCTACCTAAGTAAATAAGTTCTTAGATATTACTCTTGGAACACGAACAGCTAAATTTTCCACATATAAAAAAAATGTAATGAAAAAAATTTCATCATTATTAAGTAAAAAAGTAATAGGCGATGTTCAGAGAGCCTTGTATCACGTAACAAAATTGTTATTTATCGATACCAAGAAGCTAAAGTAATATTATTACTACTGTTATGCATTAAATATCCTCTATATAAAAATTATAGCCTTACACACATTAAAAATAATAGCCTTACCCACACTTTTTACTTACACCTAAAAAGTTCATAAAAGCGTTTAGCTCCATATCAATTAGATAATCTCATATCAGCGATTTTATACGGGATCCTAGAAACTGTAAACTGCTTAGCGTTGCAATCTTTCAGAATTTATTGCGTAAGAGAGGCTACTTTTGCACATACTTGACTACTTCACAAATTGAAATGTTTTAAAAATGGTGCGGAATACACCCAGAACAAGAAACTCCAGGCGAAGCCATGGGCAATATGAAGGTTCAATAACGTCAAAAAACTCAACGAAGGCAAGGGAGAGAAGACAGATGCAGAGACGTGATCGAGAACGTGCAGAATCTAGATATGAAAGAATGGCAACAGAGAGAAAACCAAGAAGAGGAAGACAAAGGAGTACTCATAGACATCGGAGACATCTTTCTCCAGAATCTTGCTCTTCTTCAAGTGTATTTTCTGAATCATCAGGGTATGATACATACTCTGATGATGAGTCTGACGACAACTCGACTCTTGAAGACGACCAGACTTATGAATCTAGAAATAGTGCGAGCTTTGAAAATAGCGACTCTGATGATAGCGATGATAGCAGCTGCTCTTACACAGATGGATCTAGCGTTTCTTCGAACTATACCGACGAAATAACAGATAACGATTCTTCATCCTGCGAGAGTATTTTGAACATACCAGTCGCAGAAATGAGTAACAAGATGAAAAGTAAGAATACAAATATAAATCCTGATGCATTAAAATTTTTGGAACGAAACTTTCCCAGCTTGGCGCTGGACAAAGTCGAAAATCTTGAGACTAAATCGCTGCATCCAGATGCTGAAAATGAAATGCAAATGCTTGTTTTCTCTGAAAGTGCTCATCAACCAGAGGCACGAGAATATGCACCCAATGATGCAATTGAAAGCCCATTACATTATCGAGCTTGTGTCTCACCTAGTCGTTCTGGTGTCTATGAGTCTATAAGGACATTGGTACAACATACAGCCATGGGAAATGATACTGATTCAAAAAAAGAGCTTTATAGAAACATGACATCAGTTTTGTCTGATGATGCTGGTTGTACTATTGGGGGTTTCGGCAGGACGAAACGTACCAATAATAAAGGCGATGCTCTACATAGTAAGTACAAAAATGTTAGTCAAGATGTTGTAAATTTTGCTCCCAAATTCTCATTTTTTTTACCTATAAACCACTTAGACAATAAAGAAAAAGCATCAAACACTTTCAGTCTATCAACATTGATTGGAAGTCCAAATAAACTATTCGCATGTAATGCAGACATCAATGACAATAATGTCCCATCTAATGCAATTCAAGATGGATATGGTTTGAATTTACCATCATCGTCACCCTACTCAAACACTACCACATCTAGAGATGTTTACTCTTACCAAGAGGATCCATCAAGCCACTCAATCATGCGGCCAAATAACTCTCACCATGTATACAAGGTAGACGTTGCAAACGTATCTCCTTTGATCCTCGACAAAATGGAGAACCAAGAAACACCAAGATATTGCGTGGTAGAAGAGAGAGATACAGCTCCAGAGCAAGTTATGAGTGCATTGACAGAAAAATCAGAACAAATTGACAATAAACCTAGTTATCTTCCGTCTGATGTCGAAATATCGGATTCTCCTCCATCTGTTTCACTCAATGATAGTATAAGCGTCTTTAGTAAGGCATCAAAATCTTCTTTGCGTAGCAAATTCAGTCGTATCGTAGGGTCCAGAAAAGCTCGAAAAATTCGAAGCTTTCAAAGTGGAAGTAGTGTTACAAGCGCAAAGGACCCAACAAAAAAGGCCCTTGCATTAGCTAAGAAGCTACCAAGTAGTATGAAGTCTCTAAGGGAGAAAGCAGCTAGACGAAGGAAGAAGAAGCGAGATGGTGAAGACATACGATTCTGCTTATTGGATGATAACAAAAGTTTTGATGCTATCGACGGCAAACAAGCGCAAACAGCAGATCCTTTTCATCTCCCCCCTCTGCCGTCAGCAGCTAAAAGAAAACAAGTCTTGAATAATAACTTAAGCTCATTTAGTGCCAATCGCAACGGTGGCTCTTTATACTTAACTACTTCCTCAATGACATCTGAAACTCGTACAGGGACAGAGGCAACAGTTACTTCCACATCGATCGAATCCGAGGAATCACGTTCAAGAAGGCAAATAATGCAGCAACAAAATGGTATGATGCCCGCTTTCGACACTGATTTTGACTCCGCCTTTTCTTCGGGTTTTGATACGTACAGAAGTACAAAATAAGCATATTGTCTAAAAATCAAATTGGTACCAATAGAAAATAATGGTGTTGATGATGCATGCGCTCAATAAATGTAGGATAAGAATGAAACTCTTTATTTCATGTTCTTCCACTAACTTTTTCATTTGACCGACTTGTTAGTATGGTTAGTATGATTGATTTCATTGTAGCTTTTGAAAATTGAAAACATGATACTTTACTTTGAACAAGTTGGAGTATCATTTTCATTTCATCTTGTTGAAGCTGCTGACCGTTTTCGGACAAGGAAATTGATTGCAATTATGTACTAACAACATTGAAAACATCAATGATGCATGTGTACAAAATAAAAGAAGTAATACATTTATACTTCATGGTATTATAATAATAATAGACTTATTTTGCTATTATTTTGGTATGCTTCATTATCATTGATAAGCATTAGAAACCACAATCTCTAATTGCCCGTAGATAGTCATCAGTTTTTCCGGATCTGGTATTGCATTGATAATTTGTATTCAAACTGATGATAAAATGGAACCAATAGGTAGGTAAATACAAAACATCTCCAGCTTGAAGAACGATTTCATTCGAAGTGGCATGATTAAAAATGGGATATGTATCCAAATCAGGTTCTGACCAATCAATCTTAGAATGTCTAGCACTTGGATGTCCCTTTTGATAAAGAACAAGATTTTCACATTCATCTGGATGAGAAAGAATGTATCGTCTCTCACCACCCAACACAACAATCATGTTCCGAGTTGCATCAAAATGATTTTCTGCGATAACCCCATCCATCCCAAACCTACAATGTATCCCTTTTTGTTCTTCAGGTTCCACCAAATAGAGAGTTTCTACATAATCCGGTTTGAAAAAAGATAAATCATTGTACAACCACTCGGAACTTCCCTTATCACAATGCTCACCCATAAATCCACATCCAATCAAACGAAAGTACCAATGTGGCATGTTGGTTTCCAATTTGGATTTATCTGGATCATTGGCATGCTGTAACCAGCTATCATATGTCATACGAATATTTTCAGTAGGTTGCTTCCAATCATTTGGCTTTGAATGTTTCCTACCTCCTCCATTCCAGTACATAAAATGATTATTTTTACTATATTCGGCTCTATGTTGTTCCATTCCTAAAACGTCTTTGAGGTAGTCAGGATGATTCCATCGTTCCACTGATTGAAGTACCTCAGGATCATCTCGGATAACAAATGGAAGTTCCGCTTCTCTGTATCGAACAGCCTTATCATAATCAGTGGCATGGTTGAAAACACAGATTCCTTGATAAATTTCCGCACGTGGTTTGGTATCATCTGGATTCCAATCGGTAACAATATCCATTGTCGAAAATTGAGCAGGATAGCCATCTGGAGGATCGTCAGGGCAATTGAAAACATCATATCCAATATCATCTTCTCCAAATTTGGCTTTGTATTGACGTTCACGAATTTGTTCTACAGTAGATGCGCGTGATTCAATTTCTTCGGGTGGATAGATGGATTTATATTTTTCCAAGAGTTGACGATATTCATCTGAGAAATCACCAATTTCATCAATTTCTGGTTTTTGACGACTTGGTCCTCTCCTCCCTTTGAATCCATTTGGAAACCCACCAGGCATTCTTGGAGGATCCCTTTCATGTCGTTCTCCGCGTTCATGTCGTCCACCATGATCTCCTCTTTCTCCTCGTTGTCCATGTCGCTCATGCCGTCCATGTTCACCCCGTTCATGTTGCTCATGCCGTCCATGGTCTGGAGGATCTCCTTGTTGTCTTCTTTCTTGCATATTATGCAGATGTTCTCTCTTCATATAATCCAGCAAATTCTTGTGCTCCCATGGATCTCTCTTTTGACCCTCAATCTGATTATTATTCTTCGTGACATATACATAATAATAAAGAGTGACTCCCACAACTACCCCCACGACAATCAGGAGCGGAATGTAGGACATGATATTATTATTATTGCGTTTCTTCTTTCTCTTCTTTTTCACTCGTTTCATTTTTGGAGTTTGACTACTTTCAGTGTTAGGTGTCGCACCATTTTGTTGTGTCGCGCTGACTCTTTGAGTAGGTCTTTGCATTCTGCTGTCTGTTGCAACGATGGATGGAAGACTCTCACTCTAGAGGATCCGAATGATACGAATCATCTAGAATTATATACCTATGCATGATTCCTATTTATTTTATGGATGAGAGTGTTGTACGTAGATTCTCTAGGATTGGCATGATTATTCTAGTTAGATCCCAGAAAGACAATCAATCGTGTGTATCCATATAATCTTGGTAACAAAAAATGCGCTAGAGATCTTGAAGCGTTAAATAAGTTATCAAGATTTGGAAATTCAAGTGCAAATCAGGATGCTCCTACTCGTTGATTATTTTTATATGTATTATCATTATCTTTATTAGATTATAATATGCTTTGTATCATTGTCACATATCTCAACGTTTGGCGCTGAGTGACGACATACGCCCCATGACAACATAAACTAATGCCAGATATTGTCGCTTGAATGTGATAAAGATGATTCGACTAATAATTAGACATGACTAGATGGAACACCATGGACTAATTCCACCTATAATCTTTGGGATTGGTTTGAACCCGCAGATCTGCATCAACTTTTATCGATTGCTCTTGTGGTCTAGGAGAATTTAGGCTTCAACTTGTATTATTGTCTTCGCTTTGATCTGATCACACATCCTATCTATATGCTTTATGCTGAGATCATTGAATTCAGTGAACCTTTTCCGAAATCATCTTCCTGATCTTCTACTAGGTTGGATGTTATGTTGGTTCCAAGGACTCTTCTCTAATTCTTGTGAAGAGGAGGAGATATTTGGGACCAAAACAAACACAATCAAATATGTCTAAACTTGTCACTTTCCTGCGTTGAATTGCGTTTATTCGCTGTCTGACTGTTTGCTAAGCTGTCATTGAATTCATGTTTGCATTATATGATAAAAATCCTATGCAAGCACAACATTTATTCAACAACAACAAAATTAATGGCTACCACCAGCACGAAGTACCTGAAAAATAATTACTTTTATCATTGACGTAAAATTAATCATTTAAATCCGAAGAAATCAATTGCGTTTTTGGTACACATGATAGCAACTTGTTCTTTGTCCAGGACTTCCTCCTCTCTTTGAATTCTACCTTCGTTCAATGCTTCTGTAACAGCTTCCAAAACTCGAACCAAACTACTAGGAACATTTGGATAAATAGATGTTCTTAAGCGTTTGCGTTTCTTTCCATTTAACTTCTCCAATGCTTCCGCTTCACATTCTAAGTATTCATCTCGGCATGATTTGAATCCCATGTAAGGAGCATCGGTCTCAATCATTAATTTTTCCAATGGTATAACGCCTTCTACAAGACACTGACGAATTTCATCACCCATAGGTTGCTTTAACAGAAATCCAGATAAACTAATATAATATCCCCTCGCAATGTATTCTTTGCATTCTACGTTTGTTCCGGTAAAACAATGAATAATTATTTTGGGAGGATGGCAGGATTTGTGTTCCTCTTTAGTAGACGCATTGTCTAATAGTTCTAGTGTATCCTCAAACGCCAATCGTTCATGAAGGAAAAGAGGCAAATTGAATTTATAGGCTAAATCAATTTGAGCTTGAAACCAAGGAATTTGGAATTCTTTCTCAGGAAAACCCTCTGAATAATCAAGTCCACATTCACCAACACACGCTACACGTTTGGAATTTTCTTTAAGGAGAGATTGGAGTTGTTGCAAAGAAGGCGAAGGCACTTCGTTATCTTCCTCCATATTGGGAGGTTCAATTTCTTCTGTATGGTAAGGATGTATTCCAGCAGTAATTTTAATCTGAATTTTATTACATTCTTCCGGTAGGTCAAGAGATTTTATACTCTCTTCAATTGTGGATGCAGGTGAAAGAACTCCTACTATGTTAGCTTTTTTCGTCGAAGAATGATAAAGTATATCTGTCGGCTTCACTTGTTCATCAGCTGTAGCGTCTTTACCAGAGACAAGTTGTGATGAAATATTCAATAGATCAGGATGTAACAAATTGCAGTCTACATCAATTAATGCAGGAATGCCATTTTTGGAAGAAAATATTCGAGACGAGGAAAAAGCCATTTCAGGTACAACACAGGATCGAAATAGTCGGTTTGTGTAGGATATGGAATTTAAATGAAGAGGCGATGATAAGTATAAACGACAAAAAGGCAACTTGACCATTGAAGAAAGAACTGCTCTAATTGGACAAATCAGAGAAATAATGCACTAGATTGAAGACACTCAATTGTCAGCTTCGTGCAGATTTGACTGGGTACTTCGTGATTGAAGATGTCGGTTTGACAGCAGTAACGTTGTACAAATCATCTTCTGATTTTAATTTTTCTTTACATCTCATTACCTAATCTCAAAACAAATAACAAAACGTGTTTGCTGTATGTACTTCTGCATATGAATATATATAAATAAATGGAACAATATTTTGAATTATTGCAAACATTTGCTATATTCACATGTCGCTTCTTTCTATGGAAAAGTCAAAATGAAACTCTTTTTTTTTTCAAAAATGGATTGTAGAGAGCATAGACACATTTTTGATTGAACCCAAGTTTATTTTGAAAAGTTGAGGCGATCGTTGTTAGAGCACAGAAACTTTCATCAGAATGTTTTCTTCCAGAAGAAAATATTTTACGAATGATATTCACCATTTAGGAATGCATGATGCTTCCATAGTTTGCCAAAAAAGATTGAAAAACAGGACTCTTCTTTTTGTAATTGTTCTCTTCTTTCTTATGGCAGTCGACCAAATTTCTGCGAAATCTCGCAATGACAGTGCAACCATAAAGAGGAAAAAAAGAAAAGATTTGACAAAATTAAGAGTAGGGATTACTCATCGTCCAGATGATTGCAAGTAAGTGCATCCACCCTATCTTGAAACTAATGCTATCGTTGGAATATCATGAGAAGCGATAATCCACAAATTACTGCTCTAATCACGAAATTTATTCAATATTTGACGTAGAATTCAAAGTAAACGAGGAGATTATCTCATTATACATTACAATGCTACAGTATACCCCATTATCAATGAAACAGTTGATTCTTCCTATGATCGTGAAGTGCCATTTCGATTTCAGTTGGGTAATGAACAAGTTATTCCAGGGTTAGAGAAGGGCCTTTTTAATATGTGCTTGAATGAGCATCGTAAACTATTAATACCATCTGACTTTGCTTATGGAAACGTTGGTGCGGGGCACAAAATTCCTCCTGATTCAACTTTGATATACAATGTCGAATTACTCAAAATAGTGGAAGGTCATAGTGATGAAGGGAAGAAAATTGCAAAGGAAACGTGGTATGAAGATGTTCAGTTTTGACTTTTCTTGTAATACTACTGTAATTTACAATAAGACAGAGATTTTACTGGTTATGTTATTGAACTTTGTTTCTAGATGTCACTATTAGCTATAATTTAATGATGTGCTCTTAGCTCATTGAAGTCTGAGTCTATATTCTGAACTTTATCAGAAACTTCTCTGGAGATGTAAAAAATGTACAGTTGTTGCATGATTTGTGGAGCAAAATTGAAAAATTCATTCTACGTGAAGTTTTCTGAATAATGATTTTCCTGTAAGTAGAAGATGCATATATTTCAACCAAAATAAAAATTATCACCAACCAATCATCAACAAGACAGCAGTAAGATTTTGTCTTGATAACGTTATCAATATCATCAAAACAACCAACTCTGCGATATAACTAAAGAAGCCCCGAAAGCGATTGAAAATGTCTAAAGCAGAAAGGAAAGAAAAAAAGGCAGCGAAGAAACTTCGTAAGCTTGAAAGGAAACAAAAGAAGGAGAAGAAAAAGTTCGAAAAATTGGAGAAAAAGGAAGAAAAACGACGACTTACAGAACTTAAAGCCCAAAAAACAAGTCAAATTAACGCTGAGAAGAGCGCAAGTATCAGCAAAGAAAATCTTCCTGCCATTGATGTCACTAATGAAAATACAACGAAAATTGATGACTTGACAACCCCATTTCGAAAGAAGAGGTTACAGATGTTGATTTCATTGCTTCCTCATTCCTTAAGCAATATCCATCAAAACGTCCAAAATCGAATAAGTACATTACTGCTTAAATACACAGACGGTGTCGGTGGAGTTCTTTTGACTTATTCGAATCTAAAATATTCTGAATATCAGGAAGGAGGTATTGGAAAGATATGGGGTGAATCTCCCTACATTCATTACAAAGTAGAGATGGATGCTTTGGTGTTTGAAGCTTGTGTCGGAATGAAGGTAAGTTTATATTAAATTTCTATGAGAATTTTTTTAACAAGGGGAAACTTCTAAATTTTATATAAATACTTTTTTAATATTTTACAAAGTTCACGGGAGTAGTGAATGAATGCTTTCCATCTCATGTTGGTATGCTAGTACACTCATTTTTCAATGCAATGATTCCTTCTCAATTGTTGTTAAATGGCTATGAATTTGATTCGTTTTCACAAAAGTGGGTGAAGCTTGATAATGGTCAAGATAATGGTGGATTGGCCGAAATTGGAATCAATGATGAAGTTTTATTTGAAGTTGAAAAAATACATGAATGTGCTGGTCTTATTTCCATTGAAGGAAAATTGTTGGGTTGAGCAGAAATTGTTATTACAATATATTGTTCTATTTTGAAAGAGAGTCAAATTATGATATGTACTTTTTGAGTAATCTTTAATATCTATTACAAGCTTCTAGAAAGATTTTATACTAATTGCTAGCTTATGTTACTTAATAATAACACTCGTTTAAAAAAGTCTACTTTATAAACTCATGATTGCGAAACTGTACTTTTTGATGATTGGTCTAAAGAAATGTCTTGGAGGTACTTCCATTATTTCATTTCAATTTTAGTGATTCTGTACATGCATAACCTCATCAACCTATCAAATACAAATTCTTTTCTCGTATTTTTAGATATAGGATAAAATTGTATTCAAAAATAAATTAGTCTGATGACCTTCAATCTCATTAAAAAAGGCCAACAAATGAACTTTTCATGAATAATCATGCTTGCCTCCTATCATCAAGGCAGTGTTGGATAGAAAAATCTCAAACTTGACATCTTTCAATCTTCTACAGCAATACAGCACTCAATATCTTACGACAATATCGTACCTACTACACAATTTCTTGGAATGGATGATTCAACGAATCTGTGAAAAGGCCTTTATTTTGAGCAGGATTTTTTAGTTTAATACGATTTTGTCCCTCTCTAAGTAAACATTCATATAATAGCAGTAATCCTACGTCGTTGATTTGATCAGCTTAAGTACTAACGCGAGCACATGGCTAATTTCATCGAACTTAATTCCCACAAGGAGGACATTAACGAATGTGATGAGCTGGTGATATAATCCATGTGGGAGAAATAAATCATTCATTCGTCACAATATTCCTCATAAATCAGTTTTGAGAAAACCCATTTTGAAAAGTGATACATACGTACTACACCATTCATTTACGTCAAGGTTTAGACCAATAGCATGCAATAAAAAGAATTCTTATAAATTGAAATCGGAAAAGAACAATGAAATCAATTTTTCTTCTAACACTCTTTGCATCTGCTTCTTTGGTTGCTTCGCAACAATCAAGATCGGTGAAAGTTGGAAATGATGTTGGATGGACAGACGGTCTTTGCTACAGGCCCATTTCAAATGTTCGACCTGGAGATTCTCTTATATTTGAGTTTGGTGGACATGATGTCGTAAAAATGGATTCGGAACAAAATCTTGAAGATTGTAATTTTAGCAATGGAGTCACAGTGGCTCAGGTGGGGAGCGCCCCATTTGAATATATTATAACGGAGGAAGATGCTGTAGAAGGAAGTATATTTTTCGCTTGCTCTATAGGAGCTCATTGCTCTCAGGGTCTACAGAGGCTTATTGTTAATGTGGACATGGATACGATTGAGGAAAGGCCAGAAACCCCCTCTTCAGAATATATTTTGGGCATGAGTGAAACTGGATGCTCTTTATTTCAGAGTGGTGCTACAAACGACGGTGAAGGAAATGACTTTTTAATTTCGAATACGCTCAGCTCGGAATGTACAGATCCAGTGCTTGACGAAAGTAATATTTACCAAGTTAGTTGTTTAAGCGGGCCCATAACTCTTACCCCTGGAGGAGTTATTAATTCTGCAAGGTGAGCCCAATTTTTCTCGAAAAAAATTACATTCAATTAATGTAGAACATTAACTCATTTGGCTTTGCACCTTGTATTTCAAAGGGCAATGCATTATCCTTTTCCGATTGACCGTCGAGTTGTAGTCGGCACAAGAACTTGGGAGTTCGTATCAGGTGATCCGATTCCTAACTCTGGTGGATTGGGTGTAGAACCTGTTTCTGTAAATCAGGTAATTATTTATGATTTTTTGCCTTTTCTTTTCCAGTTAAACTTATGTCTTTTTTTTTCAATGGACTATAGCTTTATGTACATCATCTTTCTGGTAATGTCGTACTTGGCCAGGGATCCGAAGGAATCCGTCGATCTGATGTGGACATGCCCTTTGTATCCCCATACGGCCTTCTCTCTGGAGATGAAGGTGAACTTACAATTTGTAAGTCTTATATTTATTATGTTAGTTAGTCTCTTTTATCGAAGCTAATCTTTTTATTGTGTGTTATCAGTCCATCTTATTGATTTGCGAGAAGTTGATGAATGGCTCGAATGCGTCGAATGTCGATGCCGTGATCCTATTGACGGAACTTATTTAAATATTGGAGGCAGTGATGCAAGTTTAGTAGGAGGTGTTGATTGTTGCAGCAACTGCACTGATCTTTCAGGGCCAAATATTGATTATCGCATGAGGTACAATGTATCGTATTCTGATGTTCCAGATGAATCTGTTACAAGGATTCAGATGTTGACTGCAGATATTTCTCCCGTCGTAGGAAAAAACTTAGAATTTGATGTCCCTATGTTCACTGTTCTTCAACCACAGAATCAAAAAGAAGGAAGTCCTCAAATCCAACGGTTGGAACGTACTGGAGCATTCAATGACCTTTTCAAAATGGATTTTTTCAATGGAGAATATAGCGGTCCAGAAAATGTCAGTCTTTTAAGATGTGTTGGACACCTCCATATTGCAGCACTTGGAATGTGGCTCGAAGATGCAGAGACAGGTGAAGTAATTTGTTCTGGTGAGGTAGCTTATGGTGACAGTGAAGGTGACAAAGGATTCCTTACAGCAATTAGTAAGTACATAAGGTTTTTTCATGTTTCATTTGTTTTCTGTTTCTTGCAGACAAATTAAAAATTTTCCTTGCTCTCTCGTTCAATAAAGGTGTTGAGAGTTTTGATACACCCGAAGTTTTTCCTTCAAATCGTCAAGTCCGTCTAGTTTCCGAATACAACGCAACAGAAGTCCACACTGGTGTTATGGGAATGTGGTTCTTATTTATTTCAAGTGAGAAAGGAGTTTCAAAGGAAGCTGCATCATTGACCGTCGATTTCTGTGAAGATGAAGTTTGCGATGTCTTTAAACTACCAGTTTCACCCTCATCAAAAGATTTACAAGCAGTATGTACAGATACCCTCTTGGATAGCCCAGCTTGTAAATTTGGTGGGGTATGTTCGTGTGAGGAGTTGGTGGCTTCTGAGGAAAGTACAGGATGTGGCGGAGTATTAAATACCGATTTTGGTGAGATAGAAGTTAATTCACTTTGTAGAAAGCACTGTGATGCTTGTCCTAAGTCTTGTAGAGATACTTTGGTAGAAAGTGAAATTTGTACCTCTACGGGCGTTTGTTCTTGCGAATCTCTTGTTAGTTCAGTTCAAAGCACAGGTTGTGGTGGTGGGTATTTGAGTCAATTGGGAATGGTAGAAGTCAATACTTATTGTGCATCATATTGTAACGCCTGCACACCAGACGAATCAGAAGATAATGAAGTTTTGAATGAAATCCTGAAAAACCTTGAAGAAGGAGTTATTGACCAATGTGAATTTGCTACCCCCAAGTGTATGGAGACACTCTCTAACTTATATGCATGTGGTGCAGGACAACGAAGAACGCGCAAAATTGACTCAAAGATTGACAGTGTCATTAGGGAACACGGTGAAAGTCTTGCAATCAAACACGCAAAACTAGGATCTTCATCATTACACAAAAATGAGGTCCCTATTACAGTTCAAAGATGCACCACGGCGACTAGTAAGTCAGGGAACACATCGGACTTTATCAATGATGCAGAAAGCGGGTCCACCAAAATTGGGCCAATCATTGGTGTTGTAGGAGCTGTTACGATTGTTATGTTCCTTGTTTACAAGGTTGTGCTCGAAACACGTTCAAAGAGTAAAAAAGAAATTTCAAACCAAAGTGATCACTGTGACACAGACTCTGATGAATTTCGTGACACAGTGTAATTCATATTCGAATGCATACTATATATTCAGCAGTGTATATTTTCTTCGTTATGAAAAGAAATGTTCATCAGAACACACTACTTAATAATCATAAATAAGATTTCGATGCATCTAAAGTTCACATTTATTATATTTCATGGCATCTAAAGAATCACGATAAATCATAAATGTTTGGAACTTGCCTCGTTATGATAGATTGGAGCAAATCTTCCAGGCCTTGAAATAATTTTTTGATATCCTCAAATCATCAGTGGAACAAAAATCTACATTCAATACATGTATGGGAAAGACGTACAACATCTGCTTAAAAAACACGTTTCGGTTTTATGTATCATATCATTTTTAATCTTTTTTGAAAACCCTTTCTCATGCGAAGACAGTAATATCTCTCATCTCTGGAGGCGACGTCTTCTGGTTCTGGGTAAGAAATTATATTTGTACTTGTAGCTAAAATAGAACCCGTTTTCGTTTGAAATTGTGCAGTAATAATCATTTGCATTCCCTCCACCGATGGACAATAATGACTTATATAAATTCGCAAAAAAGTGGGATCACAAATGATGGATATGATAATTAATCTAGAAATAAATACTGTCTGAAGACTGCTACAAAAATCAATTGTTGCTGTATACGATTCATATCAAATACTTATGTTTAAACTGCAAAATCTAGGAAAATCGTTATGGATAGCTCTTTTTCCTTGAATTATTTCATACCAATGCAGTCTCGAGTTGGAATGTGATTTTCGTTTGTTACAAAAGAGTAACATTCAATTTTTTTTTTTTCCTTCTGAGAAAGTCAATTTAAGACGAAAAAAGTGAAAAAAAGAATGGGATGAATGAATTCATTTGATATTTTGGCCCAATTTATTCACGTGACGTCAATCATAGTATCATTTACCAGTATGTAAGTAGAAAGCTATCTATCATTTTTTCATGTCTATCTCTTTTATGTTGCTCATTACAACAAGTAAGTGAAACGGGGTGTTGATGAATATTTATAATCGGAGGAGGAAACTTTGTGTTAAACATTAAGCGCGTGTGTCACAGTAAATAATAGCTTCATCTTGTAGACACCATGGATAATGACGAGCACGGAATGATGGATGAACAGGGTCAATATGCGGAGGAATATGCAGATGAAGGACTTGAACAAAATGAAGAGGGCTATGAAGATATGGATATGGAAGATCTACCCGTGACACAAGAGGATGCATGGGCTGTTATTAGGTAAATATGTTAAGCATTATATGTATCTTATATTATGAGCTCTGTTATGTCGTCAATTGCGTGATCAGTTTTCAATAATAATTAACATGAAGAATGCAATCACACAATCGTTCTTACATTGATATTCAACGCCATTTCAATATAGTGCATACTTTGAAGAGAATGGACTTGTGCGCCAACAACTAGACTCCTTCGATGAATTCATCCAAAATACAATGCAGGAATTAGTAGATGATAGTGGCGATATACGAGTTTCACCAGAGCTGCAACATCTTGTAGGATACGATATGGATGAATTTGAGAAAGAATCCACTCATAAAAAAGTCTTTGAGATCCAGTTCGGGCAGGTCTACTTATCCAAACCAACCACCATCGAAAAAGATGGAACTGTGACGAATATGTTTCCTCATGAAGCTCGATTGAGAAACCTAACATACAGCGCCCCACTTTACGTGGATGTCACCACTAATATATATCAAGTCACTAAAGATACAAATCCTAGCGACCCCAATGAAAATCTTGGAGAACCTCATCAAACAGAAGAGGACAGAAAAGTGTTCTTTGGATATGTCCCCATCATGCTCAAATCTTCCTTTTGTGTCCTTAGTGATAAGGTTGATTACGATTTGTCAAAACTAGGTGAATGCATTTATGATCAGGGAGGATATTTTGTTATTAATGGTAGTGAAAAAGTCATAGTTGCACAAGAACGCATGAGTAACAATCATGTTTATGCTTTTAAGAAAAAGCAACCCAGTAAATTTTCATGGGTCATCGAAACACGATCACAGGTTGAAAATTCCACCAGGCCCACTAGTACTCTTTATATCCAAATGTATCAAAAAGGAGGTACAGGAGCAATCGGGGGCAATCAAATTAGATCTACCCTTCCTTACATTAGGACAGATATTCCAGTAGTGATTATTTTTCGTGCATTAGGATACGTCGCTGATCGTGATATTATTGAGCATGTCGTATATGATCTTACAGATGGAGAGATGATGGACTTATTTCGTCCCAGTTTAGAAGAAGCAAAACCAATTCAAAGTCAAGAATTGTGTTTGGATTTCATAGGAAGAAGAGGTAGTGCAAGAGATGTTACAAGAGATGATCGTATAAGATATGCTTCTGGAATTTTGCAAAAAGAGGTATTACCACACGTTGGAACAGAGGAACACTGTGAATCCAAAAAGGGATTTTTCATGGGATATGCTGTTCATAAACTGCTCATGTGCAAATTAGGAAGAGCCGATGAAGATGATAGGGATCATTTCGGTAAAAAACGTTTAGATCTAGCAGGTCCACTTTTGGGTGGATTATTCCGTATTTTATTCCGTAAAGTGACTAAAGATGTCAGAACACATTTGCAAAAGTGCTTGGATGAAGGCAAGCACTTTAATATTGGTATTGCAATCAAATCGAACTACATTACAGACGGTCTCAAATATAGTCTTGCAACTGGAAATTGGGGTGCAAAAGGAGCAACAACAAAGGCTGGAGTTTCACAGGTGCTTAATAGACTCACATACGCATCTACATTGTCTCATTTACGACGTTGTAATACGCCTCTTGCTAGAACTGGTAAACAAGCGAAACCCCGTCAGCTTCACAATACTCACTGGGGTATGGTTTGTCCAGCAGAAACACCAGAAGGACAAGCTGTGGGACTTGTAAAAAATCTTGCCCTCATGGCATACATTACAACAGGTACTGCGCAAGTTCCAGTGATGGAATTTTTGGAGGAATTTAGTACGGAGAATTTGACAGATATCCTCCCCTCCGTAATTGCAGAGCCCACAACATGTAAAATATTTGTTAATGGAAACTGGGTAGGAATCCATCGCGATCCTAAAGCTTTGGTAGATACTTTCCGTTCCTTACGTCGAATGATTGACATTGATGCAGAAGTTAGTATTGTAAGAGATATTGGAGAAGCTGAGGTTAGGATTTACACGGACGCAGGTAGAATCTGTAGGCCTCTCTTCGTCGTCACGGAACAACAACTTGTAATTAAAAAACACCATATATCGCAACTACAGGGATCCGATCCAACAGAAAAGAAGTTAACATGGAATGATCTATTAATGGAAGGTTTGGTTGAATATATCGATACGGAAGAAGAAGAAACAACTATGATTGCTATGGAGCCCAGTGATTTGGAAAACGGAGACTCCTACTCCTCAACTTACACTCACTGTGAAATTCACCCGAGTATGATTTTAGGCATTTGCGCTTCTATTATTCCATTTCCCGACCACAATCAATCTCCTCGTAACACTTACCAGAGTGCTATGGGTAAGCAAGCTATGGGTATTTATTCATCGAATTATCAAGTAAGAATGGACACCATGGCCCATGTGTTGCATTACCCTCAAAAACCATTGTGTACTACTCGATCAATGGAATTTTTGCACTTCAGAGAATTGCCAAGTGGCGTGAATGTTGTTGTAGGCATTATGATTTATACTGGTTACAATCAAGAAGATTCTTTGATTATGAACCAGAGCGCTATCGATCGTGGTCTTTTCAGATCCAGCTATTACAGGTGCTACCCTGATCAAGAACTTGCAAGTGGAGTCGGAACAATAGGTTCTTTAACTTCTGAGAGTTTTGAAAAACCCCAGCATGATAATTGCCGTGGTATGAAGCATGGCGAATACGGAAAATTAGATGATGATGGTTTAATTCAACCTGGCACACGTGTATCTGGTGACGACATTTTGATCGGTAAAACTGCACCTTTGGATGCAACTGTCGGTATGCCAACAAGGTTCACAAAACGCGATTGTAGTACTGCAATGAAAGCAAACGAAAATGGTATTGTTGATAATGTTTTGATAAGTACTACAAAAGAAGGATATAGATTTACCAAAGTCAGGATAAGAAATGTTAGAATCCCTCAGATTGGCGACAAGTTTGTAAGTTATGATTAATATGTTTACGCTTTAGCACTATTCCTGTACGCAAGCCTCATTTATTTATGCACTCCTTAAATATAGGCGTCAAGGCATGGTCAGAAAGGTACAATTGGTATGACATACAGACAAGAGGATATGCCATTCACGGCCGAGGGTATCGTGCCTGATATTATTGTAAATCCACATGCGATTCCCTCACGTATGACCATTGCTCAGCTTATTGAATGCCTTCTGGGAAAAGTTGTCGTCTTTCAAGGTCTAGAGGGTGACGCGACACCTTTCACAGATGTTACGGTCGAAGATATTAGCAAAAGATTGCACGCAATGGGCTATCAGAGACATGGAAATGAGGCTCTGTATCAGGGACACACGGGACGCCCTCTAAATGCTCGAGTATTTATTGGTCCTACTTTTTACCAGCGTCTAAAGCATTTGGTAAGAAGATTATTATCATCTTTTCTCTATTCCTATTTATTGAATACCTCATCCATTTTAATATGCTTTCGTGGATAGGTCGATGATAAAGTTCACTCACGTGCTCGAGGGCCTGTTGCAATGCTTACTCGGCAACCTCTTGAAGGTCGAGCGCGTGATGGAGGACTCCGTATGGGAGAGATGGAACGTGATTGCCTTATCACCCACGGATCAGCTTGTTTCATGCGAGATCGCTTTTTTTGTAATTCTGACCAATATCGTATTCATATTTGTGATCGCTGTGGGTTGACAGCTCATTCTAATCTGAAACAAATGACGTTCGAGTGTCGTTCTCCCATCTGTGTTGGTAGACCCTACAAAATTTATCAAGTTGAGATTCCTTATGCTTGTAAGCTATTGTTCCAAGAATTACAAGCAATGAGTATCAGTCCAAGGATTTTTACAGAAGTCAGACAGACCAGAGATAATTCATATTAAGTAACACAATATATATCAAACAAACACTAGTTTAAATAATGATAAATTTCGATGAATAAGAGAATGTGATGCAAGGGGTAATATTTTTATAAAAACAATTAAGATAAAGATGGGTTTATTATATTTGACTGCAACAAATTGAAAGAGCAAAACATAAACAAATTCTATAAATATGATTTAAAATTCTCGAGAAGAGTGGAACAAAGATTAAACATATCTTCTTGTCTGTACTGGGATGCAAGAGTTATCCGCCAAGGGTACATTAGAAAATTTCGCACTTTTTGAGGCATAAGTTTCATAGGTTCTGGAATGCACTGGGCTGATTAAGTCAGGAGCTCCTTGTGGTGCATTTTCTCGGGGTGCGAATGTGTTGAAAGTGCATTTACAGCCACATCCTGTTGGGCATAAGGTATTTTTCTCAAACCAAGACATTATGTGATTTACATGCCCGCCGTGTGAGCACGTCAGACACATCATAAACATGCCACGCACTGCATTATTGCATATTGAGCACCGAAACGCATAATCTTTACAGGACCTGCACACGTTTGTTCCAAGCGGTAAACTTCTTAAACATCGAGGACACATAGTGGCAAATGAAATACCTGGTGCAACGCCATTATTGGGAACGGGCGATTCAATTAATTTGTTTGCATTTCCTTTTATACTTCCTGTTATAACTTGTTCTCCTCCTGCACCAGGTATGGAATAAGCCATATGCTTAAAAAGTTCTGACCGAATTTCAAGTAATCCCCATCTGTAAAGCATTGATGCATATTGGTATATGTATGCATCATATTTCGTTACATCATCCGAGAGGAGAGATCCAAGTCTCAAATCATCACTATCCCCTGGGAATACATCTGACTTTACTATTAACTTACGTCGATCTTCTCCTCCATTTAGTACACAAACAATTGTTGCAAGCATTTGGACATCACCTAAAGCTTCATAATATTTCAATACACTTGAAACTAGATCACGTCCTAACGCGCCATAGGTAAAACTGCCCCATCCATCTAATCCCAAAGAATCAGAGCAACATTTATGACAGTTCTCGAGCATCTGGGCTAACATTTCCCATGTTTTAGATTTTTCAATTTGGCCTAGTCTTCTCGAAGCTTTCGAATTATAAAGACACAGTTCTCTCGTTCGAAAAAACTGTTTTTGAAGCTGTTCGGACATTCCAACCGAATTTGATGGATTCATCGCACCATTATGATTTTCAATACCTTCCGATAGATTGCCTTTATTGAACGATTGATCAGTTGCTATTGGCAACATAGAAATTCTTGTCATTTTTGTGATTGCTCCTGTCGAACCTATTCTTCGAACTAATTTAGGGGAAACAAGTCAAATCAACGAAAGAATTAGTGATTAAGACAATTTATATAGATCCTTGAGTAGATACTTACGTGGTCTCAACCCTTGATCTGGCGGTGGTGTAGAGATTGCCTCATGTTGATATTGGAAAAGTTTGCGAATGTTTCCAATCATTGATTGCTGTTTCGCTGAACGTGGAGAATGAAGAATTGATCTCAATTTTTTACTCTCACCGGTCTCTGATGGTGAGTCTTCGAAACGTGTTATTTTCGTGCCTCTTAAAGATTTCCTATTTACAAGATTTATTGAGTCTTCTCGATTTAATTTGGCATCGTCAGGAACGTTCCCCTTACTTGTCAACCACCAAGCACCAAATTGCCATGCATTTGCTAGTTCTGGGCATTGACCATTCATCAATAGATCACGATGACGAGGATCAAAAGCAACAACAGGATCCACAAGTTCTGCAACAAAAAAATTTTCTTTACCAATGTTCAAAGACTTACGATCAAAACTAATTTTCGATAATCTCCTCTCTCTTCTTCCGGTAGACCTTGAAAGCTCTTGAACATCTGGATTAAGCCGAAGTAGATTTGAGGTGTTGAAATAATCATCGTACATAGAATACTTGTCTTCCTTGCTGTTTTCATCTTGTACCTTTTCTTCAATACTTAGGTCTTGCTTTTCTACTACAACTTTTGATTTTTCGTCATCACTATCGTCAAATAATGCACCGAAAGAAGAAGAGGACGACGTAGAATCGGAAGAATCATCATCGTCTGAAGCATCTTCATTTTCATCATTCCCACCCCATTGTGCACTTTTAGCGGCAGAATTCATATTTAGAACATCTAACATGGTACGAGGAAACCTTCGCATCTTCTCCTTGTGATTTCCTACGTATGTTTCTAACTCCATAGGATCATCAGATGAACCGCCTACCAAGTTTGATGGATTGTTTGATATCAAACTAGTTTCTGCTAATGCATTTCGCTGATCTAGGGGAATCAAATTGGATGATGGATTTTTTATTGACAGCCTGCGTTCATTCTTTTGAAACCAGTTCCACATTTTGCTGACACCACCATTGTGAAAGACTAAAACCCCAGAGGTATCTCCCATTGCAAATGAAGCTCCACATAATCGTGGGCATGGTATTCTACCAGCTTTTATAGGATCAATAGGTACATTTGATACTATTGGTTCTTGTGTTGGATCAGAAGGATTAAATCTGCTTTTATTGATATCATGCTCTTCAATAGGGGATACAATGTTGTTCCGTTTAGAAACACCAGTTTGCGCAATATTTTTTGAATGTCGAGCTGCTGTGGGAAGCACTAAGTCATCTTTTGTGGCTGCAGATAGAGAGCGATTAAAATGCCTCGGAACATCCATATCAAATTGCATGATTCCTTCAACTCCATGCGCTATAGAAAATATAGGATCTTTTTCAAGAAGGGAAGTGTAGTCATCCTCGTCTGTGGAGCGTACAAACGAGGATGAATCTAAATTCGGCAAGGATGTGGATAAGAGCGGAAAGGGTTGTTTTCGACGTTTTTCCAATTCTGGAGAGATAGAATCAAAATCCATGTTGACACCCTGGAATAATTCCTCTTTTCGAGGGTTGGACGATGGTGCATTTGATCTGGAGTTGTGAATAGCGGTTGATTCGTGATTTTGTTGCTGCTGCTTTGGTAAAACATTGAACTGCCCAAAAATCTGGGAATCTGTTGGAACTTCTGCACTATGTCGACGAAAAACTGTTGCACGTGGTGTATTAGCACTTGCTAAAGATGGGCGAATAGCATGATAGGAAGCGTTTCTTGGATTCTTTGATGGACTCGCGATTTGGATATCACTTTCCACTTTATTAATCATTTTTGACGCCTCCGGAATTCCCTGAATAGTCAAAACAATAATGATGATAGATGAGAAAATCCTTCAAAAAGTATAAACACACGATCAAGCTTAAGAGATATGACTTACATAGGTCAAGAGGTACCCAGAACTAGTCAAACAGCAAAGTCTTAATTCGGCTAGACCGTCTTTCCTCATGGATGAACCAACAGCCACCTCTGCTGCAATTAAATGACCGACATTACTTTTATGACCAAGAATCTGAGAAAGTGTTTCGATATCGGTATCTCCACCACTAAACGTAGTGACACATTCGGGAGGCTTTAAAAATGTAGATGTGGATAATGAGGCTGTGGATGAAGACGCATGATTGGAAGTCAAATCTAAGTTTTGACGTTTTTCTTCTTGCTGTGCTTTTAAGTGGCTCAATGGTGATAAGGATTGCGATGAGCAGCATGGATCCAAAGAGTACAGATTAGCTTCCCAATTCATAGTCCCTTGCCACGGAGTCAATCTATCTCTTCTGATGGATTCTCCTGAGTAAGTTGATGTTTTGGTATTGACATCATTACCAGCATTCTTCTTATTCGACTTCATTGCATTTCTTTTGCCTACAGTCAATATTCCATTCACAAAAGGACTTGGACATACCCGAGCACAAGATATATGAGATGCACCAAACGCTGAAACTACTTCATGAGATGGTGCAGGCATTGACGGTGAATAAGGATCATTTTGAGTAGGCTCACTCATATCCCAATACGAGTCGGAATCAATGTCCATAGCGTTATTTTGCTTTTCCTTTGTTGACGATATGGAAAGGGGATTATTATCCTTTTGTTTCCAAACTCTAATAATATCTGATTCACCAGCATCGCAACCCCAAGTTACCCAACCTTCAATCAAATCAGATTTTTTTCCGTGATTTTGAGATTCTGGTATCTCAACAGTTTCTTTGGATTGTATTGTCTGTTGTTCCTGTTGTAAATCTTTCATTCGATTTTTTTCCAGTACAACGGATTCCACTCCAATTCCCATACGTTCATGAGCCCAGAATTCCGCTTGCGGTATAGTACTTTTGCGATCATCATAAATGCGAACGATTCCCATCGAATCCATGATTGCGACTGAATGAATATTAGAAATTGAGGAATCATTATGGCATGCAACATGAACAAATTTAGCTGCTTGGTGTGATGATGAGGTAGAGTAGGAAGAATAATTGGTCGTACTTGGAACAAAAGGAAACCGGAGTGATGGACGCATACGTGGTTTCCAACAACGCATGTCCCATTGTGAAACAGAATATGCAGACGTTGTTAATAAATGACCAAAGGAGGAAGAGGACGCTGCCTTCCATTTAAGATTTGATATTGTTTCGTTGTCTTGACGATCAAATTTATTGTTTTTACTCGTGTTGTTTGGATTGTTACTTGCATTGCTATTATTATTTGGTGGTATATTCATAGGCATATATGAATTGTCATGATAAGCATCAGTATTGGTAAGTCTACCCATCAAGGGAGAAAGTGAATGCCCTGTAGTGTCCCAAATTAAGACACCATTACCACGTGCACATGCTAGTAATGAAGATTGATTTCCTTGACTAGAAGTTGCAATGTTAGAACCCTTCTGTATTCGAGAATGCGTTGGTTGAAACTCCATAGAAGAGATAGGAAGTGTCCCAGCGGGAGAAATATGATGAAATACTAATACAGGTGAATGAGGTTTGGATGTATGGAAAAGGGTAATACCTAACGGACCAGAAATAGCTGCTAGACTTCCGTAGTAATTGTCACCATAATTATGAGTGATATTGGGAATATTTGAATTGACTGTTGCTGATGGATTCAAATTCGATGTTGAAGAAAATTGTAAAGAAGATGCATTGTTGTAAGGAGCGGAAATATTCTGGCCAATGGCTAGAGCTCGAGGTTGGAATTTGCCATACGATGCAATGGATATAAGTCGAGGTATGTTTTCTTTGCTCATTTTTATTTTCTGGATAAAACACTGTGTCGACTATGAAAAGAGAATACTTTTTAAGAAAAGAAATTGGTTCAAGTTTAGTTGTGCTTTTTCTACTTCATGGTTGTGCTCTTTGTAATGATACAGTGCTCATGAAAGATGAGATGTACTGATGTGCTTTAAGTATCAAGTGTGTCACGTAGACTTAAATATGAAATGTTAATATAATTAATAATTCTAATATTTCCGTAAAATGATCAGAACAAATGTTATGGTATCTATCTTTGCGTCTATAAAAATTATTGTAAACTTATTTTGTCTTGATGTAAATAATAAACATGAGGAGAGATTCTCCATGTTTATGCAACATGAACAACTAAAACTAAATAAATTTATTCAAAATTGAATGCTCAACCATCTCTCTTTTAGGTTCTGGAAGTAAAGTTTGATAGATTGCATTATACAACTATAATCATCCAGTGAACAATATATTAGACTAAAGCGTAGGGAATTACTTCCTATTATTCAAGAGAAAGATCTCTCCAAACAAAATCATTGTTGGACACAGATATATTTCCATCTTCGTCAAAAAATTGCCGCGGATCTCCTTTGACAGTAACAACATGAAATGGAGCTGTTCGTTGGGATAAGGTTGGTTTGATCTTTTTATATAAATCATCCACAAATGCATGTTGCACACCCCCATCCATTCCCCATCTCATATGGACTATATGAGTATGAGGGTAACGAAGACATATATCAGCAGCTTTTTTCGGACTCATCCTCCCTGATTCTCCCCAAAACAAAGGTGCTATTGCAACTTTGTTTGTCTCTGGATCAAATGGAAGTACTCTTGGAGGGATATGATACTTTTGAGCTTGTTTTGCATCCTCAAAATCTGGATATAAATCCGAAACATTTTGTTTTTCATTCATTTCATTCTTTTCAGAAGGAGGAAATGCAATGACATCTGGTAAATAAGTATCCCCAATATCCCATTCCACTCCAATATTCATTGGTCCATATTTCTCTACATGCAATGCCCATAAAATAGCTTTACATAAGCAATGCTCCAAGGTTTCATTGGATTTCTTTCTAAGTGTTATGGATGCTTTCGTATTATGTTTGTCATGAACTTGAAAGATTTTCGTTTTTGATTTTTTGATATCCCACATACTTTTCCTTGGCTTTTCAAATCTCCATGGTCGAACACTTTGAATTCGTTGCGATTTGGAAGGACGATTTTGACTCAGGCAAGCTATATTACTAGAATCGTTTGAGTTAAGTTGATTTGATGTATCAGTGGGATTATCTTGTAATTTAGATGACAAATTTGAAGAAGAAATTGGCGAGTTTCCCTTCCGTAATGGAATTGGTGGTAAAGATTCCACAAAAGAAGAAACATATTGGTGTTTCAAGCCTTCCACATGATGGAAAACATTTGAAGTGTAGCAGGACGCAAAAAAACTGAGGAGAAATCGAGATAGATACATTGCATGGGGGGTGGTGTGCTTAGTCAGAGTATTTCCAGCTAGAGATCCTTGGTGTTACCATGTTCGTTATCCAATTGAACTTTTGTTTTTGGTTTCGTCGTCATCCTAAGTAAGTTAATGGTGCAGATTCTCACACCAGTAGAAATTAATATATATTGTTCAATCTTTCCGTGACGATAGGTAGAATTGGTAAAATAGGATTTTCTTTTGTAAATGAGGATTATAATTCATAAATCATGACGTCATTGGCTTCGGAACATCTAATCAAAATAAGCTAAGGAATTCATACGTCATCAAAGAAACTATGACTGGTTTTCGAGGATCAAAAGCAACAGTGAATGAAGACGCGTAGATATAGTTTACTTTCCGTAGATTCGTACGGATCATTATTCTAGCATGATTCGCAGGAGCAGTGTGACACAATGGAGAAGAATTCATGAATACATCATTATGATTCGAATATTTGCCACAAAATCAAAGGCATCAAAGCAACAGCTGTCTTTAATCGCTTCTTCTTTTAACCGGCCTCTACAAACCATGCCTGGATCTTTTTACGACGTTATTGACCGCGACATGGACGGAAATCAAGTTCACATGTCTTCTTTCAAAGGTTCTGTATTGTGCATTGTGAACGTTGCCTCTAAATGAGGGCTTACAAGGAAAAATTATACCGAACTTAGTACCTTGGTCGACAGATATGGGAGTAAAGGCCTCAAAGTGCTTGCCTTTCCATGCAATCAATTCAATCACCAAGAACCAGTAAGTGAAAAAATCTGAATTTTATAATGGACACATAAAGATCTTTATTTTCTAAGCTTCTCTTCTTTGTCAAAATAGAGGTCTCATGAAGAAATCCTTGAATTTGTGGAAAGCAAATTTGGGGCAAAAGATAAATTCACTTTCTTCGAAAAAGGAGACGTCAATGGACACGATACCAGAGATGTGTATTCCTTCCTCAAAAGCACTTTATCTGATGACGATGGCAATTCTGATATAAGCTGGAACTTCGAAAAGTTCTTGGTAGATCATGAAGGCAATCCCAATGCTCGATTCTCGCCAGACAAAAATCCTCTTGATATGACTGACTATATTGAACATCTGCTGGAAAAGGCGAATCAATAGTCTGTTTAAATTATGTGTTCGACGCGTGAAATAGAAATTTAGCAATGGAGAGAGGAAACAATTTATCTTTGGAATGACAGCATGTAATTTGATCAAAATAGGTATTATTAATTGCTCGAAGAAAAAGTCTAACATGATCTTGATATATTGAGGAAGTTCAGGTATAATTTATCCTTTGATGGCGAAAGATCAGGGTTTGGACTTTGTTAGTAAATTGTTTTATTTTGCACTGAGGCTTAAGAATTAAAAAAAATTATGAACAAAGAACTTGTGTGGATTTTCTTCAATAAATGATATACGGATTAAAGTAAGGAATGTTTGTATTGCATGCATTACAAACCATATATAAGGATCGAAAATAAGATGATTATTGAAATCGGAAGCGATTTAACTTATGATATATTTGTGTTAAAATTTTGTGTCACTTGGGTTCGCTACTCAGGAATAATATCAGATTAGATGAAAAGCTCGATGTTGAAACAAGTGATAGGTTTGTAAATGTGTAGAAATAATTCTATTTCATTTTCAAATAGTCCCTCCTCTCGTGTCGTGTATCCAAAAAATGAGCGTAATTCAGCTTTATTGCCATGAGCCTCTCTAGAGAGAATAACTATGGACAAAAAGCCTATCAAATAGCCAATTTAGGCTATTTATTAGATTTGTAGAAAAAAGGTTCGTCGCCACAATCAAAAACAATCTTTTTGTGAAGAAAACTATCATTTCTAATTTTCGACGTTACTAAAAACTATGCCGACTGAATCTTTCTATGACATCGTTGATCGCGATATGGATGGAAATCAAGTTTCCATGTCTTCCTTCAAAGGATCTGTTCTTTGCGTTGTGAACGTTGCTTCCGCATGAGGTTATACGTCACAATATACCGAACTCAGTACCTTAGTTGATAGATTTGGAAGTGAAGGCTTGAAAGTGTTGGCCTTTCCATGTAATCAATTTGCAAATGAAGAACCAGTAAGTATATGACGTTATTGATTAAAAAGTGTCAGTTTTATGGTTTCTCATTTATTCTATTCTTTCTTGACACTTAAATTTAGGGTTCCCATGAAGAAATACTTTCATTTGTTGAATATCATTTTGGTGCAAAAGATAAATTCACTTTCTTTGAAAAAGGTGACGTCAATGGACCCAAAACAAGGGATGTATATTCCTATCTCAAGAAATGCCTTTCTGGGCGAAATCGCAACAGCGATATTAGCTGGAATTTTGAAAAGTTCTTGATAGACCGCGACGGTAATCCCATCGCTCGATACTCACCTGGTGAAAATCCTCTAAATATGACCAATTCAATATCTTCCTTATTGAAATAAATGTAGCTGTAGAAAGCTAATTTTTTTCGTTCGACGCAGGTGAGGATAATTTGACACTAGCTCTTAGTTGAAAAATGAAGCAATAGATTCTTGGAATGACAGCGCTTTACGGAATATATGAAATATATGAAAGGTGCTTGATAAAAAAGACAAAATAAGCTTAATTCAGAGGGATTTTTAGGTATGACATCCTTTGTTGGTTACAGCTTATATTTTTGGACTTTGTCAGAATAAAGCTTCGTTTGGGAAGCTTGAAAATAGAGAGAATGATGTAGTGATCATAACATATCTTTATAATATAAATACAATTAGGATATAGGTGTATTTTACCTCTTCAGAACAACTTTATTCGGATTTCTTTTGTGACTTTCTTATGGTTTTGACTTCATGAAATAAAGTGTTGGAGGTTTGATTACTAGATCCAACACGACTTATTTTGACATCTCGATTCATTTTTCCTGTTTTTATTGAATTGGATTTTAATGATAAACGAGACAACACGTTTATCGGATCTAAAGTATCTGTGCCTTTATATTTTTCACAATGGTCGATCCAATCTTGAATATCTTTAGACAAAGATTCTTCTAAATTAAATACTGACCAATTTGCTATGCACCATGATGTGTAAAATTCGATTTTTTTCTTAGCATGGCGCAAATCTTTCAAGAATGATTCTTTCGACTTTACTCGTAGATCAGATTCTAAATGATCTGCGCAAGCTTTATTATTTATTTCATTTGATCCTTGGGTTAGTGTTGTTTTTGAGCTTTGCTTGAGTATTTGACGAAGTGCCCGAACACCATTTTGAATTATATCCTTCGCAGTGAAAAGTGCTTTGAACACAAATCTTTTATTTGATACTAGACATAATAGATCCTGAACTAATACATTCCAAGTCACATTGCAATTACCAGATGAAGTACCTTTAGTCCCATTCGAGAAGCGTTTAAATTCTTTTGTTGATTCAGTGATACAATCTAAAAGAACTTCTTCAACAGTTGCATATCGGGCATCTTGATTCAAAACTGTCGATATAGAGAAAAATACAGTAACGATTTCGAGACTTTTTTGAGATTTTTTATCATCATTCCCATTACACAATCGGAGTGTTTGTGAAATTGTGTACAAAAGATGTAGAGCGTTGAATTGTAACTTTGGTATATTTTGTTGCAACTTCTGGTTAGACGAAAACAAACTGTGAAACTTTGGAGTTGCTATTATTTGCTCATCTAAAGTTTTGACTTGTTTGGTTGATTTGTTATCTGATTCAAATGGGAGTGGTTGTGAATGATTTTTTTCTGTATTATAAACAGGATTTGATGGCATCCACCAAGGTTGCCAAATTGTTATGTAATGGCTTAATTCACCTTTTGCTACAGCCTCTTCAAAACGTTTCAAAAGAAGAGGTTTTGATTGGAGAGTCTGATAAAGTAATTCTTCTGTTTGTTCATCAATTTCACTTTCTTGTTTTAGTTCCAAGTCAACTTCTTTCATATCTGGATGGTTATTATTCCTATTATCATGTCCTGGATTAATACGTAAACTAAGCAAATGCTGAGCTAAATCCATAAAATCTTCCTCCAACTTTTCATCTTGGAATGCTGTTATCGAATCGTTCTCCCCATATTGTTTCTCTAGTATAGATGTTGCATTATCTCTTTCGGCATGCGTCCGCTGTAAAATTCTCTTCATGGTTTTTGTGTTTTCAGGATCTTTGTATTCATTCCTCATCATATCAAAAACGCGATCTCTATAAAATGCTTCTGTGCATAATTGATCTGAATCCTTTGCATTATGATTTTTGTAGCAAGCAACCGAGCAATATGGCACCTGGCATCGAGGGCACGTATATCGAGCCTCATTCTTTTCACAAATTTCACACGTGGCACTTTGATTCTGAAAATTCTTTTGATCCGAAGAATCAAGCTTATGGATATTTGGCGAGATATCTTGTGAGGTAATCTTTCGTTTCCATTTTTTGGAGATGCGCGGGAGTTGTATTATTGGTTCTTCATTGTTCATGATTCTCTTTGTCACATCTCATTAGTGTTGCATGCAAATTACAATTTTGTATGCTGACGTCATATCATTTTCAAAAGCTTGGTAGCAATTAACCTATTGGAAACTCATGCGATTAAACCAGCAGCAGTGAGAAATCGTATTACAGCATGCATTCTAACGTATGTAAATGGATATGAGCAAGTCATTTTTCAAGACGAGGGTGAACGAATATTATTTGTATTGAACGACAGCATAGCTAATTTGTTTTAGGACTCTACAATATGACCGTCTATCCTAATTAAATATTCGAAATTAAACAACGTAGAAGTCGTACATATCACAAAGGTGGAAAAGTCTGCGCCTATTAGTGATAAAAACCCTGAGTTCATTCAACCTGCACTAACTCTGCTGAGAACTAGAAAATAATAGTGGAAGGTATTTCTCTTGGACCCGTTTCCCTTCTTATTGATTCGGATATATTCTCAAGCTAATAAATATGGAGGATTCAAATGAATCAACTCCATCAAGCGCTGATAACAGTTCAAACCAAACAAGCTTATCAAACTCTAACGCCACCACAACTTCATCTTCCCCTCCTAGCAACGCTAACAATAATCCTACCATAATCCCCACCGATCAACACTACAGCGACCTTGAAGGCTTTCTATCGAAGCTAACTCGGGGTACACCACTCTCTGAACAAGAAGTAAAAATCCTCTGTGACAAAGCTCGTGAATGCCTCATGAATGAATCCAATGTTCAACCGGTCCCCGCCCCGGTGACCGTTTGTGGTGATATTCACGGACAATGGCATGATTTGATGGAGTTATATCGCATTGGTGGAAGTGCTCCAGATACGAATTATCTATTCATGGGTGATTACGTTGATAGGGGATATTATAGTGTGGAGACTGTGAGTATGTTAGTTTGTCTAAAGGTGCGGTATCCTGATCGGGTTTATATTTTGAGAGGAAACCATGAAAGTCGACAAATCACACAAGTATATGGCTTTTATGACGAATGTGTAAGAAAGTATGGGAGTGCTAATGTGTGGAAAATGTTTACAGATTTATTTGATTACTTTCCTTTGACAGCTTTAGTAGAAAATCATATATTTTGTCTGCATGGAGGTTTGAGTCCAAGTATTGATACTCTCGATCATATTCGTCAATTAGACCGAGTACAGGAGGTACCACATGAGGGTCCAATGTGTGATTTATTATGGAGTGATCCAGATGAAAGATCTGGCTGGGGTATATCACCTCGGGGAGCTGGTTTTACTTTTGGGCAAGATATTTCAGAACAGTATAATCATAAAAATGGGTTAACTTTGGTTTCGAGAGCGCACCAGTTGGTTATGGATGGGTATAATTGGAGTCACGAAATGAATGTAGTAACCATTTTTTCAGCTCCTAACTATTGCTACCGATGCGGTAATCAAGCTGCTATTATGGAGGTCGACGAGCATTTGAATAAAAACTTTTTGCAGTTTGACCCAGCACCAAGGAGAGGAGAACCACATGTTAATCGAAGGACCCCAGATTACTTCTTGTAAGCTCATAAATTTTAAGAAACTCTTTACGCTCCCATAAATGATACGTTTGATATTTATATAGTCTGAGTAGTAAGCTCTCATGGCTACAAAGTTTGTTGAAGTCATATGATCATTTGATTGTGGAATGATCAAACAATAAAAAAAGAAGATTCGTCATGGTAGCATAACAACAAAATTGGTTTTATTACTTAGTATTGTAACATTTAAACAAAAAATCCTATAAAGTCTATCTATTTTCCATTGGCTGTACTCCCATACCAAACTCTCTCTTCTTCCGCAATTGATCTTCCAGAGTACCTATTGCCATGAATGCATCTTCCATCTTAGCCTTTATATTATTGTTTTCTTTTCGTAAATCCTCTATTTCTTTATTTAAATCTCGTATTCTTTTCTTCAGTCTCATACCGTCATCTTCCGGTGTCAGTTCCTTCAGCTCTTCCATTTCTTCATCTTTTTTCCTTAAATCAGTAATGGCGTCACAAAGAACGGCCACAAAAAGATTATACACGATGAATCCCGATATTAATATGAAAACAACAACCACGTATTTAGACCAGTTCTTTATCACCATAAGTTCTCGTGTGACTTCCACCCAGTCTAACGTAAGAAACTGAAACAATGTAAATAGTGATTTCCCTAAGGAGTCGAAGTACTCATCTTCCAACGTTCCCTTGAACAACGATGTGAACACAACTGCAAATATATATAAGACAAGAACAAGGAGCGAGAAGATTGCTCCCATGTCTGGGAGGACTTCTATCAATGCTGTTACAAGATTTTTGAGGGTTTGGATCTTTGTAATCAGCCGTAAGGCACGGAATATTCGAAAAGCACGGATGACTTGGAAAGATTTGAATGCCCAGGATGATATAACTGTAATAAAATCAAAGACAAGCCATCCATCAGTGAATAAATATATTCCTTTAGATAAGAACTGAAAAGCCAACTCCACTGTGAAGATCACTAAGAAAGAGTTGTCAATATTCACCAATAAATCATCCAGCCCTTTTCTCTCTTTCACCCAACGATATGTAGCTAGACTCATCAAGAGAGAGTTTATTATAATGAGAGCGAGAATGAAAAATTGGAACCATTTGGCATCGACGATATCCGTTGCAAAGGTTTGCACCGGGTATACGAGCCGAAGATAGATCTTTTCCCATATTGTTTGAAACTCAGGTGGTGAAGCTTTTATAGCTGGCTTCCTTTTTCTGTCAAGTTGCATGATGCCCAGTATATTCTGGATGCTCTCTTTAAATTTTACTGAACTCTTTTTGGTTTCTATGATGCCAGGTTCTTCATCTATTGAGCCCTCTTCGAAGTCTGTTGTTGCTATGGATGATTCTTCTAAGATAGGTGTTATTTCAACTATAGATCCTTGCTTTTTCTTCTTTTTCTTCCTCGGAGTTTTTTTACTTGACTCATTGCCCTCATCTATGTCTTGCTGAGACTCGGAGTCTTCAGGTAATTTACTAGATTTTCTCCTTTTCTTTTTTCTTTTCCCTTTTTCTTCTTCAGACGGTATTTCATCTGGTGGTGGATCTTCTCTTGACATTCCAGGTATTGCTTTCTTAACTCGTTGTCGAAAATTGCCAAACATGCTGTTTCCATGAGCTGGACCCTTTTCCATATCCGCGCCCTCATCATTGATAAGGGCTTCCTGCTCGTTTCCATTGCCTTGCCCCCGTCTCCCTGGGAGCTTCCATTTCATCTTTGATATTTTCTATATTGGATGGTGAGAGTGGATCTTTTTGGGTGAGTCTTTGAACGCTTGATGTAGTCGATAGCAACTTTCTTTTTCAATTTCGTGAACTATTGTAGAATTGCCAACGACCTAAAACTACGTTATCATAATGTTAAATTAAAACGCAAATTATTTGTCATAGATATCATTAATATGCATTGTAGCGATCAGACATTTGTAAATTTAGCTTTTCAACTGTGTAGTATTTACATTTAAAGACAATGTTGATATTGATTGAGCTGTATATTTTTCAATGTAAAAGCTAAATTAGTGCTATTATGTCTTATATACTAAATTTAACGCACAAAATAGAAATTTGTGAATAGAAAAGCTCAGGAACGTTTTACATGTGTGATTAAGCAACCTGATAACGTACTTATCTACTAGGATTAAGGGGTAATCGCGAAAAAGTGAGACATTAGTGTTTTATTCTCAATTCCATAAACGTTTCAAACCAAATAACGTAAAAAAAAAAGATTGGAACAAATACGTTGTTGTGTGAGTTCTGTAAGAGGAAGATTAAGATGAAAAAAAATACAGGCAGACATAAATGATCCTAATGACTTCATTATTTATCAATGAAGACTGTAAGATACTGCTGAATAATGAGTATGCAAAATGACAAATGAGATTTAAATACTTTGCTATCCATTAACAAGAAGACGTTTCAAATAGGTAAACATTAAATAGTAAATGAATAAAAAAAATATTAACACTAAATATAAACATTTCATGAAACCGAGAGTAAAAAGACAGGTGAGCCTCCTGATAAACATCTTAGAAGCAAATCACACGTTAAACGTATCAAATGATTACATATGTGTTAATAGTTGCAATAAAAGTAAGCACATAGTATCCAAATTATGATCATCTCATATTCCGATCATTACTTTATTTAGTACACATTTGCTTTATTTCGATTGTGTGATCGAAATAGAGCAACTCTCTCTAGTGGTAGAACTATTTTATATATTATTTTTAATGACTTCAATATTTTTTGCTCAATCCATAATGGTAGCTTCCTCATAAAAACTCTTCAATGCCTGCCCCCCATTCTCTCCATTTATTTCAGCCAATCCCTGTCCTATGACTGCGCCTTTTGCACCAGCATCTTTTAAGCTGTCAATGTAGCTTCGCCCCAAATCTCCTACACCAATACGACCTTCAACTAATATTAAGACTTCACTCCCATGCTTTTCTTTAAATGAATCCAATGCTGAACTCTTGAGAAGATTTAATGCTTGTTCTCCACTTTCATCGTATCCAAATGTTTCTAAATCTCGGTTGGATAAAACGAGACAATTGACATTACCAGGACTGAGCAACTCTGTAAGTGCCTCGATTTGCACTTCTGAGGTAACTGTTACTACAGTTTGTAAATTCAAACTATTTGCAATCTTGGCAAGGTATAAGAAATCCTTTCCTTCTAGAACGGCTGCTACTAAATATACAGCATCAGCTCCCGCCAAACGTAATTTATACAATTGATATGGGTATAGCAGTAAATCAGAGGCCAAAATTGGCACATCCTCTCCACACGTATTTCTCACAGTCTCAATATCTTCAAGGGCTCCTCCAAATAATACAGCATCACAATTCACACTCAATGCTTTTGCGTCACCTTCTTTTACATATTGACGAGCTAATGTGGCAACATCATACCGTTCCCTCAAGCTACCTCCAATCACCTCTGTACGTTTGCATTCAGGAATAATAATAAAACCGTCTTCTTCCATTTCTTTTACCTTACTGATCCAATCTCTAGGTTTAGGCTTACTCGGATCAGTCATAGCCAATTTAACCTGACTTAATAAATTTGGTAAAGGAACACGTTCACGTAATCGATCCACTTCTGTTTCCTTGTCCCACATGAATCCTTCCAAAACAGAGTTTGGTTTTGCTAAGTTTTCAGCAACACTCCATTCAACAGTAGACACTGTAAGTGCGCGTCCAGAATGCACCTCGCGACGTTTGAGAAGTAGCTCTCCATTTTCTTTTCGGGGACTAGCTCCATCGATTTCTTCAGAAACAGTTGTTTTTTCAGCTTTTGATTTCGACTGCTTCGACTTACGAGCTGCAGCATTGAAAACTGGTCGATTTGTTTCTAGATAACAATTGATCGTTGCAAATTGATGAGAAACGATAAGGAAATAAAAAATATTGCATGAATTCATGTTTTCTTCAATACTCACTACTCCCGATGATAGCATAGCAAGAGCCACTTCCATGTAACATTACATCATCATCTATATTTGCATCATTGAATGAACCATCTAAGCCAGCCAAAACACCATTACCGTAAAAACCTGAGATAGAATTTACTGACGGCAATGATTTTAGAATCTCATTTCCTTCATACCCTCGGTCCTTACTTACAGACCCCTTTCCAGAACCTAACAATTTACTTCCACGATCCATGGTAGAAAGCATGAAGCATGCTGATGGAGTGAAGGGTGGTTGTGATCCATTTTCCTGCAAAGTGTTGTATCCTGACCAAATGGCTTTGATTTCTTTCTTGCACCATTCCCCTTCTCTTACAAAGAATCGCATACGTCCTCCGTTTTCAACTTTCACACTTTCCAGTGGCATAGTAATACTCCCATCTTTCATTCCTGCGCTAGCAACTTGCCTTACGAGGTATGAATGGCCTTCTCCTTCCTGTAAACGTAAAAGTTCATTAGGTGTCCTTCCCAGACTTCCACCTTTTTCAAGTCCAATCAAAATGGCTTTTCGCATAAAATTAGCATTATCATCGCTTAGAATTTTAATGATTTGATTAGCTTCAGCAAGAGGTGGCTTAGGTACTAAAGCTTTGGCATACATAGCTTTCCATTTCGCTTTCTCATCCATCTCTTCTTCATTGTCTTGATCATCATTTGACGATGCTGGTTGGCTGTCTTCATCAGCCACAATAATACGGATGGTACTTTCTTCTCCGTCTACAATGCGGTAAACACCTCCGACTGGTTTGGCTCCTTGTGCTACTAGTGTCTGTACTTGAATGTCTCCTTTTAATCCAAGACCAATACAGCCACTCATATAAATTGTTGGATCGGCCGTAGAATCGCCATCCTTATATAAAAATAAACGAGCCCGAGATAAGGAAGAAACGGTAGATGCAAGACCTCCAAAAATAGTTGCTTTGGGGTACGCATATTTAAAACCTTCCAATAAATCGTCAATAGTGGGTTGGAATGAAGGAGACGGTAATAGGAAGAATGCTCCATCCCCATTTGACTCCTCATCATCATCCTCATTTTCTAAATCCCAGCCTTTTAGATTGACCGCTGATTTCCAAACGTTCGTGGGAACACGTCCAACATCATCAGGAACATCTTCTTCCTCGACGTGAAAAGCCTGTAATTCTACATCTGGTAGTAATGCAAGTGTTACACTTACACCCAATGTACCATCTGACTCCACAATTTCCACATTTTTGTTGACATTATCGTCTGCTTCATTGTTTTCAACCTCGATATTTTCACCTTCCTTCCAACTAATGAGACCAGCAGCAGTACTCCCAATCACATTCTTCACAGTTCCATACAGATTCATCGATGTGGTCAATAAGGTAGGAACAACAGTCGTCATTGGAATGGATTGATTGTCATATAAAGAAGAAATGGTTAAAAAGGCAACATCGATTTGATTGTCATTTTTTGCCAAATGAGGTGGTGGTGGTGGAAGATTTAGTGTAGCTTTTGTGACTGCTTCTGTGATAGCCAAGAGAAGATCTGGATTTTGACTATATCCTGTCGCAAAGACTTGAGGTAGCTGGGAAGAATCCATATTGGTGGAAGAATCATCTTCATTGTCACTTTCATCGAATCGAACGGGGAAAGATTGAGCATTTAATTGTGATGATGGAGTATTGTGAGAAACTGGCTTATGAGAGAAAGAGTTGGAAAAAGCAGTTGTGGATGAATGAAAGGATGTTGTGAATGCAAAGAGTAAATGACTACAGGAAGATAGGATTGCTAATCCTAGTAACTTGGTGGAGTAATTGACCATTTTAGTTCCGACCTTTTTCTCTTGGAAGGATGAGAAAGACAAGCACGAAAAGAAGGTTGGTTGTGATCTCCTCTTTACAGAGAACAAAAAGTGAGAATGAAGGTTGTGGAAGGTTCGTACTAGCTAAATTCAATGACGTATTTTCAACAGACATGGATAACATGACATCACTTCCACTCCAATCGTCATAGATTATTGGTCGTACAGTATCCTACAATGCCACGCACTTAGTAAATTAGAAAACATCGAATTTAGCAACACGAACCAGGAGGTTGAATTGAGCGTGGGCAAATCAACAACATCCTATTTATGAAATAAGTATGGTTCAAGAAACGGTTGGGAGGGCATTTTTTGTCATCATTAAAGTATCAATTGAATTATTACAACTTGATTTTTAGCGAACATTTTCATATCTGCTGCTGCTGCTGAACCATCTTTTAAATGGAGCTTACTTTACTTCCTTGGGTGTACTCCTCCATGTTGTACACCATGTGTTACCTGTGTACTGTACACCAATAGTATGATGTGTTCGTTTCGACAACTCATATGAGTCTACGATATCTACATGAAAGATACATTCTGAACGAAGAACCTCACCTGAAAAAAACAATTACCTAATTACATGTTATTATTATTAAACGTTCAAATCAAATCCAATTATTAACCAGCGTTTCACACTTTTTCAAGTGATAGATGGCTGTTGGATAATTCTCATCTTCTTAAAATTGCAAAGAATCAACAAAATGAATCGTTTGAATATCACATACTCCACAAATATGATTATCTCAACTTTGCTCATGTCAAGTCAGGTAATGTTAGCTGCAGGTTTTCTTTCTCCACTAAGTTCTACTTTTCATCCCCTGTCCACCACACAACTAAAAGATGTCCCTAAAAAAAGTTTCAAAACCAGTATTAGAATGGCTGATTTTTTTGACGAAGAATTCGATGAAGACGAAGATGAGGATGATCCTTTTTCTGTCTCTCCAAAACCTTCACCACCTAGCTATCCAGATCCCTTTGCCAATTCCAAGAGCGACGACAATCCATTCACAACCACAAACACTGGAGGTGGTAAGACACTCAAACCAGATGATGAAGAAGATATTGATATAATGCAAATAGCTACAACGCCCATGGATGATTTCATACCAAAATTAAATATCGTTACATTACAAGGTCGCTTAGGACAAGATCCCAATCCACGTTACTTTGATGATGGCAAGGTTGTTCTGAATTTAAGTCTAGCCTGCAAACGAAAATATCATCCCTTGGAACGTCAGGTACGCGGTATTTCGAGTGGAGAAGAGGAGACGGATTGGTTTGGTTTGGAATTATGGGGAAGAGATGCCGAATATGCAACCAAGTTTGTTAGTAAGGGTATGAGAGTTGGTGTCACAGGAAGTTTGGTGATTGATTCGTAAGTTTTGATTCCATAATTTTCACATTGCCTTGATCATTGTTCATATTTGTATCTTTATATTTGTGTCTTTCATTTTCAGATATACGGATAAAATGTCAGGGGAACCTAGAACATCCGCCAGAATTGTTGTCAAACATTTTGATATTTTAGAAACACGTGCTGAATCTGAATTGCGTCGTAACAACTCTGGTAAAGGAAATTATAATTCAAATTATAATAATAATAATAATAATAATAATCGTGGTGGTGGTGGTGGTGGATCTGATAATGACAATGGGGATTCCAATGCCCCAGCAGGAACAGGTGGCTTTTTCGACTAAGATATTTAGAGATTTTTGATTGCCAACATGTTGGGGATAGTACTATGATACATTTAGAATGGGTTGATTTATCTTTACATTACTTCTTGATATGTGCATGCAGCATAACTTTTAGATGTTGACTTGAAACGAAGCAAAAACTATGTAATTAAGACATTTATACAGGGATGAGTTTTATATTCTTTTTCACTGATTTTTATTGTATGATGTTTCAGAATCTTAAATTTATTTTGCGATGTATCTTAGTTCGAAAGTTTCGTTAGCATTTGATATGATTTGTTTTCATGGTGGTAGGAGAAACATCGAAAAAAATTATGAATTTTCTGTTTGTATTCTGTTTTGATATGGGAGGAGTATTTGAGTCCAACAGAATGAAGGCACTTTACAATGCCACTTTGTTTCTAAAATATTACAATCCAAAAAGCTCAAATATTATCTTGTTGAATAGTGAGATGATACTTCGTTAGGTAGTTTTTACATAATTTTAAAGGTTTATATGAGTGATAGGTTCGCAATCGAACAAGTTCTCTTTACAGCACATACAGAGTTCACATAAATAAGTACTAAGTAGCTTTATCAAAATAAGTTTACCACAAAACAACATCAACGCTTCTTCTCATAATATCAATTACACGGTAATCTATCTCTTCAATATCTGTTCCCTCTGTTATCACAAGTTGTCCGTGTAGTTCAAAATATGCCCCTAACAAATTTCTCAGACATCTTGAATGCTAGAATATCAACGTGTGTCGATGAACCAATACTTGAAATCGTCGTAAAGTTTTTGGAGGCAGGAGATAATCTCTTCTTGCAAATGACGCTTTGATACAGTTAATCCATCGGTCTTCTTATCTTGGAATTGAGCATGACTAGATGAAGTTGCCACAGAACGGAGGTTTTTGTTCGAAGACACAGGCCCATTGTGAGGATCTACTTGAGCCGAGATTGCCACCACTGCTACAATGAGGAAAAGGAAAACTCGGAGCGTCATCTGTTTTTTGGCTGTCATATCGTATTCCGTCGAGAACTTGTAAACGAAAGTAATAAAGAATGAAGGAAGTGTAGAGAGAATGCAGACTACTATTTTGTAATATAATAATAACCTTTGTTATTTAAGCAAATAAGAAACAACTTCATGTGGTACAGATATTTTTCTTAGCACCTCATATGGAATTCATTTAAGAACGGCAAAATACCGAATTAATACTTAGCACATATTTATCATTTAAAAATAAAGAGTAACACCGAATTACGTTATGAATTTTTTCACACTTGGGTATATTATCGACGACCACAGGATACAACTTCGATATTGATCCCGAATAAATTATTTGAGTGATGAAAAAATGAGCGTCATATATTGAGATAAAACACCATTTTTATAGTTTTTTGATTGTATGGACCATTCATCAAACAAACAAACAAACAAACAAACAACTCATAGATTAAGTAATAGTTAAGTACTTGCCTCTATTGGACTTTTTTATTTGTTTGGGAACCTTTACCACAAATACCTGCACAATAGGGTGTTTGATGAAAGTTGGATCGGTATGTATTATTGCAGACACTCGATTAATAATGAATACAAGTTCCAACAATATTTCTCGGAATGAATTGCTTCGAATAGCTAACGTTGGAACATTTATGATTCCACTAATTGATACAATTTGGGTAGATTTAACTGTTTGGTAATATTTTATAGAGATGACAAGTCTAGCTGCCGCAGTTATTTAAGCATGGTGTACAATCGGAGTTTTGGTCTATTTCTTAGGTGCTGCTGTGCAAATAGAGCTCATTCAAGCATTAAGTCCTGGTCTATATTCGTCGTTTAAAGCTATTCAAGTATTGGGTGCAGTTCTCATGTCAAAATTTTCCTATAAGAATCTGTTTCAAATTGGGTAGAATGGGTTGGTATATTATTAATAGTTGGAGTAATCAGCATGTATTTAGTGGAGTTATTGAATAGGGACAAGAAACAGGAAAATCTAGTAAATGGAGAAGAAAGAATTAAGAAGTTTGAGATGGAGGAATACGGATCCTATAATAGGATGATTCTTTAATTTCATCGTGATTGCTGACTCTGTGGTAATGACAATTCAATCACAAATTTTTCAGTCCAGCAAAAATATCTCTCTGAGAATTTAGAAGGTAGAACAAAATAGAAATAGTCCTTTTTGCGTTTATTTATGACTTCCTTCATCAATTTAAAGCAAACTTGAACGATAGTTTTTTTTATCTGATGTTCACGTAATCTAGAGAGAGGATAATACGTAGAATCGCCTTCAATCAATCGACCGCCATTCAAACAATTTTCTTACATTAATTTTGTGAAAATATAGTTAGTCCAAAATGAGAGATAGATCCAAAAACACTGAAGATGATGATCGCAAGGCATTCCTTGGAAGGGTTCCTAAAACTCTTGATGAAGAATCGCTCTTTAATTTGCTACAAAAAGAATTTGGCAATGAGGTAATTTCGAAGGTTTCAATGGCTCAAGAACGGTCAGACGAGGATGAAAATGGCAACACCGAAAAAAAGAATAAGAAAAAGGAATTAATGAAAACCTCGTCAAAGGATTCTGACCAATTACATAAGGGGTTTGGTTTTGTAACTTTTTCGTCTGTAGATGCTATGGAAGCTGCAATAAAAAAGGGATCCGTGCGATGGGATAAAAATAGTGGAACAAAGAAGAGAAAGAAAGTTCGAACAATTTTTATTGAGTCCCTCAATAGAGAAAGGAAGCCAGAGAATAAACCAACACAAAAAAAAGAGAAAGATGGAAATGTAGAAGAAATAAAAGAAAAGACAAAAGTAGAGTCAGGCAAAGGGAAAAAACGTAAAGGTAGAGATAAAAAAAGACAACCTTTGAGTGTTAGGGTTTTCGGATTAAACTATGATACGACAGAGGAACAAGTGCGAGAACACTTTTCTGATTGTGGGCCAATCATGGAGTTAACGTTTCCTAAGTTTGAAGATAGTGGTCGAAGCAAAGGATTTTGTGGTGTTTTATTTCAAAGCCCCAAAGCTGTCGAGAAAGCTGAGGCACTTAATGGACTTGAACTTAATGGCAGATGGCTCAGTATTCAAGCAGGTAAAATGTATTTGAAGAAATGGCAAGAAAATATTGAAAATGTACAACGTGAGAAAGAGGAGATAGTTGGTGAATTTGGGCAAAAAGTTAAGAAAAGAAAACGGCATGGCTTCAAAAGTTAATGTTTTGCTTAAACATCCATACATAGTCATATATCTTCACGTAGTAATTTGAAAGAGTACATCTTTTTCATTAATAATTGCATCATTGCAGTCTGGGTTCAAAGCAATTGAATCGATTGACCAAAAGCAAAAACACATTCTAGTAAACTAATATGAGATTTATCAAGGAGATGACGTTCTAAATATTATATACAATAATTTACATCCCTAGTATAAACATCATCCAGTTGACTTTGAGCTCCCTAACTTCTCAATCTCGCACATTCTTTTCCAGTCATTTTTCACCCATTGAGTATTTATGGAAAGATCCGCTGTGTTCGCCATGCAAATCTTCCTCAAAGATAGTCTCACAAAATCCGCTTTTATTCAAGCTTGACAATAAACTGCAAGAAGAACTCCGTAAACGAGAAGATTGGAGTTTTGAACCTGTGGGCGCTACCCTAGTTTCCTGCGATTTCAGCATCAATTCCACGGTTGGATCATTTCCACCATCTGTATATTCCATATATGAGCTTTTGCTTTCACCTCTACATGCTGATGTTTCATCGAAACTACTCCGTCTTCGGTGATACATTTGATTTCGATCCAAAAGTGGAAGAGCTGGTGATCTCACTACATAAGGAGATGAGGAATGCTTCTGACTTAGAAATGAACCTCTGACGCTATCAAAGCTTTTCCCGAGCATGTTGCCTGCGCTAGATATGAAAGGATCAGCTACCTTTGCAACCTCTCTTATTCCTTTTTGCATTAATTCATTGTTAGTTGGTGGACTACCATATGTCGAATGCAGAGGAGTCCTCCCAAGTAAAGATTGTGTTCGTGCAGACATGCCTTTACTGTTTTTTTCGAATTTCGATTCACCAAGTGGGGGTCTTTGTGGGGGAGGAGGCATTAACTCAGTTGATGAGAATCGCTTAAATTCATTTTTTTGATTTTGAAGTGCCTTCTTTTCTAGCTTGTTCTCTGAAACCATAGGTTTTATTAATTGTGCGGTGGATTTAGTTCTCAACTTTGTTGCTGATTTAGCCTTGATACTAACGCAATAAGGTGGTGATTTATTTTTCCCATTCTCATAAGCTGTCTTTGCATGCCTTGCAACTAATGCGCAAAGTAGGCATGGATTACTTTGGATTCTTCCAACTTGCTTTGATCTGGTTTCTTTACACCTACGATAATGCGTCAGTAACTTTCTTGACTGCAAGCATCCATTGTAGTTTTGTGGGCACTTCTCACAATTGCGTGCTGTACATGACTTCAAATGGAGCAGAACCTGCTTGGCTTCTGTGCAACCTCTATGTGGACATCGAAGTGGACCGAGTTTGCAAGTCTGAAATTTTTAACAAAATGTCGATGCAACGATTAACAATGATGTCAAATGGAAAGTTTCAACATTTGAACAGTAATAAGCAAGCAAATGATGCTTGAATATCACGAAGAAGAACATGATCACGAAAAACTAGTTACTACTACGTAGAAAATACTTATTCAACACATAGAAT
>Ga0209092_10000157_pt1 | contig 62414 bp, 89 predicted proteins | sample FraStrMetagenome_FD_187446 | JGI IMG/M metagenome (GOLD analysis project Ga0209092, IMG submission 187446) | Marine eukaryotic phytoplankton communities from Arctic Ocean - Fram Strait ARC3M Metagenome (SPAdes) (version 2) | ecosystem: Environmental > Aquatic > Marine > Oceanic | place: Fram...
AACGGTAATACCAAAGGTTAACCATAACGGTAATACCAAAGGTTAACCATAACGGTAATACCAAAGGTTAACCATAACGGTAATACCAAAGGTTAACCATAACGGTAATACCAAAGGTTAACCATAACGGTAATACCAAAGGTTAACCATAACGGTAATACCAAAGGTTAACCATAACGGTAATACCAAAGGTTAACCATAACGGTAATACCAAAGGTTAACCATAACGGTAATACCAAAGGTTAACCATAAAGATATTGTGCTAATAAAATAAAAATATATTACGAGTTATTACGTAATAAGATGTTGGCTGTGAATGAACAAACAGTTTAATATAAAAAAATCGCATTCAGTTGTCTTTTCCGTGCAGCACTATGTCAACATGTTCCATCAAGTTTCAAAGTTCACACGGTTCAATTTTCTCATGTAAATTGAGGGCACTTGTGCGATCCATCCTCGTTTCGCACAGCGTGGTGTACAGTCACGTCATTCAAAGCGTATCGTTCGCCACAACACCAACACATGTGTTCACCGCAAGCGCATGTCATGTGATTGCATCCCTCAATTTTGTATATGTCTGCATGACACGACGCACACTTTTTCGTGGTGTCATTGATGAATGCTCGACTGGCTTCGTCCACGCTGACATCACACGCACCACCGTGATGAGGATTGCCACACCCCGCAGGGCAACCTTCAAAATCACACGATGAGCAACAGTGTGGAGGCGAATCAATGTTGCCACGCTTGACTACATCAACTTTGCCACACACTGACGGTTCAGTGCGACAACATGGCACACACACGTACCCAAATGTCGGGTTTGTGTATTGTTTGTTGATCTTTCGCTGAATCGCCTTGTCAACTTCCTCTTCAAATTCGAGAAACTGTTTGCACAGTTTTTTCTCACCAAGCGACAGGGTGTCATTTTGAATATTGTGCACGAGTGATTTGCTTGGAAAGTTTCCCCCAAAAAAAGTTCCGACTATTTTTGAATCGGTCGAGTTCACAGTTGACGTTTCTTCAGAAGCGCGTCCATTTTCGCCAGTGTGAACCATCACGAGTTCAAGTGAAAACTCTACATCACCTATATTGATGCAAAATCCAAGAGATGGTTCAGATGACTTAGGTGATGGACGTTTCACGCACAATTGAGCCGTCCCGAGAAGATACGTGAAGTATGCAATAGCATCTGCATGTTCTTCAAATTGCACGTGTCCGCCAGGAACTTTCAACACGACTGGCATTGACCAATCAATTTCATCGAGCATCAATATGCATTCCCTTGGTCTTCCCTTTTTTGGTTGTCGTTCCACTGCACGTCGTTCAGGCTTCGCGCGCTGAACAATTTCGACTTGGGGATTTAGCTTGAATTCGCGCACGTTTTTGCCGGCGTACATTAAATGCAACAGAGAATATTCGGCATTATGCAACACTGCGTGAGACTTCATAATATGAAGTGCACGGTTCCATGCTTGCCTAGCTTCGTCCTGACCTTTGTGATGTTTTGCCTTGTTTGGTAGTTCGTTCGCGCGAGTTAGATCTTCGTATGCAACGAATGCGTTTTGTAACACGGCTGCGATCTTTTTGTCGGGTAGCTTTTGTGCTGTGAGTGTCAAATGCGATAAAATCTCGTACGGTGCGGGTTCGCTCAAAATGTTTCTTGGACTGCCTAAGCTACCTTTGCCACCTTTTCCACCTTTTCCACCTTTTCCACCTTTTCCACCTTTTCCACCTTTTCCACCTTTGCCACCGTTGACGCCTTTTCCCATGCCTTTGCCACCGTTGTCACTTGTCAAACGTTCACATAAAACGTTGAGTTCGCTGAGAAGCACACAAGCTTTTTCATGTTTGCGTTTGGCTTCGAACATTTGTTCTTTTGGGGATTCTCCTTTTTCTTCTTTTTCCTCTTCAAGTCGTTTTTCAGTTTCTGCGCATGCTGCCATGTTTGAGTCGTTTGAATGTGTGCAGTATAATTTAAATTTTTAGTAATGAGAACTCTAAACGTTTAACATATTCAATTTTTTTGATTATTATTCATATAAAATAATATTTTTATATAATAGGTTCTCAAAATTTAGATAAATAAATTGTTCCTAATCACTTGGTCACGAGAGGTATCAAACTCTAGTGCAGACTAACAAAAATGGAATTAGGCTGTTTAATTAATTACAGTTGAGTGATAAGTCTCGACTGTTCTTTTTTAGTGAATCATGTTGCTATAATGCAAGATTAATTCAGTCACAAGAGGTATCAAACTCTGGTGCAGACTAACAAAAAGAAAGTTAGGCTGTTTAATTAATTACAGTTGAGTGATAAGTCTCGACTGTTCTTTTTAGTCACTTGCTATATATATATATATGGGACTCGGTCACAAGAGGTATCAAACTCTAGTGCAGACTAACAAAAAGAAAGTTAGGCTGTTTAATTAATTACAGTTGAGGGATAAATCTCTACTGTTCTTCTTAGTGAATTATGTTACTTAAGCGCAACATTAACTCGGTCACAAGAGGTATCAAACTCTAGTGCAGACTAACAAAAAGAAAGTTAGGCTGTTTAATTAATTACAGTTGATGGATAAATCTCGACTGTTCTTTTTTAAGTTATCAAATGTGTCACCATCTGATGCAAATTAATAAAAAGATAATTAATTTGTCATAGCGTTTATATATATGCTTGTTGTTGTATAAATATGGCATCTTCAAACACTTCATATATTCAATTTTTTATTAAATAATGATATTAATTTGTTTGATTTTAAATGCAAAGTTTGTACATATATCATTTAAATTATTTTTAACGTACCGCTATATTGTTTTTTGACAAAATATAACGTAAAACCTTTTCGTTTAATAGCATTCATACACATTTCATTTGTTTAAATTTTAGCAAATAAATTTATGAAAGATTTTTATTCGTAATATCATTTATTTGTTTCCTAAAAACTTCTTTATAAAAAAGTTTGTCGTAAAATTTAAATGTCCATAATTCATCATGTCAACAACATCATTATTGTCACCATATTTTATTATTTTATCTTCTAATTGTAAATTTTCTGCGGAATGGTAAAATATACATTCATTATTGTAGTCTTTTTTTATATTTGTCATTAAAAAATTATATGCCGCATGTTCGCTGTCATATAACTTCATAAAAACGTAGACACATAATTTATAATTTTTATTAAATTCTTGTTTGTATTGTTATGTATGTTCTATGTTTGTCTTAATATCATTATGTTTAACACTGTTGTGCTGCATTTTATTATATACATGATTAGATGTCATGATACCCATGTTTGTTTAATAAACAGTTTAATTTGCATAATATTATCTAAATAAACAACATTTGAGTTAATAAATTCAATTTTTTACACATGTTTAAAAATTGAACATATAATATTAAATATGTAGCTTCTTTAATATAATCAAACTATAATTTCCGCGAATAAATACAAATAAGAATGATTAAAGATGCTACAATTAATGAAACTGTAAAAATTATTAGTGATATGTCATACGATTCTTTTTTAGATATTATTAAAAATATTAACAATATTGATGAACCTATGGTAAACATAAATCCTATCATGTTAAAATTTTTAATAAATTATATTTGTGCACATGCAAAAGATGACGTCGTGATAAAAGTAATTAATTATTACGCTGAAAATAAACATAATTTAACATGTGTCGATATGGATGGAAATATGCCCATACATCATATTTGCAAGCGTTATAAATTAAATGTGAAATTAATTGAGTGTATTGTTGAAAATTATGATGTTGTCGATATACATAATAGTTTTAATTCAATCGGTGAAAATATTTTTTCAATTATTTGTCAATATGCTGACGTCACAAAATAAAGTTACACATGTGAGAACACAAAAATTAGTGAGGCTGTAAATTAATTATTTGTACATCTAATCATCAATCAATTCTCTTACCGCCATAAAAAGCAACAAACTGATTCATTTCATGTTGAACAGGATCTGTTTTCCACAAAGGTTCTGGTTCGTCATATTTTTTCGTCTCTAAAGTTTTGTTTTTTGTTTCTGATGTTTCAATTTTAGAAGTGCATGAACCCATGTTTATGTTGACGTTATATTATTCATGATGTAAAACATTATAGACATATCATATATAAATAATTTCATTTTTTTTGTTTATTATCTCGCAAATAAAAAAATGTGTTGTCGCATACTTAATTTTGACGATTCGATAAAGAAACAGAACTGTGAACGAATTCTAGCAATTATGGTGCCTACACCGCGTAATGTGATGTTGATACCCTACTCCTTGACACCCCGCGCATCCTGGTGTAAATATACAATCATTCGCAGGCTTCTCAGGAACTTTTGACTCATCGGGCTCTTGTACTTCAAAGATCACGGTATTTGCGATAGTGGTTGTGGTTTGATTGATGGATGCCGCAGCTGCAGTGCCAAAAGATCCTCCTCGTTTGCTGCTAAGTTTTTGCAGACGCTTGACTTTGCGTATTTTCTCCATAAATTTGCTTCGTTTCGCTGTTGGTGCTGGTTCGATTGTTACGTGGCTGCTGGTAGTGCGTGACGACATTGTAAGTTCGTTGTGTGTTGTCGTTTGCTGTGGTTTTAATGTTAACATAAAGGGATATTCAACATATTCACAATTTCAATTTTTATGTGCTATACATAATAAAATAATGTTGTTTATGTGTGATTTAAAGAGTGATTCCGTCGCGTTCCATAATTCTATAAATACATGCTCCTGCATTTAAATATATTGTGTATATATTATTTTGAATATTTTCATTGAGTGCCTTATTTATTTCATCAATTTGTTCATCAGAATAAAGCTTTTTCATGTTATATTCATCGACCACACTTTTATTATTGTCCTTATAGATTACTTTTTTTAGTAATTTATTTCTGCGTTCTAATGCCAACGAAAATTCATCATTATTATTGATTATTTTGTGCACTGTGCATTTTACTTTGCCGTCTCGTGATTTGTATGCATTGTAATATATTTTCATTTTAATTGTTTATTATTAAAGTAATGTGTTGATATTGGTTATAATATGAAGTATTTCAGCATGTGCGTGATTTCAATTTTTTTAGACATATCATGTCAATGCATCATGTCAATGCGTTTTGGTGATCATTTGTTTCGATGTATGAATCAATTATAGATATCAACGTATATTTGATTACATCATCATATTGACAATCGAAATCAGTTTCTTTATCATACATTGTGTCATTTATGTCAGTAACATAATATAATTTACCGCATGGACATGAATAGTCATGCAGTATTAATTTTTTTTCTTGAAATATACGGTCAACAATATTTTTCATATTTTGTTCACGACTAAGAAAATTAATGATATTTGTTTTATCAAAATATGTAATGTGTTGTGTTGATTTATCATTATAATCATTGAGATAGTCGTCACAAATATTTTGTATTTTAATTTTTATTTGTTGTTCAGTCATGATCTCATAAATAATGTATATTATTTGCAACTTTTTCACAATATTCGTTACATATTTTCATAGTGTAAAATTTATATGTTTTATGTGTTGATGACATAAAATATAATGCACTTAAATAACTCGTTATAAATTTAGATGATAATATATGTAATTATTGCACTAATTTTTTTGAGTCATAAAAAATAAATATAAATATTATTTTACATCATTGTGTTATAGTTCGTAATGTCCAAGCCTGTCAAAATAACAAATCATATCATAAAAAGTGGTTTTCCTGTATATAAAAATGTCAATCCAAATAAATTAAAAATTACGGATGAGGCAATATATAGCATTAGCGGTCGAACAAGATCTTTGTTCATAACTAATTTAATATCAAAATTTTTTTCATCACGAAACATAACGGTAACTGACTGCACAGCAAATGTGGGTTCTGATACAATTCAATTTGGACTAAATTTCAACAAAGTTAATTCAATTGAACTCGATAATGAAAATTTTAAGGCTCTTCAACATAACGTAAATATGTATGATTTAGAAAATGTAAAACTATTCAAAGGCAATTCTATGGAAATAATTGAAGATTTATCACAAGACGTAATTTATATCGATGCACCATGGGGTGGACGTAATTATAAAGATAATAAATATATGAATTTATTTATGGACAATATGGAAATAAGTGAAGTGTACAATAAATTTAAACATAAAGCAACATTATTTGTTTTTAAGGTCCCAAATAATTATAATTTTAATGCATTTTCACAAGTTGATCATGATGTCATTAATGTTCACACGTATGTATCGTCTGAAGGAAATTCTAGATTTAAACTAATTTTAGTGTCAAAAAAATAAATATCATTATTTTTATTTTTTCTTGCAATTCTATCCATAATATCTGATTTCTAGAGTCATCAAAAGTATAATCAATAGTTATTTCTTCTAATATAATTTTATCATATTTACCATTAATTATGTTTTTCATTGTGCTGTCTAAATCTATACACTCATCATAACTAAATTGTGCATTATTTGTAATGTCTCTAACACATTCCAATATATGTTCTTCATCCATTGGAACTATTTCAAAACTTTTGAGTATTGCTTCCTGTTTACATCTTGCGTCAACAATAACGTTACTTAATGTATGCACATTACGACAATCATAGTATACATATTTATATTGTTGTACATGCTCATTCACATTTTTTATCCACGTCATTAGTTAAAAGTTGTTTTATTTTGTTAACCACGTCAATATTATATGGCATCATAATTCGGTTAATTATAACGTTATGATATCATAAGGATTCGTCGTAATGTTATCATTTTAATTTTTTATTCGTCAATTGTTAAAATAAAGCGCGTATTAAAAAAATGACTTGAGTAAAAGTTCACCATCGTCTCCATCATTTAGAGGTTCACCACTGTCTCCATCATTTAGAGGTTCACTATAGTTTCCATTATTTAAATATTCATTTCTTACTTCGAATTCATCATTAAATGTGTTAACTAACGATTTGTTTTTTGTTGATATATCATTTCCACTGTTTGTTTTTTTTGTTGATGTATCATTATGTTCCGCTATTTGTATTACATTTACTAATTCATTTGTAGGTTCACAATCATAAGATGTAAATATTATTTGTTTTCCGCTATTGTTTAGTAAAGTAATCAATTTGGCTCTAATTTTTGAAGAAAAATTAATAAATGGTTTATCGAGAAACATTATTTGTGCGTCATTATCAGTATATTCATATAAAAAATTTATTAATTCTATTTCTCCAGTGGAACATAATATTGGTACATTGTATTGTGTATGATGAGATATATGTATTTCTTGTGCACCGCATGCACAAATTGTTGGTGCAGCATTACATGCACATGATTTTTCGATGGTGTCACCGATAATATACACATATTTACCATCTTTACAAATTTGTTTAACATCGAATTTTTTTTGTGTTGCGTCATTAAAATATTGTTGCATCAGTTTAAATCGTGCTGGATCAGATGTTTTAATATTATGCGTATTTTTTTCCATACATTTGCCGTCCATGTTATCAATATAATCATTCAATAATTTTGTTTGTTTATCAATAAATGTGTCGGATGCCTTGATATTCTTATTATTATATAATGTCGTAACTTTTTGTGATTTTATTGATGAATGCGCAAACATGTCTGACGCATCTTGATATTCCTCAGGATGATTATTATTTATGACATCAAATTTATGAAATTTCTTTTCTTTATATTTTAATGAATTAAATTTCGCAAGATTTTCTTTCATTTCATTTTGTAATAAGTTGCAATCCTCTTCATAATTTTCAATATGTGTCACGATATCTTTGTATGATTTTTTTTGAACAAGATTTACAAATCGTATTTTATCAAAAATATAACTATTAATAATGTGAAAAATACGGATGCCATGGAAACCTTCATAATTGTTGACCGTCATGTTGCATTTCCAATTTTCATATTTATTTATGATATCAAAAATTGTGTATCCATCATATGTGACATTTAATATGTCATGTATACTGTTATCATTTGACTCCATGTGACATAAATTTGTTAATTTATTTTCATTTTGCGTAGCCTCATTATTTTGTGATGTGTTACATTTTGACCATTTTATTTTTTTTATGGTTTCATTTGGCGATATATTTGTACCGTACGTGTTGTTGTATTTGTTTAGTTCACTCAAATTATTTTTTGTAAAATCGTTATTTATTTGTTCAATAACATCATCGTTATTAATATAACTTATGTGTTTATTTTCATTTCTTGTGTTATTCTGTATGTTATCCATATTTATTTTTATTCCGTCACTAAATATATTTTTTTGTAATGAGTTCGTTATCGTGTCGTGACTTATATATTTTTTTTTATTGTTATTATATAATAAAAAAATGTACATAACATGCAAAAAATATGATTCATCGTCATCAAAATTAATTTGAATATGTCCACAAGATTCAGGAAAAAAACTATTGATACGCCTTGTATTTGTTCCAATAATTTTATTAATTGTATTGACCAATGTTTTTTTACCTGAGCCGTTTGTTCCAACTATATTATTTATGTTTGGTTCTAGTTTTGCCTGAAATTTTTCAAACATGTGAATTTTATTTAGTTCTATATTAGTAATGTGCATGATATGTAACAATTCAAACCTTTTTTTTATATATTTTTTAAAGAAAAGCAATAAAATATATTTATAGATCACTGTGTTTTTTCTAATTCGTATCCATAAAATTCCATTAACGTTACATCAATATTTTTATTTATAACTGTTATTATTTTTTTTGTTAATAGTTCACTAATATTTGGATTATCATATTTATGTTCATTAAATTCTATATTTGAACAGCTACCAATAGTATGATTGGTATTTGGATTTAATTTGTTTTTTTCAAAAGTATAAACGTCATTAATTGCAGTTAAATTAAATATTTTTGCAATTTTATTAAGTTCATCATGCGGATTTTGTAGTAATAATTCATATTTAATTAGATATGCTTTACCTTTTATGATGTACTTTTTATAATTTAGGTACATAATATTCCATATTTGAATTTGTTTCTTCACATATTCAGAAGTCAATAATTCATTTTCAAAATTTGAAATAGAAATTATCCACATATATGGATTTTTTATTGTTACCACAAAATTTATTTTTTTATTTTTAAATAAATTAATTGTTTCGTGTACGTTTGTATTTTTTTAGTGTGTTCATCAACAGTATTTAATAAATTTGTGTGATCAGGAATTTTGATTAATTTTCCATCCACCTATATTCATGAATACTTTTACATTCAACAAATTATTGATGATGTAAAATTAGTGCCCGTCCTTTGTTGCCCGTATATTTTAAAATACATATTAACCATTATATTAATGACATATAATTTAATGAATAATATTAATACGTAAACGCCAGTACTAAAGATAAAATAAGATGCAAAATTAATATCTTGTTGCCACTGGTTCAACGCGATTTCTTACTGCAAATTGTGGTTCATCCAACTGATGTGCCATCTCTTCGTCCACTTCTTCTTGCTCAGCCAACTGACGTGCCATATCTGCGTCCGCGGCTTCTTGCTCAGCCTTTTTTGCGGCTTCTTGCTCAACCTTTTTTGCGGCTTCTTGCTCAGCCAACTGACGTGCCATATCTGCGTCCGCGGCTTCTTGCTCAGCCTTTTTTGCGGCTTCTTGCTCAACCTTTTTTGCGGCTTCTTGCTCAGCCAACTTATGTGCCATCTCTGCGTTCACTGCTTCTTTCTCAGCCAACTGACGTGCCATATCTGCGTCCGCGGCTTCTTGCTCAGCCTTTTTTGCGGCTTCTTGTTCAACCTTTTTTGTGGCTTCTTGCTCAGCCAACTGACGTGCCATCTCTGCGTTCACTTCTTCTTGCTCAGCCAACTTATGTGCCATCTCTGCGTTCACTGCTTCTTGCTCAGCCAACTTACGTGCCATCTCTGCTTTTTCTGATTTTTCGGCTTCTAATTCAGTCATCAGACACATAAAATTCTCAAAGTTAGCACGCTCAAAGTATTTTAGTGTAGTCCTCAAATAGGCAATTTCGTCTTGCAGATCGTCTTGCAGATTACGGGTATGTTGTTCGGACATTTTGTTTTGTTGGTTCTTGTCGTTCTGTTGTGTGGTGTGCAGTATAATATATGTTGATTTATAATGAACATTTCAATTAGTCGTGTTATTCAATTTTTTTGATGTATGTAATATCAAATATTAATTTTAAGTGATAACATTAAGGTTAATTATATATACGACAATAATTATGATAATTAAAGCTAGCGAAAATCATGTAAAAAATGATAAATATTTGTACATTTCATTAGTTGTCGAATGCTAAAGGATGACAAATGCTAGTAATCGGTACATGATATAATTTTTACGCGCGGTATCAATTGAGGCCACATATAGTTATGGAGTTTAATAGTGTTCAACATACTAAATCATTTTACTGCTGTTAATTATTGTGACGTTCCGCATAATAAAAAAATTAATTTTATTCACAATCTATGTCAAAATATGTCTCGACATTATTTCTACACATATGACATATATTATTCATTTTATGGTAACAATCAGTGCATAGCTGATGATTACAATCAGTTATTATACTTGACACATTATTCATGCATATTGGACACTCTTCTATTTCACAACCAATTATTTTATTTGACGTATTTTTTACAATATGTTCAATTATATTGACGCATCCATTTTGACAAGCAATAACGAAACATTGAGATATATCGTGATGATGCATGTCAACATTTAACACCCCAAATAAATATTTCATCGCGTCAAAATTATTAATTATGCATAAACATCGAAAACATATATTTTAATCCATATTTATATTTATGTTATTGTTTGGTATTTCCAATAAATATTTAATTATGTCAAAATGACCACGATAACATGCCGAATGAAAGCCATGATCATTTTTTACGTTTATGTTAATATTATTATTTGGTGTTTCTTCTAATAAATATTTAATTATATCCAAACGATTATTTAAACATGCTAAACGAAAATCAAAGTCGTCATCAGCATTTATGTTTATGTTATTATTAGGCAAATCCAACAATTGTTTTATCATATCAATGTCACCATGTTTGCAACAATACTTAAATATCTTTTGATGATTATCATTAAGGTTAATTATATTCATTGTAATGATTATTTGATGTTAATTTATTGAAAATATTGTTCAGTAAATAAAAAAATTAATTTTATGTGTCATAAATTATTTAACGTTTACATTAAAGAAATGACCGAAATTACTGCAAAATCCGTCGAAAATAAAAAAAATGTCACTAAAAACATGATATGTGTGTGGCACATGATGGACAAATCATGCAAATGAATTGTTTTTCACGTCTATCCGCAACGTTTTGTAGCATGCATCGACCATGAATGATAACTCCGCAACACTTCATCAAAAAAGCAGGACCACTACGATGCATCATGTGCTGTTTACAACATCCACAGTTTTCGCAATCAAACTCTCGAGCTTTTTTTGTAGAAATTGTGGTGCACAATGATGCCAAATGTTGGGCAGTCAATAGTACTCGTGGCATAGTGCATGTTTTCATCGGTAGTGCAGCACTTGGAACAGCGAGTGCAAGCATCACACCGCGTGGTACAGCACTTTGATCAGGATTAGCGGGCACGGGCAAAGGTGCAAGCGTCACATCGCATGTTTTGTTTGATGATGCCATTTGGTGTTCAGGGAGGCATAAGGTGATATATTTAATAGTATTAGAGTTTGCAAGTGTTTGGTATATTCAATTTTTTATGTTATTCGCAAAATTTTTCTTGTTGATGTTCGTCCATGCCATACATTATAATATCGTCTAACGATTCCGCTAAATATATAATTTCATCACAATCAGAACCACCAGCTCCTTCTGACGAAGTTTCTATCCATTTCATGCTCAAAATAAATAAAAAACATTTTGTTTCGTTTTGATCATTATTAATAAAACATATCGTAGGATTATATGTGTAAAGTGTATCATCATACTTTACGGAAACGCCGTCATCTGTACAACATTGTGCATCATACACAGCTATTTTATTATTTTTATTAAATAAATATTTGCTATCAGTTTTCATTAAATTTAAACACTCGCGACATTTATTTTTATCAGGCGTAAACGGAGGAACAATTTTTATCCTCTCAAAAAAAATCATCCATCATTTCAATATCCATAAGTATATAATGTCCAAAAGGTCCTAAATCATACGTGTCCATTACATTCCATGAATCATTTAATTTTTTACGTGTGACATTATTTTTAGAAACGGTTGACATTTTATTTTTATATGACGTAATTTTTAAATATTGTTTTATGACGTATAATTTAACTTACGCATGTGAATATAATTATTATTATCATGACGTGTCACATAATCGAATATTATAAAAAATATAATTAAATATGCACATGAATTAACAAACACATAAATATACAATCTAAAAACGTAATGATAAAATTATTTTGACGGCGATTAAAAATAATAAAAATACAATGGTGAATGTTTAGGTGATGTAAAAAATAATCGTGAACTTAAATTTATCGATTTGTTAACACGTGGTATTTTTGATGAATTAAAAAACACATTATTTTATGATGATTATATGAAATATATTAACGACGCGTATAAATATGTCGAAGGATTTTATTGTTTTTTATTTGGAAACGTCATAATATGACAATCGTGACAATTTAATTCAATTATATCATTCGCAATATTTTTATCAATTAGTTCATCTGAAACATTTTTGCGACATTTATTAACATTCCAATTAAATAAATCATCATATTTCCATTTCGTATTATTATTTATTATGCAACGTGATGATATAAATAAAATAATTCAATTTCTATTTTAAATTTAAGATGTACTTAGTTTATTAAAAAAATTGCGATCGATAACAATCCAATTAATTTAAGCATTTATAATGACATTTTGTAATAGATTTATAACATTCAACACATACTTCGTGACCACAATCTAAATTTATATTTAGCACACCATCTTCTAAACATATTTATTGTAATTATTTAATTTTTTAAACAATCTTATTTTATTTTCATATATTATGTTTGTTTCAGTTCATTTATTTTTCTAGTAATTAACTTATTTTTATTTTTGTAGTAATTTTCTAAACTATTCATTGCGATACAATTGCCTTTATATGTAGCCATCAAATAATATTTTTTCATTTCTTCATAGTCATTTATTTTTTTATAATAATCTCCTAAATAATTCATCGCGTTGTTATTTTATTTAACAGCAATCAGATAATATTTTTTCGCTTTACCATAATTATTTATTTTGTCGTAACACCATCCCAAGTCATAAATAGATTCACCATCACTTTTTTTGGATAGCCTTTAGATAACATTTTTTTATTTCATTTTTCGATTTTTCTTCTGGAATCACACAATCGACATTCTTATTATAATATATTTTTAAATTATTCATTGTTATTTTATTTTATTAAACGCATCATGTATTGATTATATATTTTTCAATTTTTATTATCACAATTTACAATTCTCTTAATATTTTTTTTGCATAATCAATCATTTTATGATGTTTTATTACATGGTCGTCATATATAGAATATTGGTATTTGCGATATAGTTCAATATAAATTGCTTTTGAATAATTTGGATTATTTCTAATAAAATTTTCATCCATATAATCAATTGAAGGACTTCCATTAAAAAGAGAATCAACATAAATATAAATATCTTTTGTTAATTCGTGTTTTGTTGATGGTTTGACTAATTCTAAAATAAGTTTATTACAAATTATTTCGTCATGATATAAATGACATATTGCGTCGTCTGGAATTTTTATATTTCCTATGATTCCGTCACGATGTATAAAATACATAATATTATATTTATCTGTAAAATTAAGTTTGCTATATTCACAAAAATCACAATTAAAATCTTCATTTAATCCTAATTTATACATATATTCATTTTTAATGCAAATATAAAATGTTTCATTATTTGTTTCGTCATTTATTTGCTTTCCTGTGACTTTTTTGTTAAGATTTCGATTATAAAATGCCGTATCCATAAATGATTTCATTGCCATTGTTACTAAAATGTTTATTATTTATGCAAATTAAAATGATATTTAATATATAAATAAATAATTAATTATCAATTTTTAGTGATATTATTAAAAATTGAAATATTAAACATATCAAGATATGAAACATATCATATGTTTAATAAATAGTTCAGTAAATTAATAATTTAAATATTATGGATTCAATGTGGACATATAACGATACATCGTCACGTTATATTAAACATGGTCCATCAGAAATTACAAAATTGGTATCCAATAATAAGCGTCATCTAAAAGAAGAATATGATGTACAACTTGCATACATGTCATACTCATATGCTATTTTGCTTCATTCTGAAGCAGTGCGACTATTCGAGTTTCAAAAAAAAGAAACAACACAAAAAACAAGTCAACTAAATTTTTATGTAAAATGTCATTCTTTTGATGCGATGATAAAAGCAAAAGTAATTTATGACATTGAATATGCAAAATTAGAACAAAAATATGAAAAAGAACAGGCATTTTGCAAAATAACAAAAAATAAATTAGAAACGGCTAAAGATCATGATGTGTTTAACACGGTAATAAAAAAAGAAAAAATAGAAACCGTTAAAAATCACGATATGTTTATCACATTAACAAAAGAAGAAAAAAATGAAGCACTTATGACACTTTCCATGTCGTTATATCAACAATTTATAAAAACACAAACATGTGAATAAAAAACTTTTCACGATGACTTTTTTTATTATTTCATTAAAAGTATTAACATTACACTAATTTAATTTATTTTTAACTTGAATAATTACACAATTATTTATGTCGTAACTTTAATTTCTCTTATAAAATAATTGACGGTAAATGTGAGGCTCAAAACATGGTGTCAAAATAAATTAAAAATGTTTAAGTTTTAGCAACGTTATTTTAGCAGATTTTACCATGTCATGCACTGTCTGGTCAGCAGATTTTTGCAAAATTTGGTCAAACATTTCCAAACAAAATGATGCGTCAATTTTCATCATCTTCATGTACAGATCACATAATGATTTATACAAAATTTGTTGACTTTCCATGAGACGACCAATTTTGCGTACACTTTTGTGTGTAAAACCATTCCACTCTTTATCAAACTCATGAACATCATCTTCACTACCTTTTTGACACATTTCGTGTCGTAACATTTTATGCTGATATTGCAAATTTTCGTTTTTATTTGTGATGACACATGCAATATGCAGAGCCTGATTTAAATCTTTTTCACGAAATTTTCTCTGAATGATAATTTGATTGTTCATTTGATTGTTCGTTAGGTAATTGTTCGTTTGGATCATGGTCATGCTCATAATAAAACAGTTATAGTTCGATGTATGTTGAATTGCTGTTGTTGTATTATATTGAATCATAATAAAACACTTCAGGCAATTATAATATTCAATTTTTATTGTGTTTAGAGCCATTATGTTATAGACGATACATCATAAACCGTTATAAATTCTTAAATAATCATCATAGTGAGAAACTAATTTAATAATGAAATTAAATAACAAATTTAATGCAAATATTATATATGCCTGTAAGACTTATAACTATTTGGACCTTTTTTAATAAATAGAGCACGTTTAATATTTGATTGTTTAATTTGACTGATAGGTATTGTCATTTTATAATATGCAGTAGCATATCCTCTAATATTTTTACCATTTCTCTTAATAATCTCCGTAACAAATTCATTTAAATAATTATCACACACAAAACCCATCGCCCAATGTTCATACCCTTTATAATTTATGATAACTTCATCACAATCTTTTAATAATGCGTCATTACTCGGAAATTTTTGCATGTAATATTTTTTAGAATATTCTTTTGCAATTTGACCTTCTTTATCTACAACATGATTAATAAAATTATTTAAATGTACCATATGAATATCATAAGATATGTCGTGACCTAATTTTTTGCTAATAAACCATTTAAAAATTTCATTGCATGTCATTAATAACCGTGGATTTTCCATATATTTTTTATTTATTATTTTGGGTAACGGTATAAAATTATGTTGATATGTTGATATGTTGATATTTTTTTATCGAATATATCACCTTCGTATTGATTAATATAATATTCTGCAAATATATCATTTTTTATACATGTCCATTTTTTTTTCATTTTACGTATGTCTGATTTTGTCATATCGATATCTTTAAATAAATCACCTGAATCATCTAAATCATTTTCATTTTTTTATCAATTATTTTCCAATTTATTATTTTTTTTTATTTAAATATAATGCAATATTTGTATGACCTTCATGACAAGCCTTGCGGAAACCATAATCGTCGTCTACATTTATATTTATGTTTATGTTGTTGTCAGGTATTTCTTCTAACAAAAATTTAATGATATACATATGACCATTTTCACATGCTATGCAGAAACACAAATCATATTTATATTTATGTTATTGTTTGGTATTTTTAATAAATATGTGATAACATTTAAGTGACCATTTTTACATACCGAACGAAAACAATGTTCATTATGATTATTTATATTTATGTCATTTTGTGTTTCTTCTAATAAATATTTAGCGACAACATGACGACCATTTTCACATGCAATTCTAAAACAACATGTCCAATAATATATAATATATATTATTCATTATTTCTTTGCCACTATTTTCAGGCTGACACATTTTTTTGATTTTACATATGCTTCCATTTTTACAATATTTTTCAAATATTACATATTGTTCATAGATTGGCATAATGATGTTCGTGTTATGATTATGATTATTATAATATTTATTAATGTTCACACTCTAAGTATAAAATTATTATGCGAACATTAATAAATATTAATTATTAATGTTATTTATTGACATATAAATTTGTCTCCGATATGGCATATTAATTACAATTATATTATATGTCATGTAATTTCCGTCAGTATACAATATTGTATCATTTATGTTACTTAAATTTATTATTGGTTTATCGTATGAACAAACTGTGTATGGTAAAACAAAATAATTATTTTCATCTTTAATCAATGTTATATGTTCGCCATTATATTTTAATATCGCATACGTACAATTATGAACAACAATTCCGAAACATCCATCACCATAATTACAATGCATCACATGTTCTCGACTCGTAATTGTGTCAGATGATGAACGCCAAACTACATCATACGGTCCTCCTTTATTTACAGTTCTTTGGCGATCACCCAAATAAATTATTCCTAATACTGCAACATTTATATCAGGACTATTGTTTTCATGGTAATCAAAATAATTACCGGAACCTGGAAATTTTTTAGACATATTACTTAAAGTTATTTCGTGCGGATACTTATTTAATTTTGAATATATTTCCCATGTTTTATTATAGTCAAACGTTGTGATTTTTTTTATAATTTTATTTGATATGTCAAAATATTCAGCATTATCATTTTATCTTGATCGTTTGTTCATTTATTGATAAGCATTAACATGTATTTAAATCAATAATCGTATAACGTGTACATAAATAAAAAAACATGAATTCGTGTTTTAATGGTTCATTATTATTTTAAGAGTGGTATGCTATAATTGTTATTTATTACTTTGTTTTTATAGGTGTATAATAAATTAATTCATAGCGTCAATTGATAGCGTTTTAGTGCTCAATAAAATTGTATATATTATTTTTACGTAAAAATTGAAATAGTCAATATATTGCATATTTTAATGCGTAATTTTGTTAAGCATATCAATAGTTTCATCATGACTAAAATGTCCGCCAACAAGTTGTTGACTCTTATGGAGAAATTACCAGCAGTCGATCTCAAAACGTGGTTACATTACATATCGTATAACGGAATGGCGCTTCGGTGCGCAGGAGATTTTTCCAAAATACGCGAGCTTGTTATGGCTGCCGTGAAGGAAAACGGAGATGCGCTTAAATATGCTGACATTTCACTTAAGAACGACCGTGATATTGTTAGGATTGCTGTGGAACAAAACGCACCAGCACTTAGATACGCCTCAGAAAATTTGAGGGACGACCGTGAGATTGTTTTTGCAGCTGTGAAAAAAAGCAGTCACGTGATTCAGTTCGCGTCTGAACGGTTAAAAGATGATCACGAAATCGTATCGTTTGCTGTGATGAGGGTTGCTTACACGATTAAGTATGTGTCATATCGCCTAAGGGACAATTATAATATTGTTTTGAGTGCTATAAGACGAGATGGACTTTTACTTAAATATGCGTCCTATCGTTTGAAAGATAATCATGAAATATGCATTAGAGCTGTGTCATACAAACATGATGCATTTGAATTTATGTCAAATTCAAACAAACGTTCAGAATTAATAATGTCGAAGTTAATGAGTGCAGATCCACGAATGTTTTCAAAATATTTTTCTGTACCGGACAAAAGAATTGAACGTAAATTTTTCAAATGTGACCAAGATCAAAGTCACAAATGGAATAATAACGACAGACTTTTGCTAAAGTATGTCGTGTATGTAATTGGAGAACGTGATCCTAAAATTCAACGTATTTTTGACGATTTCCCATTTAAGACTATTGTGCACGTCGGGTGGATTAGTAAAAAAATAAAAATTTATATCCGAAATATGTCATGTGATTTAATTGCACGTGACATTATCACGCGTGTAGTAAAATCGTCAACTACACCAGAACAAATTTTTGACGTGTCATGTCCAGTCAAGAAATTAAATGCGCATGGGAAGTTTATGTTCGTGAATTTTGAGAAAAAAATATCAGAGTATTTGGTTCCAAGTAAATTTCAAAAAGATGCGTCACAACTCCACATCCTTCATTATTTGCTACGTGACGCGTCAAGCGATAACATATGTTAGTTTCTTTTTACGCATGTATTTTTTTATTATTTATTTGATAATATTGTTACCAAAAGGTTAGTCATGAATGTATTATAGTGTGTATTGCGTCATAATATTTTAAAATTTGAATTTTTTATTTTTAATATAAATCAATTTGCACATTTATTGTAAAAGTTAGTCACGGACTTTATAATTGACAAATATACAAATATGGACGAACTTTATGATTATGGTGTCGATCACGGAATGAATAATATTATATGTAATTTGTCAAGCAACGATATGGATAAAATATTAAAAATAATAAATAGTCAAGAAATAACAAAAAATATTATATTGCCATGGACATATGATTTTAATCACACACGGGATTTATTACAATTTTGCAAACTAAATAAAAATGATTTATATAAATATTATTTAAATTCAAATGATGAATATGATTATTTTCGTCACTGGAGCTATCCTCCATATTATCACGGATGCAATAAAATAATGATATGTTCCGTAATTTATTAAGCAATAATATAAATAATAAATAAAATTAATAAATTAATATGGTTAAATTGTTGATTTTTTAACGGGCAAAAAATCAATTGTTTCCAAGTATGTCCAAAATTTCTGCATTGGTTGAATGTTTTCTAAATGATGGATGTCCTAATATCATTTTATCAACATGTTCAAATATGTTGGTCATGTCTTTTTCATATCTGATTTTTAAATGTTCAATTTTTAATTTAATTTTACCAATATATTTTGTTTCATGAGTTTTATTTTCATGATTAATTTCATGTATTGTAATGTATTCATATACTTGTAACTGTCTTGCGTTAATATTTAAAAATGAACACGATAATTCTACTTTATATGGAGAGTCGCGGCAACAATAACTTATTTTTACATCATCCATACAACTGCCACCATAATTTAAAAATTATATGTTATCCGTTGTGTTTTTAATTAATTTTTTTGCGTTTTCAATTATTTTTTTGACATATTTAATTCTTATTTCTTTAACATATTCATCACTATTTTCTTCTATTTTTTGATTGATGATAGTCAACGCTTTCTGAAATATAATTATTTTTTCGTTATCTTCTAAATGAATTGTGTTACTCTTTGTTTGTTCTATTTTTTGAATCATATCATCAATCCAATTATTTGATGTTATGTTAATCATTAATCTTTCTACTTGAACGTCATTAATGTCATTTAATAATCTTAGAAATTTTATTAATTCGTGCACATTATCGTAAATAGCCATATTCCACAATGGTTTGGATACTTGACATTTTATAGCTGTTATTTTTTCAGAAATGTCATCCATCAGTTCACACATTTTACTTTTACGATGTTTATGTTATGATTTGTGTTATTTTAGATTATGATGACGTCAATATATTTAATATTCATTATTTTGTGAATAATGTCCAAATAAATTAAATGATATCATAATCAATGCAATATAATGATTTTTTATGACTAATAATTGAATCATTATATAATTTATTAAGGATATGTATTTTATTTTTTAATTTATATTTTTCATTTTCAACAAATAAATATTGCATTGATGTATTCGAATTATTCATTGATATGTATGCATATGTATCAAGTAATGTAATTTGTTGTTTATTTTTATGTATAGTTGTGTTATTGCAATAAAAATTTGGTTTCATGGTTGCATTCATATAAATAATTTTTGGTTGGCATGCAATTTTATTTTTCATAATTTGTTTATGACATGGCAACATTCGCGTGTTGTATTTTGGGCGGCATGTATTATATATAAATTCGTGATTAATGTGATAATGTACGTAATAATAACGATTATCATCTATATTTTTACTAAAATTTATCGGAAAAAATATTTTAATATCTGATTTGATATGATTATTTTTACCAATATCGTTCACATGTTTTTTGTTGCATGTTTTGCCATAAATTATTTTTCCTTTATTTTTAATATAATTATCATTATACGTACTGCTATGAAAAATATTAATTATATTCGGACTATTATTTTCATAATATTCACGATTTGTATGTGTCTCAATATCATGAAAATATTTATTATAAGTTATTGTGTGTGAATTTATTATATCATTATTATGTATTATCACGTCAACGTCAACAATATTATCATAATAATTAGATTCAAAATATGTTTGTGGGTCATTATCTATAAAAATAATGTATATAATGTAAATGAAAATACATATGGATAACATTTTTACGTTGTGTTATTGTTTTGTTAATATTAATATTATCATTATTATTATTATTTATATTTCAATTTTTATAACGGAATTAAATTTTTTGTTTGCTAAACATATCACACAAATCATCATCATGTTGAACATTTGGGTTAAATAATATTATGTTTCCACATTTAACGTCATATTTAAAATCATCGTTGCTGTATTTTTTTGGTTTGTTCATCGTGCCGCCATATTTTTCATCGTTTGGTTCATCCAAATATTTAAATTGTCGTAAATTGTCTTTTGTAAAAAATTGTTCAACCGTCATTTGTTTTTCGTGAAATAGATTAACTCGTTTAATTATGTGGTCTTTTATATTTGCAAAATATTTGGTTGGTGATTTTTTAATTATATAATTTTTATATCTACTTTTATTTTTGTTTATCATGACATCATTTATTATATCGTTATTTATTTCTTTTTCTATTGTCGTCACACATGATTTTATGTTTGAATTTAGCATTATGTCGTTACACATTTTACGCAATTTTAATTTTGAATCGTTATCTTTATTTACATAAAATAATTCACGTTTTGTTGGACTATTTAATGTTGCATTTAAAAATGAATTATGAAATGTATTTTCCATGTCAACACAATCATCTGTTTTACATAAAAATAAAATTCTTGGCAAATCGTTATTTATGTTCATTCTGCAATAATGTTCGTGTCTTTGTTGTAGTTCATGTGTATCAGTTCTGCCAATTTTAATGACATCATATTGTTTACCTTTAGGTGTCCATTTTGTTATTCCAATGTGTGGACACTTGAGAGGATTAAAATCAATGACGTAAACATATCCCGCACGCTTACATAATTTATTATCCATTATTAGTTATTTTTATTGTACACATATAATTATGCATTATTATGCGCATTAATTAGACAAATCAATTTTTTCGATAAAATATATAAATAATGTGTTATTAAAACTAATATTATGAACTTATTAAACGTCGCGGAAAATAAATTATTTAATCATAAAGTAAACATCGGGAAAGCAAATGATAAATTTATCAAATCTAAGTCATGTGATAAAAAAATATTTCTAGTTATATATTAAAATAAGCATTGGTTATGACTTTGTTGATATAAATATTATGGCTGATAAAATTGATTCATATGATCACACAAAAGATTATACATTAGACGGATTTTTTAATGATGTATCGCATGATATAATTCCACATATTTACAATGATTATTTTCAGTTATGTTATATAAATAAATAAACACATATGACGCCTGATTTTGAAAAATTTATATGTAATAATACACTTCTGTATATAGATTTATTAAAACGAAATAAAATATTAAAACTCCAACACGAAATTATAAAATCACGGTCGACAAACTGGTATGAAGTTGTGTAAATAAAAAAATCATCCTGGCGCAGATGTTGCACGTTGTATGGATTGTGCAGGTTGTGCAGGTTGTGCAGGTTGTGCCTCTAATGGTAATGAAGTTATATGATACGTAACAATAACGCCACAATATGAACAAGGAACGCTATTCATAAAAGTTGCATCACCATTTGGACGTGTATGTGCTGAATAACAAGTTATGCTATGCACATATTGTCCACAACAACCAAGACGTTCTGCGTACTGGTTATCACCATTGTTAAGTGGTAAATTGCACGTGACACAAAAATTGTCAGGATATGATTCACTGCGAACGAACGTGAACGTTGACATTGTTTGTTTTGCGATTTATAGTAATTATATTGTTATGAAAAATGCAAACAGTTAGAATATTTATGGCGCTATTAATTAAATTCCATTATTTTATTATCTAAATTAATCATCGTATAATCATTAATTACAAAATATGGTTCAAGTGGTTGGTGACCACATAAATGAAATTGCAATAATATTTTTAGTCTATTTTTTCGTAATGAGTCAGCAATATATTTACTCTCAAATTTAAGGCAAACTTGAGTTTTTTTTGATTAAAAATAAATAATAGTTTGTATGGTTTCTAATTAATTTTATATTATACGTAATCGATTGTACAAGTTATTTATTTTAATTTCATTTTTTTGTTATTATGTTTAAATTGAATGTATGAATTGGTAATGTAATAAATTAAGTTTATCAATTTACTAATTTAATTGATTTTTTATATGCAATTGCCTCCTTAAATATTTCATTATTACTATGCGGAACGACATGTAAATTTTGTCTAATCGCTTCCTCACATATATTTATATTGTGCATCAATATATTATCATTAATATATTGTATTGATCTGCAATTTTGTTTAATCGCTCTTAAACATATTTCGACGTTATTTTTTAATATTTCATCATCAATATATTCAATTGAACATCCATCTTGTTCAACCGCTTTTAGACAAATCTCTATATTATTTGTTAATATTTCGTTATCAATATATTCTATTGAATTTTCGCATTCATCGATTGCTTTTAAACATATTTCGATATTATTTTTTAATATTTCATTGTTAATACATTTAATTGAACAACCATTTTCTTCGACGGCTTTTAAACATATATTAATATTATTTTTTAATATTTCATCATCAATATATTGTGTTAAATAACCATCTCGTTCAACAGCTTTTAAAAATATATTAATTATTTGGTCTTTTTCATTTTCATGATAAAGTTTTAACTGATTTATTGAATAAGGATTATCATTTTTGGCACCAATTTCATAACATTTTATCATTTCAATTATTGATTCGCTTATTTTTTTAATTGATATAACCGCATTGTCAGTATTTTCTATTTTTTTTTTATGGATATTAATTGTTTTTTTATAATGGTCCCCCAAATGAATAATTCCATATACATCATAATCTTTTTCAGCAGATAGCATATAATATTTTTTCATTTCACTTAATGCTTCTTCATATCCCATATGTAAATTTAAATCGTGTGATTCATTAACGTTATAATAGTTCACTATTTCTCTATAGTAATCTCCCAACGTCAATAATCCACGTACACCACTCATTAAATAATATTTTTTCATTTCTTCATGTGCATCAATTTCCATGAATAATTTATGCATAATTGCTTTGCATGAATCACTTATGGGTTTTTTGTATTTAAATTTAGTATTGGTCACTCCACCATATTGATTATCTAATATGTCATTGTAATATTCTCCTAATTTAGCCATTGCATTAATATTGTTTTTTTCAGCTGACATCAAATAATATTTTTTCATTTCATTTAATGCTTCACGCGATTCATCTTCAGTACTCGCATTATATGCTATATTATTATAGTAAATTCCTAAACTGTGCATTCCATAACTGTGACCATTTTCAATAGCAATCAATAAATATTTTTTCATTTCAGTTACCGTATCAGCGTTTTTATTTAAAACATCTCTATAATAGCAACCCATATTATTCATGGCATCAATATTGCCGTTCTTAAATGCCATTAAATAATATTTTTTCATTTTTGCAAATTGTTCGCGTTCTGCAGGTGATTCATTTTTTGCATGCTGAATTAATTCTCTATAATAATTTCCTAAATAAACCATCGCATCAACATTATTCTTTTTTAGGGACATCATATAATATTTTTCCATTTCTTCATAATTTTTCATTTCATGTTTATAATATAATCCCAAAGAATTCATAGCATAACAATCACCTTTTTTTATCGCCATTAAAAAATATTTTTCCATTTCTTCATAATTTTCTTCGTCTTTATAATGATGAGCTAGTTCAATCATAGCATCGCAATCATCTTTTTCCACTAACAATAAAAAATATTTTTCCATTTCTTCATAATTTTCTTCATCCCTATAATAACAAGCTAATCCATTTATAGCATCAACGTGTCCCTTTTCTGCACACAATATATAATATTTTTTCATTTTTTCATAATTTTTATCATTGTAATAATAATTTCCCAAATTATACATTAGATTAACATTATCATTCGCTGACATTATTTCAATATCGTTGTTGTAATTATTGTTATCATTCACTATGATGATCTTAATTATATTGCTTACAATATTCAATTTTTATGATAAAATAAATAAATTTTTATTGTTGGCTAATATATCTTTATCAATATATGTCATAATTATGTTGTTTTGTTTTACCGCTTCGACACATATATTTATATTATTTCTTAATATTTCGTTATTTATATATTTAATAGCATAACCGTCTCGCCTTACTGCTGTCAAACATATGTTAACGTTATTTTTTAATATTTCACTATTTATATATTGAATAATGTGTCCGTTTTGTATAACAGCTTCTAAACATATATTAATATTGTCAACTAATATATGTTTATCGACGTGTCTAATTATATAACCATTTTGTTTAACTGCTTCTAAATAAATGTCAACATTGTTTTTTAATATATTATTTTTAATGTCAAATATTATGTAGCCATTATATTTAACGGCTTCTTTATACATATTTACGTTATCATCTAATATATTTTTATCAATAAATTTAATAACATGACCATTTTGTTTAATTGCTTCAAAATATATAATTAAATTATTTTTTAATATATCTTTGTCAATATGTCTAATCATAAATCCATTTTGTTTTACTATTTTAATATATGTATCGATATTCGCTGTTTTTGAAAAAATATCGTGATTTTTTGTAAGTTTATGATTTTTTAGTGGCTCGATTAATTCTAAAATAAATTGATCACATTTTATTTTATCAATTTCTAAATAACATCTTGCATTATTTGGTATTTTTACGTTCGCTAATTTTGTCCCATAATGTAAAAATTTATTGATATTTTTGGTATCTGTAAAATAAAAACCACCGCTTTTACAATTACTACATGGATAAAATATTTGTGTGTCTTTATTTAATCCGATTTTATACGTAAAATTATGATGCGTTAAATTTTCTGCAATACATTTTACAAATATTTCATTATTTGTCATATTATTAATTTCTTCGCCTGTTACTTCTTTGTATAAATTTTGTTTATAAAAATATGTGTCCATAAATGATAACATTTATAATAAAATAATTTTAAATGTTGTAACTAATGTGTAATTGTATTAATGTCGCTTCATAAATTAACGTTAATAATTATCAATTTTTTGACATTTTGTTTAACTACTATCATTTTTTCATTAATGAATTTAAATTAATCCATATGATGACAAAACAATGTGTCCAACCGACATTTAAAAAATTCTATTTGTATTTCACGCGAATCATCGATTTAGAAACGTTCATAAAATTGTGTTGGCATTACTTACAGATAAATGCAAATGTTATGATATATTTCATTATGCAAGTGATAAATTTAAAAATGGACCAGAAATGTGCATATATGCCGAAATTTCACGTTTTAAAAATGGATGTCGATTGTTTTTATGTTACTCATTTTATGAACAACATTCACATCTAGAGAAAGCAAAAAATTACAAACTATTTTCAAAATAAAAACAATCATCAAAAATAAATCATACGAACTATATAATTTTAACATAATTTTTAATTATATGCAAACGACGTCACAATATTATACGTTATGTCTCGCAACATTATTGAATAAACATGGCAATAATATGAACATTTTATTTAAAAAATCTATTAGACAATTTTTATGTCCCGAAAATGTACAGCTACATGAATTTAAACGAGTTTTTGATTATTTGTGCTAATTTATTTTATTTACGATGCGTGAAAAATATGTTAACATGTTTAAAAATACCATCACTACAATATTTTTACTAAACTACTTACAAATTGTTGATAATCATTGTGACAAAAATAATCGCTGACACATGTATTAATTATATCAAATTATATTAATTTAATTAAGTTGTTGACATTTTCGTTTGTTCAGTTTATTTTTTAATTTTTTTATTATTTAAATAATCTAGCATTTTATTTATCCGTTTTGTATTTGATGATTTTCCGCTATATTTAATAAAATATATGTCACATTTTTTTAGTTCCTTCATGTATTCTTTAGCGGGTTTATTATGCATTATCTGTTCTATTATTGGTGTATAATTTAAAAAATAATATGGATTCCTAAACATTCGTATGTATGTTCCTGAAATTAATTTTATTTTATTGCAATGATAATCATAACAATTAGAATTACTTTCACATCTGTTTACATAAAAATCTTCAACATTTCCTTTTTTTTTTATTTTTAATAATTTTATTTTTTCAATGTGTTGATTTTTATTATCGACAGACATGCATTTATTTACACATAATTCATTATATAATTGTACATAATTAAAAAAATAACTTGCATCTTTCCATATTAATTTAAAATTTACGATATCATTTGTTTTATGCGTATAATTATATATATCATCTGTAAATATTTTATCGGTACCATACATATTTTCATACATATAACATATGCTTCTATTGTCAGAGTCATCGTTGCTTTGAGGTAATGTGTTGTCCTTTAACCATATATTGATTATATTGGCTAATATATTTTTTATATTTTGTTGTTTTGGTATCGAAGCTATAAAATAATTTTCTGGCATAAAATCACATTTTCCGTTTATGTTCATGGTATCAAGATAATCGTCCGCTAATTTTTTTGATTTAGTCATATCAAACGTATGAATAATTGGTTCGTCAATATAAGCAAACACTTTAAAAAACGTTTTTAAGCTGATATGTGGAATAACCAATTCATGTCCCATAATTAAATCATCAATATTGTTAATAATTATTGTTGTCAAATCAATCCACACACCCCCCATCGTATATAATAAAAAATATCTTATGACATCTGATTTATGTGCAGGTTTTATATATGTGCAATTAACTATATTCATTACTTTTTTTGCATATTCTGCTGATAATTTATCGACCACGCCATTTTTTTTTTTACAACATTTGACGAATATGTCAACTAATTGTGGTATCGTTGTTATACATGTAATTTCATAATTTTTTAAAACTGACTTCATTCTGTTTAAATATTTTTGTAATTCAGGTTTTAAAGTTCCATTTGTTGGATCATCAAAATTTATCCATAATGTCCATACTAATTTAGGTATCTTTGCCATGTTATATTTATGCCACAATATAAATTATTTTAATTATAATATATATTATCATTCATGTTATTACATCAAAATATTCAAATAATAGATTCATAACACATAACACAAAACATAACACATAAAATTGAATGTCGCAATATATTGAAGATTTCATTATGTTTATGTTTATATCACTTTCTGCTCTTTCAACAAACGTGTGCAGACAATGACTTCAAAACAGTGTTGTGTTGGTCACGTTGATCAGAATCGATCATCATCGATTGGCGAACTATATGCTATCTCCATGATATACGGTGTTTTTTCTCCAGACTATCCACATCACAGTCCACTTGATCTTGTCCTCATGAAAATTATGCTGAGCAAACAACTCACGCAAATGGAACTAACAATTTTTTGCAAGGAATTTTTTGGCAAAAAAATTTATTCTCATCCCGTAAACAAAATGGCGTGTGAGTTTGAGTTTGGTGTTCGATATTTGAAGAAGTTTGTGATCAACTATCATAGTCCTACTTTTGACAAGATTTTTCAGAAAATCCGCGAGTACGTGGAGTATCTGAACTCTTTGAAAGCTACAAAGGCTGCAAAGGTAGCTACTGCTGCCAAAGTTGAGGCTGCCAAAGTTGAAACTGCCAAAGTTAAGGCTGCTGAAGTTAAGGCTGCTGAAGTTGAGGCTGCTGAAGTTGAGGTTAACAACGCTAAAGCAGCCAAAATTTTGTTTGTCCCTGTTGATAATTGGGAATCGCTGTGGAATGAAGATGACGAAGTTGCTAAAGTTGCTGAAGCTACCGAGGTTACTTAAGCAGCTGAAGTTGTTGAGGTTGCTGAAGTTGCTAAAGATGCTAACTTCACCAAAGCTGCAGTTCCGAGCAACGGTTTCAAAATAAAAGCGAACAGATAAACGCGTACGCAACAAAAGAAATGTGAGGCGAAAGAGAAGCGCAAGAAAAAGCGTTCTGAGGCAAACAATGGTTCTGCATGTTCTGACGCCGCCGAATGCATTTCGAACAGTGGAAAGAAAAGTATGAAGATGTACATTATTGCTTATTTAAGCAACGCTACGTACGTTATTCTCTATATTAATTTATTTATTGTCAGAAATTGCTGTTCATCACATTTATTTATCCTATTCCATTATAAAAAAAGTTTGAATATTATTTCTACAAATATGACATTTATTGTGTATTTTATCACAACAAACGTGACATAATTGATGATTGCAATCAGTTATCATATTTACGTTTCTATCCATGCAAATTACACATTGTTTTTCCTTGTTTTGTATTTTCTTTTTTGTTAATTTTTGTGTATTCCAGTAAACTATTTTATTATTTTTTATGTCAACACATAAATTTTCATCGATTGTACATAAAAATAAAACCATATCAATATATTCATTTCTGCACGCTAACCTAAAATTAAAATTATTATCCGTATTAATATTTATATTGTTGTCTACAATATTTAATAAATATTTTACAACATCAGTCCTATTATATTGACATGCAACGCTAAAACCCCAATCGTCATCTGCATTTATGTTTATGTTATTGTTTGGAATTTTTAATAAATATTTTATTAGTTCTAGATGACCATTTTGACACGCTGTGCAAAAAATATCATTTATATCGATGTCATTTACAATATTTTTATTTGAATAATCTAATATATATTTCACAAAATTAATATGATTATTTTCACACGCCCAACGAAAACAATAATTGTTAACTGCATTTATGTTTATATTATTATTAGGCACATTTAATAAATATTTTATGACATCAATGTGTCCATTTTTGCAGGCTAAAATTATATTATTATCGTGATTAATATTTATATTATTATTTGGCACACTTAATAAATATTTTATCACATTAATGTGTCCATATTCACATGTTTTAGTAAAACAATAATCATCATTTGCATTTATATTTATGTTGTTGTCAGGTATTTTTAATAAATATTTTATTATGTTTAGGTGTCCATTTTTACAAGCTGAAATAAATCCGTATTCATCATTTGCATTTATATTTATATTATTATTTTGAATTTGTAATAAATATTTTACTATTTTAAGATGTCCATTCGCACATGCTGCACAAAAACTATAGTCGTTATTAATATTTATATTGATATTATTACCAGGTATACTTAGTAAATATTTTACTATTTTAATGTGTCCGTTTTCACATGCTGAACAAAATGCATATTCATTACGTGCATTTATATTTATTATGTTGTTCGGAATTTGTAATAAATATTTGACCGTATATATATATCCAAATTCACATGCTAGACAAAAATAATAATTATCGTCATAAGTTATATGTATATCATTATTTGGCACGTTTAATAATAATTTACTTATATCAATATGACCATTATTGCAGCAATAATTAAATATTTTTTGTTTATCAATAAACTTATTCATCTTATTTCTTATTTCTTATTTCTTATTTCTTATTTCTTATTTCTTATTTCTTATTTCTTATTATTAAAACATATTATGTTAGTTATAAATAAATCAATTTTTTACAAAACATAATTATTGTATTTTGTTTGACTATAAATTTAAATAATAAAGTTATATAATTATGTGAACAATATTATTAAATAACATATATATATATATATATTAATGCTACATCACGTTGATTTGCTAATATTTTTTTATATATAAAACAAGTTTTATTTATTGGCATTAATATGTGTCATCATTTAGTTATATAAATATTATTTGCGTATAAATTAAGATAAAATACAAATAATAATTATATTATTGATTTATTTTTCTGCTTGCCGATTCTAGCAAATATTTTATTACATTTTAATGTCTATTTTTATATACATAACAAAAATTATGATCATTATTTGCAATTATATTTATAATTATGTTATTCATTTTTTTTATTAATATATTAATATAATGACATCACAAAAAATAAACATTCATAAAAAAACTTCAAAAAGGATACTTTTATTTTTAATTGGATGCATGGGAACACAAATTTCATTAGCGTTACTTGCTAAAAATGGTTCAGATGATATATTATATAATATGGGCATCATTTCTTTATTTTTTGCGATAACATCTATATATATGATCTTTAATGATGAAAGGAAAACTGGCACAAAAGTAATTTCTGGAGCTATTGTATGGTGGAATTATTTGAGACCTGTACATGCTATTTTATATTTTTTGTTTGCATACTATGCTATTAATAAAAAAAAAAACGCATGGAAAATATTATTAATTAACACATTAATTAGTTTTTTTGCATGGTATTTACATTATTACACATCCGTAGAATTTTAAATTATGCAGAAAAAAATAACGCATCTAAAATAATAATCCTAAACATAGCAAATGAATAATTTTACGAAACATCACAATTATATTGTAGTAAATAAATATTGCTTTCCATATGAATATTTAATTGATGATATATTTTTGGCAGCCTGTAAAAAAATGATATTGATATTATTACATTTATTATATCAACAACACGTGATATAAAGACTAATTATCATGGTTGGTTTTATTTATAATATTTAACGCAAACATTATTCACATAATCTATTTCTATGCTTAATTAATCTTATAAACATACATATGAAATTTATCATATGTGTTACATTTTTTGCAATTTGTATTTATATATATATATATATATATATATATATATATATATTTATATTGCTTAAGTTCGTGTACTTTATTATTGTGATGTGTTAATATATTATAAATTTTATATTTTTATAATATTCCATAGTTTTGATGACATTATGATTATTTTTTCGTATAAATGTTAGTAATAATAAGAAATCTTTGTCATGCAATTATAATCTCCATTTTAGATATTTATTAAAAACATCATAAGTTATAAATTGTTTTATATTTAGTTGGTTCATTTTTGCATATATATATAAAATAACAATCACGAACAATATTTATTCAATTTACATTTTGTGTCGTCTGAAAATTTTACAATAATAACGTAGCGTAAAATTAATTATACCATACGGTATAATAACAATATAAAATATTATATATATATATATATACAAATAATATGAATACATATAATTATTTGATGCAACTTAATGTTCAACAACCTATTATCCAATTACACAATCCGCATTATTTGTATGACCAAACAAATATTCAAAACGATGACCAAAACGATGACCAAATAAATAACGACAATCTACATATTGGAATTAATAATATTCTATCACTATCACCCTCACAAAGACAATTACAATATATCGGCACAAATAATATCCCACCACCGTCACCTTTACAAAGACAGGTGGCAGAAAAAATTATTTAATCTATTATTTTATTCATGCATTATTTTATTTTTCTTCATCCAAACAACTAAAAATTGAGTATTATGCATTAAGTTGTGCACACAATAAATTAATTTACCGCCAAAAATATTTAAATTAATTAATTTGAAAACATTTTATTTTTGTAGTAATAAATTAACAATTTTACCGCCATAAATAAGACAATTGAATATATTACAAATATTTAATTGTTATGATAATAAATTAATAATTTTACCGTCATAAATAGGGCGATTAATTTACTCGAATTTGGATATCATGGTAATAAATTAACAATCATATCGACATAAATATGAAAATTAATTAATCTGTAAATATTTCATTGTTCCAATAATCAGTTAAATATTTTATCATCATAAATAAGACAATTAATTATAATAATACTCATTCAATTTAAATAATATGCATCCAAACAATGCTTTTAATGAACTATCATTAAACGTAATTTAGTTATAATTTAAATTTCGTCGTTTTTGTGCATTTTAATAACATTTCATTTGTTCTTGTTAATATTTCAATCTTTTCTTTTGCCTTTTTTAATTTGTTCGACATATTGTTTAATATTGACATAGTTTCATTCATTTTTATGCTTTTTTGTTCCATTTTTTCAATAAAAAGTAATAAGGTTGTATGATATTGAGTTTTTCTATAAAATATTAATTTATTTTTACTACTTTTATTATTATAATATAAAAAATAGTTGTTATCATATGACATTTATTATATATATATTCATTTATTTTTAGTGTTTTTAAGAGGAGGGGAGGGGGAAATATTTTTCAGAAAGTTTTTGAGATAAAAAATAATAATTAAAATAAATTTGAATATTTATGATATTTATTTAATTTTGGGTGCTATAATTAAATCTTTATTGTTATACAAAATAAGTTCAATATCCTTTGTTATTTTTTATTAGCTTCACTATTTGCATCTTCATTTTCGTTATGTGCATTAATTGCACGTTCGACAGCATTATATTTAGATTGTGATATTATTGCACTTAATTCTTCCATTTTTCCTTCTACGTATTCAATTCCTTTGTCAATTAATTGTTCTGTTGTTGCTTTTTTATCAGCGAGTATCCATTTAACGCCATTATGAACAAACACTTCATTTTTATTTTTTCTATTGGGCATATAAACATTGTGATTTTATGGTTTGCTTTCATTAAAATGCATGTAATTAATTAAATTTGGAACAGTTTTATTACCTTGACATAATTTTCCTATTTCATTAATATTAAAATCCATATTTTCTTTGCCAAAAGCAACTATATTTATCGTGGCATTAATTATTCCGTTGTTGACATTATTAATATTAATATTATTATTTTTATTATTTACAGTTTTATTGTTTATATTTTTTGGTTTCATTGTTTTTGTGCATTTTAATAACATTTCGTTATATTTTATTAACATTTCATTTGATTTTGTTAATATTTCATTTGATTTTGTTAATATTTCAATCTCTTCTTTTGCTTTTTTTTAATTCGTTCGACATATTGTTTAACATCATAAAAGTTTCATTATTTTATTCAATTATTGATGAATGTAACTTACATTTAATTTTTTTATGTATATGACTGACATAAATGGATTTTTTTGTAAATTCGCATAAACACCGCTCACACACATGCACAACCATTATTTTATATATTATATCGATATATTTAAATTATTATTAATGCTTTTTGATGCTATTTTTAAATTTTATTATTTATTAAAAAGTAACAAGGTTAATTAATTTATTTTGTTTTTTTGTGCATTTTTTAAATATTTTTTCTTAAATATACATTCATATTTTTTGTCAAGATATTCATTTTTTTTAATTCACCATCAATGTACTCCAATGTTTTTTTAAATCTGATTATTTCTTTGTATTGCTCTTCAAACAATATATATTATATATTATATTATCATTTTGTTGTTCTATGTATGATAATTGTTTGTGATATGTTATCAAGTAATGACGTATTATTATTTTCCATATGCGTAAGTATGATTATTATATCATTATAAAATAATCATTTATTTTTAAATTTTTGTCGCGAAATAAATTTGATAAAAATAATTCAAAATATTCGCGGCGTCTATTCTCAATTTTTCATAACAATTATGACAAAAATAATGTGGATAATCCAATTTTAAATTTATGTATTTTATGTATGCCTCACAAAATTATATCGCTCTATTTTTCCACATGTGTACATGCATTTTTTGCACTTGTCATTATAATATTTTTATGTTTATCATATTTAATGTTGTCAAAACATGGAAATGATGTTTCGTAATATTTTGATGTTTCATCTAAAATTAGAACAAATAATTTAATTAATTCGTGCGATGAAATATTCAAATTTAATGATATTTTATGTAATAATTTTAATTTATCGTCTGGCATTTCTAACAAAAAACACGCATCAATAACATAATATTCAATTCCATATTGTTCTCCAACGCAATGAATTTGAAAATGTGTTTCATCGTAACATCCAAAATTGTTATTAGAATTACAATATATGTTTATTTTATCTATTAATTTTAAAGATATTGATTGCATGACACGATTATCATGTTGTGTATATTTTACATTAATATGCATAGAGTCAATAACGTCCACAATATTTTCTCCTAAAATATCAATAACCTTGTCATTTAATTTTAACATTTTTTTTATTTCTTTACATTTTTCCATGTCTAACTTTTCATTAAGTTTAATTATTTCTTTTTCTATGGCGCATATAATTGTTGATTTTGGCATTATTTATATTTAAATTATTATATTATGGAAATATATTACAATGCATCATAACATATTAATAAATCAATTTTTTGACTAAATGTGCAATGTTAATGATATATTTTTCATCATATGTATCAACATAATATTCTAAACATTTGTGCATAACATCATTAAAATACTCATTTTCATTTTCTTCTACACAATATTTTATTAAATTTATCATCTAATTTCAACATATTTTTTACTTTATCAAGATTCTTATTACTAACTAATTTATTAAGCTTCGCACATGTTTGTTCAATAACCTTTAGACAAATATTAATATTGTGTGCAAATATTATATGTCTATTAATGAACATTATTGAATTTCCGTTGTATTTAACTAACTCTAAACACAAATTAATATATATAATATCGATATATTTTTTAATGTTTATTTTTCAATATAATTATTCATAATATAATCGATATGACGAATAAATTTCTATTCGTATCTAATAAAATATATCAAACCAATAATATTTTTTCATTTATGTGAAAAATATAATCGCTTATTTGTACAATTTCTTCAATGCCATACATCTAATTGTTTTTCTAATACTTCATCACTAATATGTTCATTTTAACTAACAGCTTCTGTACAAATAATTATATTATTTTTAATGCACATTATCGCATAACGAAGATTTATGATTGCATTTAAACACAAATTTATACTACTAAAAGTTAAAATTCCATGATAATTTGTCAACATTTTTTTCCATATATTTTAGCATCATTCCATTATTAATAACATCTACACAAAAATCATAATTTTCGTTCGGTTCGATAATTTCTAAAATGAACTTTATTGTATTTTATTATCATCTAAATAATATTATGCATCAATTGGAAGTTTTATGTTTGCTAAATTATTACCATCATCTAAAAATAATGAAATATTATTTTTTATTCGTAAAATAAAAGTCTACACTATAATAAATATTTATTGGATTAAATTTTCTAAAATATACATTTAATCCTATTTTATATGCATCTACATTAGTTGTATATAATGGTCTATTTCCTATAATTTTGTAAAATATTTCGCCTTTTATGTTATCATTAATTTGTTTACCCGTCACTATTTTATGACGATTTGTCTTATAAAATTCAGTCGTAAAAAATAAGTATTATCCCTTATTTGCTTTTATTTTTGGATATTGTTAATATCCATGTAAATATGCAAAGTACCTTCATAATTTTTTATGATTATGTATAACTATTTTAAATAAAAAATTATGAATCGTTGTCAGATATTACTTTTTGTAATTCTTTAATTTTAGCTGCAAGTAATAAAAGTGTATCATGATCATTTTTAACATTGTCAATAAATGGTTCTCCGAATGAACATCCGCACAATTCATTAAAAATATTATCCGTGAAACTTTGATTTGTACCATTTAAAGAAGTTACAAATAATTGTTCTGTCATGTAATGTTGCTCTATTTGCGTCATTTGTTGTTTATCTTGAAGCATTAATAAATTTGTTTTAATATCATGAACTTGACGATAATTTTCATTTTTTGGTTCAACAGTATCCATTAGATCATATAATTCTTGCGGTGTGACTATTGAATATTTATTAGCTCTAAGTTCTTCAAAATAAAATGTAATTAATTCATATATTAAGTTATTATCGTATTTTTGTGCTTTTATTACATGTTCGCATGCATCACTAACATTCATTTGTACCAACTGTTTAATATCTACTCCCATAGAAATATTTATCGAAAGAGTTTTGCATATGTCAGCGATAATATACTGAACAGAATTATCAAATGACATTAAATTGAACAACAATTTATGGGCAAATATCTTATTATTTGCTTCTTTAAAATTTACAATACTGTTGTCATATAAATTATGTTTAATAAAAACATATGAATTAGACATAATATCAATAAATTTTATTCCATTTTGTTTATCATAAAAATATATGTTAATGTGTGAATCTGTGTCATATCCAGCCAATGTAATACTTTTTATTTTATGTTTATTGTGCATACATATGTATTCTTTTCTTTGTCGCAATATGATATATGTATCAAATTTATACGAATAATCACCTTCAATATTCCATGATGAACTAAATAGCGATAATTTAGGAACCATATTTATATAATGAATTTGTTATTATGCATTATATTATAATGTATATATAATATATTATATTTTCATTTTTTTGTGCATTATAATAATTAAGTTACGTAATGTACATAAAATATAATGTATTAAACATTATTAGTCAATATATCTTTTAAATAAACACACAACATACATCAAATATAAATTATGTCTATCGATTGTACTGGTTTAACTGAAGCTTCTGTATTTGATGATTTATACAATAACTTATCGTTATATCTTAAATGTAAAAAAAATGAATATTATTGCATCTTTATTATTATTTATATTATATAGATATAAATATACTAATGATGTTTCAACAAATATCATTAGATTGCGATACTTATACAAATTCAGAAAATGAATCGTCGTCTACTCGTAGTTTAGATGCAGAACTTTCACCACCACCACTATTACCACCAATTTTACGTCGACAAAATGCAATGATTATTCTGAATGCACAACATAAAACTCTTGGTGGTCAAGATAATAATACGTTTTCACATCTAGGCAATCAAAATATGTCTTCCATTCCGACTATAATTCCTGGCGAACAATATAAAAAAAAAATTAATGGTAATCAAAATACATATAAACAACGTAGATTATCGCGAGAGTTATATATTTTAAATAATAAAAATATACAACGATTTGACAAAATTGGACAACAATCAGATAATCAAAATTATCAATATATTGATAATTTAAATAGACAACAAAATATGTCGACAATACAATTACCACCAATAATTATGCATAATAATAATTTAACGACTAAACAAATAACTGAACAAAAAAAATTATAAATTTTTTTTAAACTCCAACATTTTTTTCATTAATTTTTCATCAAAATTTAATATATGTTCATCATTATCAATAGTAATCCAATTTGTTTTAGGTATTATGTCTTCTTCAGGTATTTTATTATTATCTAATAAATTTGGATTTGTTGAACGTGTCACTATAATGCCTTTTATTAATTTGTCGTTTAATAATGATCCTAACATTGAAAAAGTACTAATATTAAGAATTGTATATTTTGATTTAACTAAGCAATAAAATGCATCCCACCACGGAACGTCTAATAATTTAACGTTATGGTGAACTATATCGTTTAGTATAAAATGATTTACAATTTCTACATCGTCTGTTATAATATATATTTTAATTTTTTTAGCATATTCTTGTATAATTTTTTGATAATATGATGGTGCATAAATTATCCACGAATTGTCACCAGAAAATGCTAATTTTAATTTATCGCCATATCTTATATGAATTATCATGTAGTCCGTTTTGGTTATTTTTAATATTTTTTTTGAAATTATATTAGTATTTATGTTAAATATATTATTATGACGTAATTTTATTATTTCGCACATGTGATACATGTGTTTATAGCAAAGACTTTTTCTCGTAATCCAAATTAATTTATATTTATCATCAACAATAAAATCATCAAGTGAATCAATATTTTCACAATTAATTGTTGTGCGTTTATTTTTTGGCGTTTTATTTTTAATGTCATATATTTTGCTTAAATCGTTAATTGTTATTATTTTTGAAGATAAATTAGGAAATATTTCAAGTATATTTTTATCATGAACAATTTCATGATGTGATTTATGCACATATATATATATTTGTCCACCGTTGATATATTGAACATACAAACCTATAATTATGTCAAACATTTTGTTACCAAAACCGTTATATGATTTTATGACGATAGAACGCATTATTAATTTTGCGACATATAAAAATTAAAATTACAATTATTTTAAATGTGCATTTTTTGAACATCAAATAAACATTTAAAATGATTGTAATTTTAACATAGAATAATAATTAGCGATTTATTAAATAATTTTATCAACGCATGCATATATAAAGTTTCACTTGATGGTAAGCGAATAGTTGTTATTAATAATTAGCGCTATGATATAATTGTAAATCATATTATTAATAATATTCCAAGCGGATATGTTTTTAATTATGATGCACATAAATTGGATTCTGATTCAATTGCAATTGTAAATAAAATGTCAACAAATGATACAATAATTATAATAGAAAATAATGAAAGTTTTGTTTGTAAAAATCAGTATCCATAAAATTAGTATTCATATAATTGCCATTATCATCACAATTATTATCATCATTATTAATATATTGTATTGTTGTGTATATTAAGCCAAGTCATACAATGTATTTTGTTGCTAATGATATTGATTACATGTTGTATATTATTACATAAGCATTGTAAATATTCAATTTAAAAAAAAATGGAATAATCAATATATTGACATATTTAATGCTATGAATTAGAATAAAACAAACGACGATGTTCATTAAAATGATATATTGTTATTTTTATGATGAAAACAAATGCAGTTATGAATATACAAAAAACAAAATGTGAATTACGTTCAAAGTAATTTTATAACTGAAATTACAGTTGTTGATAAAAAAATAAAAATGTCAAATGATTATGATGTCGTGACTATTAAATTCTATTATGCGAGTGTTAAATGTGATGATAATGAAAATATGAAATATTTAACGCTTACGGAACCATGTTTTGTAAATGAAAACGATATTTTTCAAGATTATTAATTTTTATTTATTATATTTAATTTTTAGAATAAAATATAATGAAATTTAAGATGTCACTAAAACAAATAAAATAATTAATAACAAAATTTTTCAGCAATATTTTTTGTTAATCATTATACTGAAATATTAATTTTTCATGTGATTCAATTTCTTTAAGAATAGTAATCAATAGACGAATTAATATTTTTGGATTGATATGAAATTCTTCTGAAATTGGTTCTAATGATGTTAATTCATCTGCTGGTGTGTCATTGTGTGATATATATCATTCATGATTATATTCAGAATAATTTGAGTCGACCATTTTTAATGCATATTTATTTGATTGATCATATGGCGAAATTATAAATGTTGTGAAACCCGAACCACACTTACTACCACAATAACTAATCAAAACATGTGTTTTTAATTTTCCAAAAGTAAATTCGATCTTATTATCACGATTATGTGTGGTGTCGATTGACTTAACAATAACATCATCAATTGATTTAAAAAAAATTTAATAATTTTTGCTGTTTGACAATAACATTTTTATTATGTGTGATTTTTTTATGTGTTCCAATATTACATTTTGTTTTGCTTCAATAATAATATTATATTTATCATGTGACACTTTATTATTTGACATGTCAATTGTGCGCATATTATTGTTGTATTTAATATATCATTAAAATAACATACGCGTATATATATATAAATGATATATTTAATTTTTATTTATGATGTATTTGTTAAACGTTATGATAAATAAAACATATTGTTTAAATTGACTTGATGAAGTATTATGATTCACTAAATAAAAAAATATTAATTAAACTTTCACGCTTCTTCACCAACTTTTTCATCCCCAAGAAAACTTTCCATTTTTTTTCAAATGTTTGTCATCACCAACACGCATGTTCTTCAAAGCATCAACCAACGTCAATCCATCAATGAATTTTGTTGCCTGAGGTTCTTCTGCTGCTTGAGGTTTTTCTTCAACTTGACGTGTAAGTTTTTCAACAAGTGTCACATGAATCGAACAGTTTTTGAAACACAAAAGTGGAGACATTTCATTCGATGAATCATTTGCGATGCTCAACAATTTCATTTGATTCTGTGTCACGTTAATTCCATAACTGTCAGATACAATCAAAATGCGTTCAGTTGGATTAATTTTATGTGGAGAACGTGTGTACTTTCGTGTGCATGCATCATAAAACATCCCAGCCGATGAAATTCCTGAATAAGAACCTTTCATCAATTCTTCACCAGACGTAAACCGAAAATTTGCAACACAGTATTGTCCGTTTGTGTTTCCTGATTGAAATGTTGCGTTTCCCAATGGTTTCACAACAATTGCATAAACACATTTTGGCTTTAATTTGATTCCACTCCATTCACGCGGATCTGTAGAAATCCATGTCGCAGAATGTTCGTCTTTTTCTGTAAGAATTGGCAAGTTTACGCTTTTTTTGCCATTAAGTGTAATATTTTCTTCTGACTCAACAAAATCAACATTATCATCACCAACATCCAAAAATGTGTGATAATTTGTTTCTCCTGCCAAAACTGCATCATAAATTGGTCCAATCCACTCAAGTTTGATGTGTGTTTCTGGAGAAGCTGCTTTCACAAAACTGCTCAAGATAGCTTTGTTTTGAGAATGTATGTCGCTTGAAGAATGCATTTCCAAGCTAGACATAATTTCTTCAATCGCAATGTTCAATCTAGAAACAACGTCATTGATGATCTTGACATTGTCGTCTTCAGAACAAATCATGCTTCCCAACACTGGACCAATTAATATAAGTCCAATTAATCCAACTGGTTGAACAGTCAAAAATGACGTTTCAGTACCATCTTTGCTGTAACGTTGATACTTTTTAAGTGATTCACCAAATTGTGATGCCAAAACTTCATTACGCGGAATTTCATTAAAAATGATTGCCATCTGAGTTGATTGAAATGTGTCTGCAGTTTTAGCAACATGTGGTATCAAACGAAAAATTCCATCACACTCCGGTGAAAAAGTTGCAACACTTCGTGCTGTGTAACTTAGCCAATACTGAGCTTCCACGAGAAATTTCAATTGTGTTGTGTCTGGTTTGTTTCCGTCAATCGTCAATTCATTTGAAAGTGCAAACAAAATTGCAGCCAACCCACAACAAATACCATTTGCAACATGAGTAATGTCAAGTTGATTATTTCCATATTTTTGTGCTATGAATGACGCATAACCTTCTTTCATCGCCTTCAATAATTCAGGATGTTCATCAAGCTGAAATAATGGCAAAAGAAAAGAATGATCTTTTCTAAGCAAAAATTTACCATTTTTTTCTTTGAAACATTCAAGATAATGTTCACCAAAGTCAACAAAACATACAGGTTTTCCAGTAATGTTATTAGAACCGCCTTTTCCATAATTTGCAACAGTACCATGTCGCAAAATTTTGCATCCTTTCATCATGATCGCTGCGCGATTCAAAGGAATTTTTTGAGGCGTTCCGTCAATTCCAAACCCGTCAATCATTGGTCCAGATGTGACATTGTGTTTAAAAAAGTGGCGTTCCATCCATTGAACATATCCACATTCACCTTGTGCTGATTGTGAGCGTTTCGTGAATTTATCAGCCATTATAATGTTCGTAGTGTGTTGTGTGATTTGATAATACGTTATTGTAATCCACTTGAATATTAACTGACATGTCAATGTGTTATGATATTCAATTTTTTATATTGCGTAATCATGTATAATAAAAAATGAAAATTATATTGTATATTATTGTATTCATATAAGCAAATAAATAACAAACATCATGAATAATCTTAATGAAGTCTCAATTTGTTTTGCGTCACAATTAGGAAATTATGTGAATATTCTTCTTTTTCATGACAAAAAAAATAATAAATGGATGTTACCAACTCATAAAATTGATAAAAATAAATCTCGATGGAATACAGCATGTCAAGGATTTGCAGAAGGATATGGAAAATCACTTTTAGATCTTTCCATTGAAGAAAAATCATTAAAATCATTCATACATAATGATAACACATATGTATATTATGGATGTATACGACGAGTACTGCCATCACCAAACATCAATAAAATGGAACAACAACATATTGTAGATAAAATAAGATGGGTTAGATATGATGAACTAGACGATTATGATATAAAAGATTCCAGTAGAAAAATATTAAAATATATGGAAAATCATGTTATGATGCAAAATTATTCTTAATATTATTTTCATATTTTTTCAAGTGCATTGATGACATAATTTTTGGCACATATTTTATCACAATACATCGCCTTTACTTTATCATAAATTTTTGTTGGTATTTGTGTTATCATATTATGACTACAAATTAATTCTTGCAAACATGGATCACAAACAAATTCTCCTATATTTTTCCTTATATCCAATGGTAAATAAAATTTAGGCAATAAATCCATCCACTCAAAACTATTTTCATCAATTATCATCGGTTGTAAACTTAATAATTTATTTAGACAACAATTAAAATTAAAATTAATTAAATTAATTAAATTACTAAAATCGCGTGGCAAAAATGTTATTCTGTTTTGGGAACAGTTAAATGTTTGCAATTTGTGTAGCCGTCCAATTTTTTGTGGTAAAACTGTCAAAAAATTATATTCACAATATAATTCTGTCAGTTCAGTTCCTAAATTTGATGGTAAAAATATTGCCATAATAATATCCTAAATCATACATCGCATAATTATTTCCATTTTCAATGGACATTAAATAATATTTAATCATTTCTGGATATTGTTTTATTTTTTCATAATAGTTACCCAAATTGTACATCGACACATTATTGCATTTTTTGATTGCCATCATATAAAATTCAATCATTTTCGCATAATTTAATTTTTCTTCATAATAATTTCCTAGATTGTTCATCGAATTGCTATTACCATTTTTAGCACCCATCAAATAATATTTTAGCATTAATGACATTGCTTGTTCTGACTCTTTTTATGTCCGTGAATTATTTTTTATTTTTTCGTAATAATTTTTTAAATTATACATGGCATAAACATTTTCATTTTCCGCAGACATAACATAATATTTTTTCATAATAATCTCCTAAATTATACATCGCATTATGATTTCCATTAACAATTGCCATCATATAATATTTTTTCATTTTAGCACATGTTATATTTATATTTATGTCATGTGTTGTACGTTCTATTTTTTTGTACCTATTGGCATAAATTTTGATTTCTGATGCAAAATATTTAAAATTTCTTCATAATAACTTCCAAGGTGATTCATTTCGCAATCATCATTATTTTCAATAAGTGGCAAATAATATTCAACAGTTTCCATGCATACACAATCTGCAGCTTCAACACAACCACATATTGACATTATTTATTCGTTTTTTATTTATTGGCAGACTGAACGAAGATACATCTAACCATATTATAATATACGCAAATATATTACATATTCATTTTTTTGTACATAACCATGCATGATAATTAAATGACATATTTATTTAATTATATAAATTAAAGATATTAGGCAATGCGTATGTATTGATATGCATCATTTGGTAACGAATAATGACGTTTTTTAATTGGTTCGATGGAATCTAATGTATATTTATCACAATATATTTTTTCGCTTTTAGTGTCTAAATAACATTGTGCATCATCATGTATAATCATATTCGTCACATAACATTTTTTTTCATTATTTATGAATCGTATAACATCATCACCTTTATATTCGCAACATAATAATTGAATTATTCCTTTGACATTTTTATAATCATCCTCATCATATCCATCATATTTATGTTCTTTTAATGGTTCAATCGATTTTAAAATAATATTATTTGAACGTAATTTAGAACTTAAACCCACGGTTGAATAATATCCATCATCTGGTATTTTTATATTTGCTATAAAATTATGTGTCTCATTATTCATTTTATCTTTAATTTGTTTTCCCGAAAATGCACAACATGATTCAATAGCGTCATCACCTAATTGATTTCGTAAAATTTCATGATATGGTACTTCAGTTATTTTTGGTTCTGCAATTAAATTATCTTTTTTAACATGCGGAAAATAATATTTTAATGCGATATATACAGGTATAATTGTGGTGGCACATTGTATGATATAATTTGAAAACATATTTGTTATTTTTGTTATATTATATTATGTATCTTTTATGTGTAATAATTTATACATAAATTAATAATCACCGTCAGAATCACAATTAACTTGTTCATGTAAACTGCCGTCACATATATCATCATAATCATTTAATCCGCTAATTACAACAGTTACCGTCACGAATAATGGTTTTTTTAATACATGACGAGTACCTTTTGTTATAGGCGTCACTTCATGAAACAAATCAATTGAAAATATAATCATCGTATTTTCATTGCATTTTGATGATTCAAAAATTATTTTTAACGTGTTGTCTTTATCATGTAAAATTAAATCGCATCCTTCATACGGATTATTAATATCATGGTAAAATATCAAGCATGTATATTTATGATTATTATTTATTTGCGTATCGACATGATCATTAAAAAAATCACCTTCTTTATATTTTAATAGCGAAATTTTTTATGAATATAATAATTCTTCATTTATATCATTTTTTTTTCATAAAATCATCAATATCTTCCGTAAAAGTTACATCTATTTTTTGTTTACATGTTTTACTTGAATGTTTTGATTCATCTAAGACTAGTTTTGTATGGATACCAACAAGTGTTTGCTCATAATCGGATTCTTCAAATGTCATCAGTTTCGCATTTAAAATTTCACATAGTGGTAATTTAAATGTTTTAATTGTAGTCATGTTTATTATTTAAATAAATTAATAGTAGTAATAATATGTATATATTTCTTTTTTAACTTTTACCACATTTTCATTCTATGTTTTGGCTCCAAATACATGTTATCACCAGGAATTACATTAAATGCTTCATAAAATTTGTCAATATGTTGAACCAAATTGCCTCTAAAATCTGTAGGTGAATGAGGATCTACTGATAGTAACATTATTCGTCTTTCTTTGCTCACGTTTTGTTTCCAAATATTCGCCCAAGACTTAAAAAATATTCTACAATAATAATTCATATGATTTTCATCTTGCTCATGTTCATATAATTCTGTCATTAAACTTTTTAAAGATAAACTCATGCCGCCAATATCTGCTAAATTTTCACCCATGGTCAATTCTGGACTCATAACATGTTCTTTATTTTCATCATCAATATATTTATACCGATTAACACTTTCCACTACAAGATCACATTTTTGTTTGAATAATTTGATATCGGTATCGTTCCATAAATTATTTAAATTTCCATTTTCATCATATTTTCTACCATTGTCATCATAACCATGAGTTATTTCATGTGCAATCACTGCACCAATCCCGCCATGATTAACGCTGTTTATTATATCGTTATCATGTAACATATCGTCACCAATTTTATCGTAATACTTAAAATCAATATCCTCTATTTTTTCACAATAAAATGGTGGCTGTAATATGGCTGCGGGAAATACAATTTCGTTCTGTGTTGGCATAAAATACGCATTTACTGTTTGTGGTGTTATGTGCCACTCTTCCTTATCAAGTTTCGAGTTAAGTTTTGTATAAAAATGTTCATTTTGTCGCCATTTATCATATTTTTTTATAACTGTACATAAATCATCTCCATATTTTACGTCAAATAAAGAATAATCTTTGCATGTGTCAGGATAACCAATTTTATATCTAAATTTTGATAATTTTAACAAAGCTTTATTTTTTGTTTCTTCAGTTAACCAATCATTTGTTGTTAACGATGTTCCCATAGTTGCCAATATATTTTTTATCATGTTCTGAACTTTTTGTTTCGAATCTTCAGAAAAATGTGTTTTTACAAATAATTTTCCTAATAAATCACCGCCAATTGAATTCACTATATTTATATTTTGTTTGTCTTCTGTTTTTTGTTCAGTCTGTCCATTTAATTTTCGCTGATAAAAATCAAAATATTCTTCATTAAGTTCCTTACTGCAACAACTGCTAAATTTACTAATTATTTTATAGTGCACATATGATTTATAATTTTCTAATTTGCTATTATCTAATAATAATTTTAAACATCTGCGAATTCCATCACCATCATATGCTATAATATGATGTTCATCCGGTTTATTATCGCCATTATTAAAATTTGCTTTTAAATTGTCAGACAATATTTTTCGAAAATTAAATAATTCATATGCTTCTTCAAAAAATATATTGACGTTTGTTTTGTCAGCTTCGTCCTCAATAAAATAAGTTTTGTTTTCCTCATAATTTTCTTTTTTATCGTCCAAACTTTTTAATTCATTTATTTTTAAATATAAATTATCTAATGTCGTGTTGGTATGATACATGTCATAATGTCGCTGTTGTTCCATCGTCATCATATATTTTGATATGTTTGTTTCATGTTCTACCACATCATCAACAAATGTGTCATTTAATTTTACGTTACAATTTGATTCTAATATTGTTTTAGTTTTTTGCAAATGTTCTTTAAATTGTTCTAACTTGTCTTTGTGTTTTTCACTTAAATAATAATCACGTGACGGTAATGATAATCCACACGGCGTTACATCGAGTACAACTTGATTAACATCCGCAAAATTACTTCCTTTGTCAAAATCAATTACGTTTCCAATTTTATTATTTTGAGTATAATGTAAACATTTTGCTATATTTTTAATATATGTGTCGTTTTGTGATGTCTCTTGTAAAATATCGTTTACATGATTAATTTCATTTGTTATATGTTGTAACTTATTAATTTCATTATTCCAATCATTGAATCTCATTTCAGATGCATTCCAAATAGACAATACTTTTAGTTCATCGGATGATAATTCGTTAATGTTCTTTGTTTTTAGTTCTGCTATAATATTAACTTGTTTGTGTAGACCATCATCATGCAATTTCGTAAAACAGCCCCATGATGAATAATCACTTGGAATTTTATTATTTAGATCATTTAACCATTCACTATTGACATGTTGATAAAAATTTTCTTTTGGTGTGCACATTTATTTTTATGATGATTGACGTCTTTATATGTTATTTTATGTTATTTTATGTTACGATAAAATAATGCTACTTTTATGATTGCTACATGGGCTGTAAATGCTATTCATATGATGGTTATGGTTGATGTACGGTATGTGGTTGCATCGGCTTATCACAATATGGACACTCCACAATATTACTGTCCATGTCAGGATCGGGGATCATATGAATTACCATGCATACATCATGCACAGTTCCTAAACAACAGACAACAACAAACGTATAAATTTGTCTGCACCCAACAAAATGTTTTCTTTCAGCGGCAATGGCATCAGCGGAGGCGGTGGTGGCAGCGGTCATTGCATTACCAATACGTTTTTTGTTGTGACGCACTACGACCGTGATGGGTTTTTGAACATATTGTTTACTCGCGGACCTGATGGTACGTACGCATGTCCTGGTGGCATTGTTCACAAAGGGCAGCGAGCTTGGATTGCTGCGTCCAAAAAAATTCAGAAAAAGTGTAACATTCATGTGCCTGACGTTCGAAAGGATGGAAAAACATTTGACTCGTGGGATTACGTAGATGGTGACGTAACAACGCGCATCTTCAGTGTTGCCACGGACAAACCTGAAGAATTCGTTGGAAAAAACACAGCCTGGTTCAAGTACCACGAATTGTCTTCGACTAACGTCGATCAAAAATGTAGTGAGTGCTTGAGTAAATTCTTGTTTCAACATAACGTCAAACTATTGTTGATTGATGACGAATGACTTTGGAAACGAATGAAGTTTATCTCTGTCCTGTTCAACATTACTTTATCTTGTGTCGCCGAGTCGATATTTGCAACATTATCCATGAAATAAATGAAAACATATTTTTTTATCGACACATTACATAAGTGATCAAATACTTTAACAGCTTACATATGTTTATATTTTTTTCGCGACTCACACGTATTCTAAATTTTTCCTCAACTTTCATTTTTTTATAAATATTAAAATCATATATTCCGATACGCATTAAAATAATTCCGTTAGACATAAATAATATTCCGTATTTATTGACATTATTGATAACTTTTAATTGCGATGAAGTATAATGCATGTTAATGATATATTTATGTGCTGAGGTTTATTCATAATATTTATAAATTAATTTTTTTATATGCAATCTAAATATTCATTTTTGATTAATGTTTTGTAATCTTTTATTAGTTTTGTGTGTTCATCAATGTCATCTATTAACGGAATAGGTTTAATATTTTTCATTGGAATTATACATAAATGAAAATCGTTTGAGTATACTCCATTCTTATTTTTTCTGCATGACATTGTTGATGCACCATGATGGATTCCCAAAGATGCCCAATGTGTTGTACCATATCCTTTATATATTGCATCTATTTTTTGAAACTTCGATTTATTCGATCTGCACATTTTTGGTTCCCATGCCAATGTTTGTGCAAGTCTTGTTCCGTGTGAATATCCTTGATGTATTGTTCTCGAATTAAATATCAATAAACTTCCAGGAATAACAGGCACTCTTCTCGAATGTAATTTCCATCCGTCCATCATTTCTTTTTTTATTTTTTCATCAGTAATCGCACTAATATTTACTCCATGATTATCACTTGTTGGAATATTATTTAAAAGTGTGTGATATTCTTTGTTCCATGTTTTTGACCATACGGTCGTGTTCGATGTATTTTCTCCAGTTGAGTCCCATACATATAATATTCCTTGATATGAATTTTTACATCCTTGTTCATACCGTAAATTTTGATCGGCGTGTGGCCACAATTCTGGACTTTTAATTGGTGCACCATATGGAGAAAAAAATGGCAAATCAAAACTGACAGTTACATGTTCCTCATTATGCAAATGTTGATAAATTTTTTTGCATTTTTCATTTAATCGTAATTTCCATGCAAATTGTCCTTGGGGTATTCCTTTTAATGACATAAAACCTTTTTGAATTATTCCTGGTATTGATGACCTTGGCCACTCTAAATTATTTTTATTTAATTTAATTTTTTTAATAACGTCATATAATTTATTGTCAAGTATATTATCATAATCAATTGAATTTAATAAATCATCACGCATTAATAATTCAGCTTCATGTTGTTCTTCATTTGTAAGTATGTCTGTCACGATTGCAAAACCATATTCATCAAGAATAGATTTTAAACGGTCTTCGTTTTTATATTCGTCATATGATATTGTTATTTTATCACAAATATGTTCCTCTAAAAATGGTGTTGTCATTTTATTTATATTTATTGTTATTGTTATTGTTTTAAATGTTAGTTAATTATATTTCAATTGTGTTAATTAATCAATTTAAATATGGACCATAATGTTTTGATACTGCGCTTAAAATTAATCCAATTATTTCGTTCGATTATATATTTAATTTAAGTGATATATCGCCTAACAATTGTCTTTAATTTTCCACATAAATTCATCGACATTTTTAAAAAAATCTTCGCGGTTATCATAAAAAATAATTTTATTGTCATTATTATCTTTATTTTCCCACTCAATCTGTAACACAATTGACGTTTCATCACATCTATAATTATCAATGCATGCATAATTTATTTTTATATTATGCATCATCCAAAACGAAACAGACATCATTTTATTTTGTCTTATTTGTTTAACACTTAATATGTCAGTGTTTTTTTTAAATTTTATTAACTTTATCATTTGATTTTAATATTTTTTTTATAACTTTACGTTTATTAACATCAATCTCTTCATGCAACTCTGCGATGTTTTTTTCAATTTCACATATATTTTGTAAATAATTATCTTTTGTATCTTTTGTTTTTTTGACATTTTATTAATATTATGTAAATCTTCCAAATAACTTTCTATTTTTGACATGTTTTAATTGTGTTACATCGTATTGTTATTTTAGATATTATTTAATTTTTTTTCATTTTTTTGTTATAAAAAATTGAAAAATAAAATTTATTATTAAATAACACTCTCATAATGCATAAATATAATGGACAACAAATTCATTAAAATACGTGAATTTACTTTTACTTATGGTGATAATATTATGATTGATTTACCATGTCATTATGATGAACATTATAATAAAACTAACCATGAATATAATGATGGCACATTGTATTTTCATACTAATTGTATCATCACGTTTTACGAATATGAAAGAACATGTGACGTAGAATATAATGAAAAATTAGCTGAACAATATATTGAAGATGATACACATTCATTTCTTAAAATAAATGAATGGGATCATGATATACATGAACTTATAACAGTATATTATGAAATATATACAGAATATCGCATATTTATCAACAATAATAACGGCACACAAAAAATATATTGCACCAAAATTAAACCAACAATAATTACGCTTGATGATATTTTATCAGATGAATAAATTAAATACATAAACATATAAATAATTTATAATATATTATATGTCATGTACAGATATTGTTATTTGGAATGAACCAATTGATATATGTGCAATTTGTTTAGATGATATAAATGATTATGATAATAAAAAAATATTAACATGTGATCACGTATTTCACGACAAATGTGCAGATAAATTATATCATAGACAGTTTAAGTGTTTATGCAAAACAGAAAATGCAAATAAATTGTGCATATCATGTCCGTTATGCAGAAAAAAACAACCAATCGATGATTATTTTTATTTTTCTTTGCCATACCATTCATGTTGTGTTCGTTCAAACATAGAAAAACTTATGAATGGTATGGCAGACGTTGCATATTGCAATTAATTTATCATAAATTAAATAATATTTTGATTTTCAAAATATGTTCTTATTTCGCATAAAAGTAAACTTTCATAATTTATATTCGGATGGTCATCATATTTTTTTGCATTTATTATTCCATCGATAAATATTTTATCTGTCATATTTTCATCAATGTATACACTTGAATACATCGAATGAATTACATCAAAAATAAATCCTCCGCATTTTACCACATGTAAATTACGTGCATTGTGTGTCATTGGTGCCATGATTTTTTGAAATAGTGGGTCACATGCTTTTTCTTCAAGATATTCCACAACATCAAACGTTAAATTTTTATCATTTGATGCAAAAATTACAGTATCACATATATTGACATCATTTTTAAATCCAGCACTTGACAATGTTTGCTTACTTAAACAAATTTTATACATTATTATGTATGGTTATAGTTGTGTCATGATGATGATAACCTATGTTTCAATATTTTTATTTTCAATTTTTACATGTCTTCCGCTAAATAATAAATGTTTTAGTTGAAGTTTTATTTTTGTGCGACATGATGGACATTGTAATTGACATTTTTTTGCATTATGTATTAATTTATCCATACAATTTTTATGCATTAATTTATTGCAACATGTTATTTTCATCATTTTATTCTCATCATTTTCATTTAAATAACATGCAAACTTATCCGCGCATATAACACAATTATCAAATATATTTATTCCTATTATTTTTACTTCACGAGAAACTTTTTTAAAATTGTTATATGTGCTTATAAAATTTACATCAATATATTTTGTATGTTTTGACAATTTTAATAGATAATCATTGTGTGTTTTATTATTATTTATAAATGTCATTAAGTTATCATTATCAATTAATTTATTATCTATCATGAACGACAATAATTTGGACATATCAATATTAAATATACGCAATATGTCAATTACGTTAACATATGGTAAACATAACACATATTTTAACACATCATTATTTTGTTTTAATGTTTTGCTGAGAAATTCACATACTTCTAAAGTATTATGTTTATCCATAAAAAATTTAAATTCGTTAAATGATATAATCCATGGACCATAACATAAAATATGTTTTATATTTGGACAATTATTATGCAATTCATAATTATAAATATATTTTTTTAATTTAATGTTTGCTAATTTTGACAAATAAAAACATTCAATATACGCATAATCAATCGAAAATATTCTTTGTAAAAAAATTATATTATTACCTAAACATATATTTGATAATCGAATACTTAACGTGTCTTTAAATGTTACGTATGAACGATTATTTATAATGTGATGTACATCATTATATTTCCAATGATTCCAATTATTTATTAAAATATATTCAGACGGCGTATAATAATGTTCATACATATCAAAAATAATTCGCATTAATAATAATATTTCAAAAAATGTATGTTCGTAATCACAATAAAAAATATCATTCATGTTGAGGTGTTTCATTATTTTTGTGTATTTGTTTATTATATTATGCGAACCTAATTCAAATTTCATTTGTGACACTATTAATTTTGTGTCAATAATGCGTTCAAATATGTCATCAAAAACTTTACAAATTATGACGTTATTAATCAAAGCATTCATATGTTCAATTTTGTGTATGTTTTGTGTTACGTATGATGACAATGACAACATATCATTATTATAATGCATAAATAAGTATATATACTGTTTTTTTAGTGTTTTAAGCATATAATTATTTTTTTTAATATATCGAATTTTTTTTATTAGTTTATTAAATGCATGATGATATGATATATTTTTTGCGATTAATGTATATTTTTTAAGTGACATCATTTATTTTTACATATTACGATTCATAATTATCATCGATTAATAATTTCAATTTTTATTGATAATTTATAAAATAATTTGTTAAAGTACATTTAATCAAATGTTGACCTAAAATCTACGACGCGTATTGGATGTACGGTATGTATAATTGGTGCATTATTACATTGAACTAATATTCGTTGTTTAGGTGTCAGTATTTTTGCACAACATAATGGACACTTTAACTGTTGTGTTTTCATTTTAAATTTCCATTCTTCTGCACATTTTTTGTGCATTAATTTGTCACAACACATTACTCTCATTAATTTGCCATTATTGTGTTTATTTGGATAACATGTGAATTTATTTAGACATATAACACAATTATCAAAAATATGTTTTCCAATTGTTGCAATTTCATGAGAAACTTTTTTAAAATTATTATGCGTACCCAATATTTTTATATCAATGTATTGATTTATATCATTAATGTGTTTTAATAATTTCTGAAATTCGATATCATGTATATCATTTTTATTAACAAATGTCATCAAATTATTTTTGTCAATAATATCATTATCAATCATCAATGTCAATAATGACACAAAATCATGTTTAAAAATTTGTGATATAATCGTTAAATTTAAATATGAAGCATTTAATGAATACATTAAAATTTTTTTATCTTGTTTTAATATGTCGTCAATTAATTCACATATTTTTGAAGTTTTATATTTACGCGAAAAATATTGAAATTCTTCGTATATTTCAATAAGTGGACCGTATTGTAAAATATGTTCGATATTTAAATTGTTGTTAAGTACATTATAATAAATATGTTCGGTTATTTCAAAATGTTGTTTTTCTAGGATAATAATTTTTTCATGTGTCTTGGATAAGTTAACATCAAATTGAGACTTAATATGTTCATAATATGCATAATCAATTAACAATATTTTTTTTATAAATTCTGTGTTCGTGATTAAATTTGTTTGTTTTAATGTATTGACTAAAAATATTTTATATGCGGTATATGATGTTTTCGTTATGTCGCCTATAATATTATCACACAACTTGTGATCGTAATAATCAAGTTTCATATTTTCGTCAAGTTCGTAAATTATTTGTGTCATCATCAGCATTTCAAAAAATGTATGTTCATGCCCATATTCAAACATACTTTTCATATCAATACGTGATGTGCTTTTTTTATATTTTGTAATAATTTCATCTTCACCATATTTATATTTTAAATAATGCACCAGGGATGATCTATGTTCGTATTTAAATAACATCTTTCGCATAATTGTATCGTTAACATATGATGTCATGCATTCTATTTTGCGTAAATTGCGTGTTATAAATAATGACGTTGAAATTTGTTCACATTTGTGACATTTCATAATATACACATATTGACATTTTAATATTTTTTTCATTTTATTTCTTTTTTTTATTTTTACATATTTGATTTTGTCGTTAATCATATTTAACACACAATTGTATGACATATTTTTTTTTTGTTGCATAATTTAAATTCGTTAGTTGGTTTAATATAAATTTATTATGTGTATTCGTAGGTTATTATAATTAATATCGTTCCAAATATTTGCAATTTCAATTTTATTGTAATTTATAAAATAAATTTAATTTAATTTAATTTAATGGATAACATCAATTTGAATACCTTATATTGCCTAAACTATTCGCATGATTAATCCATTCTAAAGCTGGAAACACAAATTCTGTCCAACTACCATGATTTATAGTATATTGTCTAAAATCATTATTATCATAGTCATCGTTATCGTCATCGTTCATATAATGCGTTGCCTTATATAAATCATTTTTTGCTATTATTTTTGTGCAACACATTGGACATTTTAATTGATATCGTTTTATTTTTGATTTCCAATCGTCCGCACATTTTTTATGCATTAATTTGTTACAACATGTAAATTTCATTAATTTATCATCAGAATAACACGTAAAATTATCCATGCAAATAACACAAGAATCAAAAATATGTTTTCCTATTATTTTAGTTTCGTGAGAAACTCTTTTTAAATTGTTAAATGTTATCATTAAATTAATATCAATATTTGGTTTATCATGTATAACATATTTTAAAAATTTATCGTTTGGCAAAATATTGTTATCAATAAATGACATCAAATTATTTTCATCAATTAATTTGTTATCATTCATTAATAATAATATGTCAATCATATCACGTTTAAATATGCGTGATATATCGATTAAATCAATACCATGCATGCTTAATACATATAATAATATATCATCATTTTGTTTTGTCGATTCTTCAATAAATTTGCATATTTTTGAAGTTTTATATTTATTCATAAAATATTTAAATTTGCTTGATGATGTTATTGTTGGACCATATTGTAAAATTTCTTTTTCGTTTGGACAATCATTTTTTAATTCATAACCATAAATATGTTCTGTTAATTCACTATTTAATTTTGATGAAGTACTTAACCTATCATAATATTCGTAATCAATCGACAATATTTTTTTTATGAATTCAATGTTTGTCATTAAATATGTTGAACTTAATTTGTTTAACAATTCATTTTTAAATGAAGTGTATGATATTCGTGTTAAATTATGTATATTGATACATCTTAAACGACACACTAACGCTTTTTCAGTTAACCATTCATGTGTATACATATCATATATAATTCGCATTAATAATAATATTTCAAAAAATGTATGACTGTGACAATTATCAAAAATATTATCCATATGTAAACGATGTATTATTTTTGTATGTTTATTCATTGTATCACATGAATATGACCTGTATTTTAATTGTTGTGCAATTGTTTTTATGTTTACGTCATCGTTAAACACATTATTAAATACTTTGCATATTATAACGTTATCTATTGACGAATTTATTATTTCAATTGTGCGCAAATTTTTTGATACAAATAATGTCATCATTAATTGACATTTATTGTGACATTTTATAAAATACGTTATTTTATATCTTAACATTTTTTTAATTATTTTATATTTTTTTACAACATTATTATTAAATGTCGACACACAATTATTGTCACCATAATTTTTTTTTAATATTTTTGTACTGTTAATTATAATTTTTATCGTCCGCATATTTTCATATAAAAAATCAAATACGTCATTATATGACATTATTTTTACTCAATGTATTTTAATTTATTTGAATAATTTAACATGTGTTGTCCATATTATTTATTTTTCAATTTTTTAATCATAATAAATACTTTTAAACAATGTGTCTTTTTGCAATTCTACATATTGACTTATTTTTGTTGGAATTTATGTATATTATATACATAAACGTTCGGCAATTATAATTATAATAATGTATAATTGTGATAAAACAACATCCCATAAACGCGACAAAATTTTAAAAACACCATTAATTGGTGATATAACCATTGAATATGATGGTCTTATTATTGCAACGCATACTCAACGTGATTGTATTAATTATTCATTGGAAAAGAAATTTACGGAAGACATTTGTAAAAAAACATTATTTAATTACATAAAAAAATATCAGTCTAATAATGGAATCGTATTATATAAATAAATATATATATGTAATGAATCAATGTGTATAATGTCATTTAATGAATTTGGTAATGAAATCACTATAATGAATCAAAAACATCTCAAATATTGTTAGTGACAAAATATTACGAGGTGACCTTTTTATTAACAGCGGTATGCCAAATTGTGTTAATTTTAAAAACATGCACATTTTATTAATAGTCATAAACATATGTCAAATATTAATGCTGAAGAGTTGTTGCGTTTTATTATAAGTGACAAACAAATATCTTTAATTTCTAAAATAAATGCGTGATAAATTACTTTTAATTATTGTATTTATTAAGAATATAACATTGCAATTCTACCAATTTCACCATGTTTATAAATGTCAAATAATGCCAACAAATAATGTCTCTGTAATTTTTTACATATTTCACGCATCATGTGACAAACCCAACTTTTTGTAGAATAAATGTTTATGTTTATAAAATCGAAAATATCGTGAAAAAAATCATTATTTGGTTCACATCGTTTATATACAGGCACATACATACATTGTTCATTATTTAATATTTTAGCAATAATATCACATATTTTTAATGATTTTATTTCATATGCATTATCACATTTCATATTGCCATTTTTTAGAACTTGCATTATCACAATTTTATCCATTTGTATGTCACCAGATGCAAAATCATAAATTTTACTATTAATTAATGACATATTTTCAATCATTTTCTTATTTTCTAAAATTTTATTTCCAATATATTTCATCGAATCTACATCATGTTTTACCACCAACTCAACTATTTTTTCATCATTTTTTATTTTATCAGAAGCATATAATAAATTACCAATTCCAAATATAATTGCTGTTTTTACTGTTTCGTAACAATCTAATAATTCTTGCGGTAAATATTCCAGTCCTCCACAATCAAGTTCAAGTGCCATTTTAACTATTTCTTTATTATTAATTGTGTTATAACCTCGCAAAAGTTTTACATATGATACTTTATTCTCTGATATTTTTTTTTGTGTGAATTCATATTTTGTCAATAATTTCCGTTTTTTTAATGTTAGTTCAAGTATTATTGCATATGCTTTATTCATAAAAACATGATTATGCAATAAATATTTTGGCGTAATCATCACAAATAATTCATAAAATGTTTCTGAATAAAATTTATCACACCCATTTTCTATAAATTGCAGCATTAATTTTACATTATTTTTAAGTTCCCGACTTGCATATTGAAAATACGACACATCACATCCATTATAATTATGAATATTAATTAACGTAATTTTATTAAATAATGTATATTTATGTTTATATTTATTGTCATCACTTAAATATTTGACGGCAACATAAATTTCATTTTCTATTGCTAAATTTACAAAGTCTTGATCATTTTGTATATTTATTTCATAACAATTAAAAATATCAATACATGGTTCTTTATTAAATAATTTTATTATCATTTCTTTTGTTTTTAATGCTTTGCTAGCATGAACAATTGCTCTTGGATAAATATTAATCAATGACATCATAAATTCGTCATTTTGTTTTAATTTTTCGTCTATATGTGATAATATCGCACATGAAAATAATTCAGGATAATCAACAAACACATCATTGTAATATATTGGAGCATTTATCGTTTGCTTTAGTGCATGATATTGTATTATTTTCATTTTTTGAATTTCAGGTGGCATATATCGTATAGTACAACCATCACTTTTAACAGCAGCTATACATATATCAATATTATTTGCAAATTTATCAATATCTTTTATGACATCATACAATCTTCCATATGAACGAAGTGCTCTTATTATTATTTTAGTTGTCAATTTATTTGGTTCAGTACGGCATAACAAATATGGATCGTGTTTGAATGATAAATTATTTGAATTTGTGTATTGTGATGACGTATATTTGTCTTTGGATAACATTGTTTGTTCCATACGATATAATAAATACGCATCGTAATTTTTAAATGATGATTTACGTGGTTTTGGAGTACCATATAAATAAGTACCAGGCATAACGCTAAAAGGACACATCATATGTGTTATAGTTATTACGTATATGGTTAACTTTTTAGTATTATACTTATCACATATGTTACACAATTATTATTAATTTCAATTTTTACATGTTCACACTTAAATATTATATTTTTATTACTGAATAATTATGAACAATAATAAATTTATGGAAACTTTTGGACTGAATCTTATTGATCGTGCTTCTATAACTGTTGACGGTATTACTCTCGACACATATAATCAACGTGACGGTATTAATAATTTTTAGAAACACAATTTAAAAAAAATATTAGTGAAAAACAATTATTTGATTATGTTTCACAATTTAAATTTATAATAAATAATGATATTGTATGTTATAAAATTATAAATAATAATAATGTACAAATAATGTCATTTAATAAACAAGGAAATCCTTTTATAATAGCAAATCATGAATATACATCAATTATTGTTGATTATGATGAATTACAACATTTTATTACCGACGATAAACAAATTTTTCTAATACCAAAATCTATCAAATTAAAAACACAAAAACTTTTTAACATTGTATTAAATGATATGCTAAAAAAACATTAGTGTGACGTATTATTAAAAATAAATAAACATCAACTATCATGTATTTACATACGAAAATATGTAATCATATGTTTAGTATTTATAGCATTATTATTTAAATTTTATTAAAATTCATGTTTATAAAAAAAATTATATTGTTGATTTTTTACATAACGGGCATGGTTTATTTTTCCATCCACTTAAACATTAGCGATGAAACATATGACCACACTCCGTTAAATATATTTTTGTTATTTGTTCATCAATTATATTGTTCATTTCATCCAAACAAATTGAACAAACATTTGTAAATTTATAATTTTTTAATTCTTCCAATATTAAATCTAGCGTTATGATATCTGAAATTTGATTATTGTATATTTCACATTTTTTTTCTTATTTATATGTACGTCATATGATGATTTTATATCAAATATTAATTTGCATCGTTCACAAATATGTTTTACCAATAGATTAATTATTTGTTTATACTTTATATTTATAAATTAATGTAAATATTGCGAAATATTGCGAAAAAATGCAAATAATTGTTAGTGATTTTTATGTCATATGTGTTTACTAAAATATAACGTTACGAATAAAAATTATAGTTAAATGTATAAAATAATGCATATAAACAAAAAATATTTGACATAATAATATATTTAAAATGATGGAGAATATTAGCAATCGTCGAAAAATATTCATCAACCATATACACATTAAAACTTGAAAATAATAAATATTATGTAAAAACATCATCCATCCCCGGAATCACAACTATAAAACCTGTTTTTAGATGGGCACATAAAAACGATGATCCAAAATCGCCTGTTTCCGAACAAAAAATCTTAAAACATTTCCAAGAAAAAAATTGTGAATGGACTAAAATACACAAACCAATAAAAGTTTTATCATACACAGAAGGTGATATATTTAATGAAGAAAAACGTACTTTAATTGCAATGGAAAAATATGGAATAGATAATGTGCGTGGAGGTTCATATTATAAATTAACATTGTCGCAGAATGATAAAAATAAAGCATCACTAAATATTCTTCCAATACGCGATTATCCATATTGTATCGACTGTGAACAAAAAAACATGTGTAATAATTGTCCTGATTGGTGTGACACTTGTCGAAATTTTGTTACAGATAATTATAAACATTATTGTTATTGCATAGAATGTGGACTTAGTTATATGTGTTATGATAATGTGTGTTATATTTGTCACGACAAATATAAAAAATAATAATATTATGTATATTTATAATTTTGAGGTAAAGTTATATACTATGGTAAATTAATACAATGGTCATTTATCATAATAAATAAAAATTATTATTTTTAAGGTTGCTAAAAATGGTTTTCATATGTGTGCAATTTTATAACATGTATTACTATTTAATTAAACATAAAAAGCATTTTTAGCAACCTTAAAAATGCTTTTTTAATTTAATGTTTTATTTTTATATATTAACCTTATTACAATTTAAATAATAAAAATAAAAAAAAGCATTTTTTAGCAACCTAATTATGGTAATTTTAGTAATTTTTTTAGGAGGAGGGGAAGAAATATTTTCAATATAAAAAAAATTGTCAACTCAAAATTAAAAAATTCACGTCATTATTAATATTAGTCATCTAAATAAAGTCGTTTATATGAAAAACTTTTACATTTAAACAACTTTATTGTTTAGATTAGCCATAACAATGTCTTTATTATTGTATAAAATAAGTTCAATATCTTTAGTGATTTTTTTATTTGCTTCATTATTTGCATCCCCTTCATTTTCATTATATGCATCAATAGCTCTTTCGACGGCATTATATTTTGATTGCGATATAATGGCACTTAGTTCTTCCATTTTACCTTCTACATATTCGATTCCTTTATCGATTAACTGTTCAACAACTGATTTTTTATCTGCTAATATCCATTTGACGCCGTTATGAACAAATACTTCATTTTTATTTTTTCGATTAGGCATATAAACGTTATGATTTTCTGGTTTACTTTCATTGAAATGCATATAATTAATTAAATTAGGAACCGTTTTATTTCCTTGACATAATTTACCAATATCATCAATGACAAAATCCATATTTTCTTTACCGAATGCAACAATATGTATATTATTTATAGTTCCTTTATTTACATGTTTATTGTGAATTATGGTTTTACTATTATCTATATTTTTAGATATGACATGTTCTGTTTGTAATTTTTTTATTTGTTCTTTCATTTGCATATTATCTTTCTTTACGTTTTTTAATTCTTCAAGTATTTCGTTTAATAATAAAACATTATCATTATCTTTAACTAATGAATCATTAAGTTTGCATTTAAATTTTTTATTCATATGGCTATCGTATGATGATTTTTTTGCAAATTCATATA
>Ga0209092_10000158_pt1 | contig 62398 bp, 53 predicted proteins | sample FraStrMetagenome_FD_187446 | JGI IMG/M metagenome (GOLD analysis project Ga0209092, IMG submission 187446) | Marine eukaryotic phytoplankton communities from Arctic Ocean - Fram Strait ARC3M Metagenome (SPAdes) (version 2) | ecosystem: Environmental > Aquatic > Marine > Oceanic | place: Fram...
CGCATGACAATGGGAGAGAAGATCTTTATCGATTTTAAATCGCGATCGAATAACAATCCCATGGGTATCAGGTAATACAGCTAAACAGTCATCATAATTAAGTGATGTAGCATCAATACAGGTGTAGCCATTTTCAGATAAGCGCTCTTCTAAAATAGGGTGGACACGATCAAGGAAAACAACGGTCATAGTATAGTTGACTTATATCCCGTACGCGAGTACTCCGATGGTTAAATAGATAAACAACCCAAGCACATCGTTTAATGTGGTAATGAATGGTCCTGTAGCTAGTGCAGGATCTATCTTGTACCGGTCTAACATGAGCGGAATTAAGGTCCCAAATATAGCTGCAAAAATAACAACAGTTAATAAAGAGGTACTTACTACAATACCAAGGGTAGCACTGTGGAATACAAAGCCAACCCCGTAGATGATAATCGATAATAAGATTCCGTTAACAAGGCTGACGAGCGCCTCTTTTCTTAATTTCTTAAAGGTAGATCCAAATTGGTCTGTTCCTCTGGCTAATGATTGAACCACAATTGCTGAAGATTGAACACCAACATTTCCTCCCATCGCTGTAATTAGAGGAATAAAGAAAGCCAGCTGTGGAACTTCACTAATACCCCCTTCAAACATTGATATTACCTGAGCTCCTAGAACACCACCTACTAATCCAATAAAAAGCCATGGAATACGCGCCTTAGATATTCTCCAAACACTATCACTTGACTCAATGTTTTCAGAAATACCAGATGCCAATTGAAAATCTTTCTCAGCCTCATCCTTAATTACGTCAACGACATCATCAATGGTAATTCGTCCAACTAATTTGTTTTGAATGTCAACAACTGGGACAGAAACTAAATCGTATTTCTCCATGATTTTAGCAACTTCCTCGTTATCATCACTCGTTTTAACAGAGATAATATTTTTACGCTGGTATAAGTCGCTAATTTTTGTTTTTTGCTTTGCAAACAATAGACTTTTTAAGGATAAAAACCCTACCAATTTATTGTTTTCATCTACAACATAAATTGTAAATATTTTCTCAACCTCTTCGGCTTGCCTTCTTAACTCAACAACACATCGGTTAACAGGCCATTCTGCTTTCGCTTGAACAAACTCTTTTTGCATTAACCCTCCAGCAGTGTCAGGCTCATACTTTAACAAGTCTACAATGTCTTCTGCGGTGTCCACATCTGTAATGTGCCCAATGACTTCTTCAACTTGTTTTTGAGGGAATTCATTAATTAAATCAGCTGCATCATCAGAGTCCATAAACTCCAATTGTTCAGCAATTTCTTTCGATGAAAACGTACTAATAATATTATCTCGAAGATCTTCGTCTAACTCAACAAGAACATCCGCCTGTAACTCTTCATTAAGAAGTTTGTATATATAGACGGAGTCATCGAACTCGAGTTCATCAATAATTGCAGCAATATCAGCATGGTGTAGAATAAAAAGATTTTCTTCTACCCAAGGAGCATTTTTCTGCTGTACTGCAGTATTTAATAACTCAAGAAATTCTTTCGTTAACTCGAAGCCCATCGCTCAATTTTTTTAGCAAAGGTAATACTTTTGTCTTGGAAGTGTTTAACGGCATTAAAAAGAGCATGTTTTTGACTAAATCTCATGTCAATCTCTATGGTCTTACAACCATTTTCCGTTCAACGGATCCATCGTCATAGATATAGAGGCATGGGGTAAATGGTTTCGCGTTAATCTCTTTTCCAAAGAGGTCTACTACCCGTAGTAATTTCTTACTTGTTAGAAGCTGTTCTTCCATTCCTGCAGAAGACCCAATGACATCAAACGTTATAGTATCATTGTCATCTGGAACAATCCCAGGCGAACATGGAGGCCCACCGATTCCAGAAGAGAGTGACAAATTAAATAAGTAATTCCCTGTAGCTAAAGGTGCAAGTTTAAAGGTGTCGATTGTATTGCAAATTGCAGCAAGCACTCCCACACAATGGTGTGTAGATGCTACAATCGTATTTCCTGAAATACTGAACATTTTCATGTCTAAGGGACAGTTAGAAGAGGTGAATGCTAGCTCAGCATAAACAGAAATGGTGTCTGTGTTGGTTGGATTTGTTGGAGAAAATGTTAGCGAGAGAATGGACCCCTGTGACTGGCCAAATCCAAGTATAGGGGCACATAGTAATATTAGGAGTAATGCTTTTGTCATAGTTCAGCGTTTTTTAAATATAAGGATTAATTGGCTAAAAAATAGAACTCGAAATAGCTTGTTTCAATTCAGGAATCCACTCTTGGATTAATTTAGTCGATTTTTTCTGCCTGTTTTGAAGAAAAGAAAAGCCCCAAAAATAAGGCGTAAAATGTAATTCCTGTTTGTGTTTCTAGGGTGTCTTCAATTAGAAATGAAAGTAACATGATAACTATAAATATTAAGGCTAGTAGATTCTTGTGTGTCAAGTTTAAACGAATAAATTGTATATGTAGTAGTGTAAAAATACTTAATCCAACAATCCCTAAGGTGATAAATACGGTTAGATACATGTTGTGTGATCGATGCTGATTTTCTTCTGTTAAAAGGGTATTTGATTTCTTGTAATACGATTTAAACGCATCATCGACATCTCCAACTCCAACACCAAAAATATAATTGTCAGACAAGATCTGAGCACCAGCCTTCCAGTATTCGAAACGCTCTAGTAATGAATGATTATTCGGATTATCAGTGTTATTTAATTGATATTTAATGCCATATAACCGGGCCGTTATTCCCGTATTAATATAGCTAGCTTCTCCATTTTCGATTGCTTGAATATCTCCAGGGATTAAGTTAGATAGCCCTTCAGCATCTTTCGTCAAATCTTTTGACGAAAGGTATCGAATTATGGTAGATTTAATTGGCTGGCCTTTTTTATCCAGTGTATCAAAATGAATTCTTGAGTACATTGGCCAGTCATTTCTTAATTCAGCTTCACAAACTAAAATATAAATTGGTTTTTCAGTAACTGGAGAAACAGCGCTAAAATGATTTGTGTAATACGCCCCTTTTGCTGTTTGCTTAGGCAGGTCTTTATAGTCAGAATGGTTGATTTCAATGGGGGTAAAAAGCCAGAGGCTAAAAAATGTAGACAACACAATAAAAACGAGTCCAATTGAACGAATTATTATTCGGTTAGTATTCCATAGTTTATAGATTAGAAATACGCCGAGTACTCCAATTAAAGTCAGGTACCCGCTAACAACTTGACTATAATAAGTGTAGAACAATAACCATAAAATGAGTACGGAAATAAGTGGCCAATATTTTTTTGAAAAGGAATAAAAATGTAATAAAATCCCAATGGAAAAAGTAACTGTTAAAGCATATCTAATGTGTGAAGAAAAAATCGACATTCCGCGTATGTCATCGTAATTCCGACTCCCAATCCAGTGCTGATACATGCCAAAATTTATAAAGGAAACCAATATTGTAGAGGTAACAAAAGCAACTAGAATAAGGTGTAAATGGGTGCGATTTACTATGGGTTTAACAGCGAGTACGGTCGTAATTGCTAATAAAGGGAGCTTTACTCTAAAATCATGAATTGCGTATCCAAAATTTGAAGTCCAAGTCAAGCTGAGCAGTTTGAACAGAAAAAAAAGAAGGATTACGTGGTAGATCTTATGTTGTTTGATATTATTCCAATACGTTTTAAAGTCAGACTCTAGGAGTAAGTTGAGCGCTAAAAAAAGCATAGACACCGACATCACAACCTTATTCAAAGGAATGCCAACAGCTACGCCACAAAGACCTAGAACATGTAAGGAAGTGTGAACATTTTGTCCGAAAATTCGGTTCAACATAATTGAAGAAGCTATTGTTTTTTTAAGAACGCTTAATTTTTAAGAATAGTGTTGTACTGGCTATTATCTTGAAGAATCTCCAATGATTTTTTAATGAATGGGTCGTCCTTGAATGCGTGTTGAGCTCTTCCAGATTGGTGGTGATACCTTGAAATTATTTCATTTTCAAGCATGGATTTTATTTGTGTTTTAAACTTGGTTAAATCACGCTCTTTTGATGGTGTAACTTTTTCCATTAAGGCATTAAATGCTGCTTCTGAGTCTTTAAAAAACCCTTCTTGCTCTGCAGTCTTTTTCATTCGGTTTAGCATTTCTTCAGATGCAGTAGAATACGTGAATTCTTGATCCAAGACATAATCTTTAAACGCTTCGTACTCTTCATTTGACAATTCAAATGTTGCTGCCTCTGAAATAGAATCATGGGCATAGTAGTATTGTGTTGCAAAGTCAAAGAACAGGTGGTTTCTATAAATGGTTGCAGTTAATCGGCTCAAGTCGTTTAATTCAACTGCAATGTCTGGATCAATACCCCGACCATCAATTACGGGCCTACCGTTTTTAGTTTTAAAAATTGTCACCAACGAATCAGGTATTTCCAATGCCTTATCGCCATGGGCGTTATCATAGTATTCAAGTCGCTGAACACACCTTCCTGAAGGGGTGTAGTATTTAGCGATTGTCAATTTTATTTTTGAGCCATAATTTAAATCATAAGTTCTTTGAACAAGTCCTTTTCCAAAAGACTGCGTCCCAATAATTACCGCGCGATCTAAATCTTGCAAACTACCTGAAACAATTTCACTGGCAGAAGCAGAGCCTTGATCAACCAATACAACTAATGGGATTTCTAAATCCATGGGTGCGTTCATCGTTTTGTAAACGTTATTTTCTTCAATAACTCTACCTTTTGTGGAGACAACAAGTTGGTCTTTTTCAATAAACATATTCACAATTCGCACAGACTCAATTAAGAGTCCTCCGCCATTGCCACGCAAATCAAGGACGAGTTCTTTCATTCCTTGTTTTTTCAATGCAGCGAATGCTGATTTAACATTTGAAGACGCTGTGTGTGTAAAACTATTGAGTTTGATGTATCCAGTTGTTTCGTTTAACATACCAGAGTATGGAACGTCTGGAAGTTTTATTTCATCGCGAGCAACAGTTATTGTTTTTATGTCTTTAAAATTGCGCACCACTTTAATCTTTACATTGGTTCCTTTAGGTCCCTTTAGCGCAGCAGAGACATCAGCAGAAGATTTATTCTCCATGTCTTTTCCGTCAATTTCAAGAATTTTATCTCCGGCTTTTAACCCTGCTTTTTCTGCAGGTTTTCCTTTGTAGGGTTCAGATATGTAAACAAAGTTTTCGTGCTTCTGAATTAACGACCCAATACCACCATACTGGCCTGTAGTCATTAGCTGATAATCTTCAATGTTAGATTCGTGATAGTATACAGTATAAGGATCAAGCTCTTTTAGCATTGCATCAATTGCAGTCTTTGCCATTTTTCCTGTTTCTAAATCATCAACGTAATACTTTTCGAGATGCTCATAGATTTGATCAAGTAACTCTAGGCTGCGTACAACTTCAAATCCATTCGATTGAGAAAAAGAAGGTGCTGTAAACGTTAGTGAAAGAATAACAAGTGCTACTCGTATAGGGTTTGAAAAATTAAACATGCGGCTCATTTAGTTTCTTTATGATTTTATCAAATAATTTCTTTGTTTTCTTTTGAAGAATAATGTGGTCAAATTCTTCGAGGGTGGAATATACCAAAAAGAGTGCGATTTGTTTATTATTCTCTTTAAGGTACTGTTCAAGAATGTTTTTATTTAGACGAAAAGCTTCTTTTGACTTTCGTTTAATTGCATTTCTTTGAACCGCTTTTCTAAAGGTGCGTTTTGGTGCTGAAAAAACGACCTTGAATGGCATTTCATCTTCGAATTTGACTTCTTTGATTAGTGCGACAAAAGGGTAGCATTTAACAGAAAAACCATTGTCAAAGAGTCCCTGTATTGTTGTTTTGCTACAGAGTTTATAGTTCTTCCCGAGCTTATAGTTCATGCCCAAAATTAATTTGAAAAAGTGCTTTTTTCTAAACGAGGTAGATTGATCTTTTCTTTGACAATAAAGCTGGTTGGAAACGCTGCTGTTATCTGTGCCTTTATTTTTTCAGCCTCTAAACGTGTTCTAAAGTCTCCAACTTTTAAAAAGAAGTTAGGGGCGTTGTAAGAAACGTATGTGTCAATAGTTTTATACTGAGACATGAACTTTAATTTGGCGGCGTTAATCTCACTTTTTTGTGAGTCGAAGAACAGCTGTATTCTGAACCCATCTATAGTTGGGTTTAGTGCTGGGGGGATTACTTCTCCTTGTTGCTTTACGAGTGCATCAATTCTATTGTCCTTAATGATTTTTACGTTTCCTTCTTGTGCAAAAAGAAACCCCAGGTTCATAACAAGTCCAAGCGTTATAATTCGTGTTTTTTTAAGATTTATTTTCATGCTGCTGCTAAGTTACAAAATAGATTTAATCAATCTTTATGCCGAAGTTAATTAAAGTCCCTAAGTTTTTGTTGTAAAGAGGGTTGTGAAAGTATGTTAATTTAAATTAGGAGACTTGGCTTATTTAGAATGGTTTTAAATTAAGTTATACGGGGTTGAAATTGTCATAAAACTGTCATGAACTCTCACATTTCTACTAAATTTGCTTTCGTCGAAAAGTGTTTTTTCGATGTTGGACTAACAGTTTTTTACATGAAAATATCTAGTAGTCAGATGTTTAGAGATCTTAGTAAGTGGTGCTTTGGAGCACTAACATTGTTGTTGTTGACTGGAGCATTCAATGCCCAGGCACAAGGTGACGCCCTTTTTAAGGCAAAGTGTGCAACGTGTCACCAAATTTTTAAAGATGGTACCGGACCGAAGCTTTTTGAGGCTCGTCAGAAATGGTCTGACGGAGGTGCTGCCGAGGGTTCAATTTTCCAGTGGGTAAACAACTGGAGCAATGCTGCAGCTGCAGATCCTTATGCGCAGTCGGTTTCAACTTGGTCTGAAACTGCAATGACAGCGTTTCCTGACTTGTCAAAGGAGCAAATCACAAGTATTTTTGATTGGGTTGATTCTCAAGAAGAAGTTACCGCTGCGGTTGGTTCTCTAGGGGGTGCAGGAGGTGCAAGTGTAGAGCAAGAATCTGGCTTAGGCTGGGTTTGGATTGTACTTGCAATTGTGTTTGTTGTTGTGATTCTAGCTGTAGGTGGTGTGCGTCGTCAATTGAAGTCTGCTTCCGCTGAAATGGAAGGTGAGGCATTTGATGATGAAATGACATACACAGATGAGTTGAAGCAGTGGGCTTGGTCAAACCGAAAGTTTGTTGCGCTTGGAATTGTTGCCGTTGTTTTAGGACTGTTGGTCACACTGTTTTTAAGTTTATACTCAATAGGGCTTGTTGAAAATTATCAACCGTCTCAACCAATTGCTTTCCCGCATTCAGTTCACGCTGGAACAAATGGAATTGACTGTAAGTATTGTCATAATTCAGTTACAAAATCGAAAACTGCTGGGCTACCAACAGTAAACGTTTGTATGAATTGTCATAAGCAGGTTAGTGGTACAACTCCTGAGCAACAAGAACAAATTCAGAAAATTTATGACGCTGCAGGGTATGATCCTTCAGGAGCGGGTAAATATACAGGTGAAACAAAAGAAATTGTTTGGAATAAAGTTCACGTTCTTCCAGATCACGTTTATTTTAATCACTCTCAACACGTTGAAGTAGGTGGGGTTGATTGTAAGCAGTGTCATGGAGACATGGCTTCAATGACTGAAACTGCAAAAGTTCAAACAGTTGAAGAGCTTAATAAAGTTGAAGGTAATATTCAATTAACGAAGACAACCTTAACAATGGGTTGGTGTATCGAGTGTCACAAGGAAAAAGAAATTTCTAATGGCGTGTTAGACACGAAAAAAGATGGGTATTACGATGAGATTCACAAACGTTTGATGGATGGCGATAAAGAGCTATACGGCAAATATTTGGAGGATGGAAAAGTTACAGTTATGGAATTAGGCGGATGGGAATGCGCTAAATGCCACTATTAATAAGAAACAGAAGAATTCTAAATAAGAATATGGCGATGGAAAGAAAATATTGGAAAGGTATGGATGAGTTGAAAGAGACTTCATCTTTCTTAGAATCCAGAGATCAAGAGTTTCCTGCTCAAACTTCTGTTGAAGAGTTTTTGGGTGATGAGAGCTTAGAGGAAACATCGACAGCACGTCGTGATTTCTTGAAGTTTTTAGGGTTTAGTGTTGCTGCTGCTACTGTTGCGGCCTGTGAGGCGCCTGTTACTAAGGCTATCCCTTATGTTAACAAACCAGAAAATGTAACTCCAGGAATGGCAACTTGGTATGCTTCTACATACTATGACGGTGCTGCTTATGCGAGTATTGTTGTAAAAACGAGAGAAGGTCGACCAATTTTCATTAAAGGGAATAAAGATCAAGGAATTACTCAAGGTGCTGTTAATCCAAGAATTATTGCCTCTGTTTTGGGGTTGTATGATGGCGCTAGATTGACTGGACCAACAATGCAAGGCGAAGTTAAGTCGTATGCTGACATTGATTCAAAAATCATTTCAGGGCTTAAATCTGCGAGTAAAGTTGTTTTAGTTTCTAATACGGTTATTAGCTCTTCTGCACAGACGGCAATTTCTGAATTGGCTAAATCATTGGGTGACGAAAATAAATTTGAGCACATTCAGTACGATGCTGTTTCTTACGCTGGTATGCGTGCGGCAAATAAAGAAAGCTTAGGATTGCTTGTTAATACGGAAAATCCATCTTCAGATGGAATCATTCCAGATTATGACTTCTCTAAAGCAAAAACAATTGTAAGTATTGGTGCTGATTTCTTGAACTCATGGTTATTACCGACTCAGTTCACACCTCAATACGCTTCAAGAAGAAATCCTGATGGCGAATGGATGTCAAAACACTTCCAATTCGAATCAAACATGTCTATTACCGGTTCGAATGCCGATAGCAGAGGGATGATTAAACCATCTGAACAAGCAAATGTTATTTCTTACATCTTAAGTAAGATGGGGGTTAACACAGGAGTTTCTACTTCAGTTGCTGATAAAGAAGCAGTGAAAGTTGCTGATGCTGCTGTAAAAGCACTTAAACATTCTAAAGGAGAATCTCTAGTTGTGTGTGACTCTAACAATAAAGCTGTTCAGGTTTTAGTTAATAAGCTAAATGACATTTTAGGAGCATACGAAACTACAATCAACGTTAATAATCCACTAAATATCTTCATGTCTCAAGATGAGAAAATGAATGCGTTTGTTCAGGATGTTGTTAACAATAAAAGCCCTGAAGCTGTAATATTCTACGGAGTAAACCCAGCATACACCTTATCAAATGGGTCTGCATTTGTTGAGGGCTTAAGTAAAGCTAAAATTACAGTAGCATTATCATCTTACGCAGATGAAACGGCTGCAAATTGTACATATGTAACACCAGACCACCACGCTTTAGAAGGATGGATGGACATGGGGATTACACGATCACATTACGCAATTGCACAACCAACTATACGTCCACTTCACAATACAGCTTCTGCGATTGAGTCGTTTTTAGTATGGGCAGGTCAAGCAAAGCGTGGAGGAAAAGACTCTAAGGTAGCATACGATTACATTAGAGGGCTTTGGGAACAATATGGCTTCCCAACTCAAACTGAACATGCTGATTTTGAATCATACTGGAATGCTGTAGTTCATAACAGTTGTGATAACGAAGCAGCTCCTGCTGCTACTGGTGTTTCATTTAATGGATCAGCATTGAACGGGTTAGCAGCACAGCTTCCAAAAGGAGGTGCGGTTGAGGTTTCTTTATACCAAAAAGCAGGACTAGGAGATGGGTCTCAAGCGAACAACCCATGGTTGCAAGAGCTTCCAGACCCAATGACTAAAGCTACTTGGGACAACTACATTACAATGAACCCTGTAGACATGTTGAAGCAAGATTATGCTACAACATACGATGAGCAACATGGGTTAGGCTTAGCGACAATCAAGGTTGGTTCTCAAGAGCTTACTCTTCCAGTTTTCCCTTTACCAGGACAAGCATTAAACACAGTTGGTGTTGCCTTGGGTTATGGTAGAGGTGCTAACGGCGAAAATATTGGTAAGGCGGCTTTCCAAACGAAAGAATATGGTGGACATGTTACATTAGAAAATGGAAACCCTGCACCTATTGGAGCAAATGCATTTGCATTCACTTCAACTGTGAATGGAACTACCTCTTACGATGGGGTTGCTACAATTACAAAACAAGAAGGTTCTTACCCAATTGCAGCGACACAAATTCACCAAACGGTGATGGGACGTCATTCAATTGTTAGAGAAACAACACTTGATATTTATAATGCAAAAGATAAAGAAGCGTATAATCCAACGCATACTTTACAGAAGTTAGATGAGAATGGTCATCACGTTGCTGCACCTGTAAGTGAGTTCACTTTGTGGGATGAGCATCCAGTAGAAAAGATTGGTCACAGATGGGGAATGACAATTGATTTGTCTTCTTGTATCGGGTGTGGATCTTGTCTCGTTGCTTGTCAAGCTGAAAACAATGTTCCTGTTGTTGGGAAAACTGAAATCAGAAAAGGACGTGAAATGCACTGGTTAAGAATTGACCGTTATTTCGCATCTGATGAAGAAGCTGCCCCTGGACAGCGTAAGGATCATGAGAAGAGTAAGATTGATTGGTTTGCAGATGCAGAAATTGCAGCTAAAAATCCAAAGGTTGTTCACATGCCTATGATGTGTCACCACTGTAATCATGCTCCTTGTGAAACTGTTTGTCCTGTTGCTGCAACAACGCATAGTAATGAAGGATTAAATCAAATGACTTATAACAGGTGTATTGGTACACGATATTGTGCGAACAACTGTCCGTATAAAGTTCGTCGTTTCAACTGGTTTAATTACCCATCATACAAAGCGCAAGCAGAAATTAATCCTGCACAGGATGATTTAGGGCGTATGGTATTAAATCCAGACGTTACTGTTAGAACTAGAGGTGTAATGGAGAAATGTTCTTTCTGTGTTCAACGAATTCAAGAAGGAAAATTAGTTGCTAAGAAAGACGGTAGAGCTGTTGTTGACGGAGACGTTACATCTGCTTGTTCAGATTCTTGTCCAACGAACGCCATCACAGTTGGTGATTGGAATGATATAAAATCAATGGTACGTAAAAGTGCTGATGATAAGAGATCTTACCAAGCATTAGAGGAAATCGGAGTAAAACCTAACGTTTGGTTTAAAGTCAAAGTTAGAAACGAAGAAAATAAGGAGTTAAATGATCTTCAAGTAGTTGAAGAACCACATCACCAAGAGGATACAGATGCACACGGTGAAGCGCATGGTTCAGAAGGACATGGAGAACACAATAATCATTAATTGAAACAAAAACCCTATTGTAATGCATAAGGAAGCAGCAATTAGAGAACCCCTCATCTTAGGTCACAAGACCTTTAACGACATTACAGAAGATGTTTGTAAACCGATTGAGGACAAAGCGCCAAAAACATGGTATATCCTGTTTGGAATCGCATTAATTATTGGGATTTACGGTGTAGGATGTATCCTATATCTTTTAGGAACAGGAGTTGGTGTTTGGGGATTGAACAAGACCATTGGTTGGGCTTGGGATATTACTAATTTTGTTTGGTGGGTAGGTATTGGTCACGCAGGAACATTGATTTCAGCGGTACTGCTATTATTCCGTCAAAAATGGCGAATGGCCATTAACCGTTCAGCGGAAGCGATGACAATCTTTGCCGTATTTATGGCTGGTATGTTCCCGTTAATTCACATGGGACGTTTATGGGTAGGTTACTGGGTAATGCCTTTGCCAAATCACTTTGGTTCATTGTGGGTTAACTTTAACTCACCACTTCTTTGGGATGTATTTGCGATTTCGACATACCTATCAGTTTCATTGGTATTCTGGTACATTGGTTTGATTCCTGATTTCGCAACTATTCGTGATAGAGCAAAGAAGCCTATTTCTAAAAAAATGTACGGAATTTTATCTTTTGGATGGTCTGGTCGTGCTAAACATTGGAATAGATTTGAATTAATTTCATTAGTATTGGCTGGTTTAGCAACACCACTTGTATTCTCTGTACACTCGATTGTATCTTTTGATTTCGCCACTTCAGTTATACCTGGTTGGCATACAACAATTTTCCCACCTTACTTTGTTGCAGGAGCTGTATTCTCAGGTTTTGCAATGGTACAAACACTGATGCTTGTTATGCGTAAGGCGATGAATCTTGAGGCGTATATACACACAAGACATGTTGAGTATATGAACATTGTAATTATGGTAACAGGATCTATTGTAGGTACTGCATATATTACGGAGTTGTTTGTTTCTTGGTATTCAGGTGTTGAATATGAAGCGTATGCATTTATCAATAGAGCAACAGGACCTTACTGGTGGGCGTATGCTTCAATGATGACTTGTAACGTTATTTCACCACAATTAATGTGGTTCAAAAAGTTAAGAAGAAGTTTAATTTTTACATTCATAATCTCTATCGTTGTAAACATCGGAATGTGGTTCGAGCGTTATGTAATTATTGTAACATCGATTCACAGAGATTACCTTCCATCTTCATGGAGTATGCACTACCCAAGTCACATTGATATTGGTGTGTACGTTGGTACAATTGGATTGTTCTTTGTTTTCTTCTTGTTGTTTGCAAGATACTTCCCAGTACTGCCAATTGCAGAGGTTAAATCAATTTTGAAGTCATCAGGAGAGTCTTACAAGAATGCTCCAGATACTCACGCAGCACCTGTAGTTGAAAAGAAAAAAGAGGTTAAAGCAAAAGCGAAGACGAAATTAGCTGATGGTGAAGTTTCTGAAAAAAGAACAGCTTTGATGTCAGTATTAGGAACTGAATCAGAAGGGAAGAAAGATAACTTGAAAGCAATTTCAGGAGTTGGACCTGTATTAGAAGGGAAACTGAATGAAATAGGAATCGTTACTTATTTACAAGTAAGTAAAATGACTAAAAAAGAATATAACCTTCTTGATGAATTGACAGGAGCTTCTAAAGGTCGTGCTGAACGTGACGATTGGGCAGGTCAAGTTAAGGAATTAATGAATAAATCTAACAATCAATAAGACATGGCAGACAGAGTAATATACGCAATGTATGACGATGATGATGTACTTAAAGATGGTGCAAAACATTTAGTGTCTAAAGGTGTAAAGGTAGAAGAGGTATTTTCTCCGTTTCCTATTCACGGAATAGACCCAATAATTGGTGTTGAGCAAACGCGTTTAGGGATATTTGCATTCATCTATGGATTAATTGGATTAACATTGGCAACAGTGGGAATGCGATTCTTCATGATTGTTGATTGGCCAATGAATATTGGAGGTAAACCAAACTTCTCTTACATGGAGAATATGTTGTCATTTGTTCCAATTACATTTGAGTTTACTGTACTGTGTGCAGCACATGGTATGGCAATAACATATTTTATTGCAAATAGAACTTTACCTGGAATGAAAGCTCAAAATCCAGATCCAAGAACAACAGACGATCGTTTTGTAATTGAACTAAGAGCTTCTCAGAACACAAAGTTTTCAGCTGCAGAGTTAGAATCTTTGGTGAAAGAGACAGGATTGGTAGAGATTGAGCAAAAAGAAATTTAATAGTTTTTCATACAACACTGATGAAAATGAAATTTAGAATTATATCAAGTATAGCTATAGCAGCAGTTACAACACTAATGTTTGGCTCATGTGCGTCAGATCCTGATAGTTCAGGGTTAGAATATATGCCAGACATGTATCGTTCTCCAGCAATTGAACCTTATGTTGATTACGGTGAAGTAAAAGGACGAGAAAACACAGAACTTAAGTTGAAGCAGTCAGCAATGACACCTCCTTCTGGAACTATCCCATATTATGGAACTGATTCAGCAACTGTTGCTTTAATGATGCCTTATGCAAGAAAAGCACACACATCTATGAAAACTACGCATGGAATGTATGGAGCTGATTTAACAGAAGTCAATGAGTATGACTTAGCTGCTTCAGATAAGAATCCGTTGGCACTTGACTCTGAGAATTCAAAAGAGATCTTTGCTACAGGTAAAAAATTATTTAGTGCAAATTGCGCACATTGTCATGGGGCTAAGGGTGATGGAAACGGACCAATGGTGTTGAGTGGTGCTTATGCAGGTGTTCCTGATTATGCTAACCTTACGAACCTTGGTGATGGACAATTATTCTATTCTATTTATTATGGAAAAGGAATGATGGGTGCTCATAATCCAATTTTAGACAAAAAAGAAATTTGGACATTGGTTCACTACATTAGGAAGTTTCAAGATGCTGATTACGGTACATTCTCAGCAGCTGAGAATGTAGAAGTTGTAGAAGCACACTAGTCTCGGATAACGATTATAAATTTGACTAACACAAGAAGATGGAATTCAAAATAGCAAATAAAGCAAAAAGGTTAACACGTGCATTGATACTTATTGGTGTTGCTTTTACCGGAATAGGTATTGCTTTAACTTGGGAAGATCACAATTTTAGCCAACGCTTTATGGCGAATGGATTAATTAACAGTTTCTTTTTCTTTTCTATAGGATTAGGGGCGTTGTTTTTCTTAGCATTAGCGTACGCAACAGAAACAGGATGGTATGCTGCAATAAAGAAAGTTGTTGAGGCGGTAACAGGTTTTATACCTTATGGAATTGGATTTATGGTCTTGATTCTTCTGGTTTTAACATTAACGGATGGAGGCCATATCTATACATGGATGGATCCAGAAGTTGTTGCTCATGACAAAATTATAGAAGCCAAATCATTCTATTTAAACAAAGGATTTTTCTGGATTAGAACGGTTGTTTATTTAGGCGTTTACTATATGTTTTGGAAAGGCTTTAAGAGAAGATCGATAGAAGAAGATCGAATTGGTGGAACAGAAATTCACTTTACGAATTACAAAAAAGGAGCCTTATTCTTAGTTTACTTTTCTGTATTCAGTTCTACATCTTCTTGGGATTGGCTAATGTCAATTGACGTTCACTGGTTCTCAACGTTGTTTGGATGGTACACATTTGCTGGTGTTTGGTGCTCTGCGATGGTTGTTCTAGTAATTTTAACGTTATACTTAAAGAAGCTAGGTTACTTGCCAAAGGTAAATGATAGTCATATTCATGATTTAGGGAAATGGACGTTTGCTACGTCTTTCTTGTGGTCTTATTTATGGTTTTCACAATACATGTTGATCTGGTACGCTAACATTGGTGAAGAAGTTGTTTATTACATGATGAGAATTGAGAACTTCAAGTTTCTTTACTTCGGTATGTTCATTGTAAACTTTGCATTCCCGATGTTGTTGTTAATGTCTAGAGAAGCTAAGCGCCACGCAGGTATTTTAACCATTGTAGGTGTTATCATTTTGAGCTCTCACTGGGTTGATGTATACATTATGGTTTCTGCTGGAGCTATGGGAGCAACTGCTTCAATTGGATTTATGGAAATTGGAATGGCAATATTAATGGCAGGGATTTTTATAAAAGTGATTTTAGCGAACCTAGCAAAAGGTCCACTTACCCCGGTGAATCACCCATTTTTAGATGAAAGTATTCATCACGAGATATAATTAAAAATACATTAAGATAATTTATAATAGATGGTAGAGAAATTAGTCATAATAGCGGTAATTATTTTAGGAGTAATCGCGATCGCTCAGTTAATGAGAGTTTATGAAATATCTTCTAAACTAAGAAAGAACAACGAAGCTGAAATAAGCACACGTGATAATAGACTGAATGCAAACATGATGCTTTTATTCATGTTTGGATTGTTTGGTGGCTTCATTTGGTTAATGTTAACTTATGGTTGGACAGGTCGTGGAGAAGCAGCCTCAATTCATGGAGCAGAAATAGATTGGTTATTGAACTTGAATTTCATAATCATTATTTCAGTTTTCTTTATTACAAATACATTGTTGTTTTTCTTCGCGTTTAAATATGTGAAAAAACCAGGTGTTAAGGCGTTTTTCTATCCGCACAACAATAAGTTAGAGATGCTTTGGACGATAACTCCAGCTGTAGTATTAGCGGTAATTATAATCTTAGGGCTTAAAACTTGGAACGAGGCAACTGCTGACGCAAAGGCAGAATCAATACGCGTAGAGTTATTTTCTAAGCAGTTTGATTGGACTGCTCGCTATTCAGGAGTTGATAACACCTTAGGAAAGTTTGATTACAAACTAACTACGGACAACAATGAATTGGCTATTTTGACAACGAATACGATTGATACAGCTATCCAGAATATGGAAAGTGGGATTTCAGGGATAAAGGCGTTAGAGTCAAAGTTGAATGATACGCACTTAATGTTAGCTCCTGCAGATCGAAATGCAATGGTGAAAGATTTAAATCGTAAGAACAAACTTGTTCGTCTATTATATCAAATGAAGGGTAGACACGATTCTAAGCTAGATGCTCAAGCCTGGGATGATTTTATTCAAAAAGACACCTTGTATTTATGTAAAGGAAAGGAGTATGAGTTCAACTTCAGATCAAAAGATGTAATTCACTCTGCTTACTTCCCGCACTTTAGAGCTCAAATGAATACAGTGCCTGGTATGACTACCAGATTTAAATTTGTACCAAGTCTTTCTACTGCTGAAATGCGTGAGAAAAAGAATGACACACAATTCAATTACGCATTACTTTGTAATAAAATATGCGGAGGAGCACATTACAAAATGAAGATGATGGTTGTTGTTTTGGAGGAGCCTGATTATAAAAAATGGGAAGACTCTAAATTAACACAAACATTTAGAGATAAATATTTCGCTTCAACTGCTGTAGTTGAAGAAGAAATGTAGAAGGAAATAACATACGATTAGAATTAAATTAAAATAGATAGAAATGGCGACAGTAGCGCATGACGAACACGATCACCACGAGGAGAGCTTTGTATCAAAATACATTTTTAGCCATGACCATAAAATGATCGCAAAGCAGTTTTTAATGACTGCTGTATTTATGGGAGTAGTGGCAATGTTATTGTCGATATTATTTAGAATTCAATTGGCTTGGCCAGGAGAGGCTTCTGATTTTGTGTCCTTCTTTTTAGGAGACCAATGGGCTCCAGGAGGAGTAATGAAAGAGGACATGTACTTAGGTTTAGTTACAATTCACGGTACAATTATGGTATTCTTCCTTTTAACAGGAGGGTTATCAGGTACCTTTTCTAACCTATTAATTCCACTGCAAGTTGGAGCCCGTGATATGGCCTCAGGATTTTTGAACATGTTATCTTACTGGTTCTTCTTTCTGTCTTCAATTATCATGTTGGCGTCTTTGTTTGTTGAGTCTGGGCCAGCAATGTCTGGATGGACGGTTTACCCTCCGTTGTCTGCATTACCACAAGCGGTAAGTGGATCTGGATTAGGAATGACACTTTGGTTGTTCTCGATGGCAATTTTCATCGCATCTTCATTAATTGGCTCATTGAACTACATTGTAACAGTATTGAACTTGAGAACAAAAGGAATGGCAATGACTAAATTACCATTAACTATTTGGGCGTTCTTTATTACTGCAATTATTGGTGTATTATCATTCCCTGTTCTATTCTCTGCAGCTTTATTGTTGATTATGGATCGAATGGCTGGAACGAGTTTCTACTTATCTGACATTATTGTAGGTGGAGAGATGTTAACACAACACGGTGGTTCACCGCTGTTATACCAACACTTATTTTGGTTCTTAGGGCACCCTGAGGTATACATTGTATTAATTCCTGCATTAGGTTTATCTTCTGAGGTAATTTCAACAAACTCACGTAAGCCTATTTTTGGATATAGAGCAATGATTGGTTCTATCTTAGCGATTGCATTCTTGTCGTTTATTGTATGGGCACACCACATGTTTGTTACAGGTATGAATCCATTCTTAGGATCCGTATTTGTATTTACAACATTACTGATTGCTATTCCATCTGCAGTTAAGGTGTTTAATTACATCACAACACTGTGGAAAGGGTCAATAATTTTTACACCAGCAATGTTGTTTACAATAGGGTTAGTGTCAACATTTATTACAGGAGGTGTTACAGGTATTATTTTGGCTGATGCAGCGTTGGATATTACGATACATGATACGTATTTTGTTGTAGCTCACTTCCACGTTGTAATGGGATTGTCTGCAGTATTTGGGATGTTTGCCGGAGTTTATCACTGGTTCCCTAAAATGTTTGGTAGAATGCTGAATACGCGTATGGGGTATGCGCACTTCTGGATTACAATTATTGGAGCTTATGGGGTGTTTTTCCCAATGCACTTTGTTGGATTAGCAGGAGCACCTAGACGTTACTACAACTATTCTGTTTACCAAGATTTCGATGTTGAATCATTTGATTTAATGTTGGACTTAAACATTATCATTACAGTTTTTGCAATTATTGCAGCATTGGGTCAAATTATCTTCTTGTTTAATTTCTTCTACAGTATTTTTAGAGGCCCTAAGGCTGATCAAAATCCTTGGAGATCAAACACATTAGAATGGACGACTCCTGTTGAGCACATACATGGTAACTGGCCTGGTGAATTGCCAACAGTACACAGATGGCCTTACGATTATTCTAAGCCAGGAGCTGAAGCGGATTTCATTCCTCAAAATGTTCCATTGAAAGATGGTGAAGAAGAACATTAAAAATAATAGTTGAAATATTGAAAGCCCTTTGTTATTTGACAAAGGGCTTTTTGTATTTTTGAGTAAATTCAAATTACTTGGAAGATTCGTTTGATTATAAAGAAGAAGCAGGTAGCCCTGGCGATCAGGACTATGACAAAGTGTTGCGTCCTAAAAAGATCGAGGACTTCACAGGGCAACCAAAAATTGTAGAGAACCTTGAGATTTTCATCAAAGCAGCAATTCTTAGAAACGAACCACTAGACCATGTATTATTACACGGCCCTCCAGGACTAGGTAAAACAACCTTGGCTCACATTATAGCGAATGAACTGAATGTTGGGTTTAAAGTCACTAGCGGCCCTGTTTTGGATAAGCCAGGAGACCTTGCAGGCTTACTTACAAACTTACAAGAAGGAGATGTTTTATTCATTGATGAAATACATCGCCTTAGCCCAGTTATTGAAGAATATTTATATTCTGCAATGGAAGATTATAGCATTGATATCTTAATTGATAGTGGACCAAATGCTCGAACTGTTCAAATCGCGTTAAACCCATTTACCTTAATTGGCGCAACAACAAGGTCAGGATTACTTACATCTCCTTTGCGAGCAAGGTTTGGGATTAATTTACGATTAGAGTATTACAATGCTAAAACCTTGACATTGATTGTTGAACGATCGGCAGATTTATTAGGCATTCCTATTACAGAAGAAGCTGCTTATCAAATTGCAAGCCGAAGCAGAGGGACACCGCGTATAGCAAATGCTCTACTTCGTAGGGTGCGTGATTTTGCTCAAATAAAAGGAGACGGAAATATAACATTAGACATTACGAACATGGCGCTTACAGCCTTAAACGTAGATCAAAATGGATTGGACGAAATGGACAATAAAATATTAACGGTAATTATCGACAAGTTTCAAGGTGGCCCTGTTGGAATGACAACAATAGCAACGGCTATTGGCGAAAATGCAGGAACGATAGAAGAAGTCTACGAACCTTTTTTAATCCAAGAAGGATTCCTAATGCGGACACCACGTGGCCGAAAAGCTACTGAAAAGGCTTACCTTCATTTAGGGAAGGAAAAAGGATATACTCAAGGGGGTTTATTTTAAACATACGTTGAGCAACACAGCTAAATATACCCGGTTAATTAAAGACAAGGCAAAAGAACTAGGCTTCTTTTATACGGGAGTTTCTAAAGCAGACTTTTTAGAAGAAGAATCTCGACAATTAGAAGATTGGTTAAAACAGGGAGGCCATGGTGAAATGACCTATATGGAAAATCACTTTGACAAACGTTTAGATCCGCGGCTTTTAGTTGATGGTGCAAAATCTGTCGTATCACTGTTATTGAATTACTATCCTGAAAATTCAGAACAAGTGGAAGGTGCGCCAAAGATTTCTAAATATGCGTATGGGGAAGATTACCACTTTGTCATCAAGGATAAATTAAAAACATTATTTCAGTTTATTACCGATGAAATTGGCGAAGTGGGAGGCCGAGTGTTTGTGGATTCAGCACCAGTTATGGATAAAGCATGGGCAAAACGAAGCGGTTTAGGTTGGCTGGGAAAAAACACCAATATTATTCACCCCAAACACGGTTCATTTTTCTTTATAGCAGAGTTAATCATTGACCTGGAACTGGAAGAAGACGGGCCAATAAAAGACTATTGTGGCACCTGTACAAAATGCATTGATGCTTGTCCAACAGATGCTATTGTAGCGCCCTATAAAGTTGATGGATCTAAGTGTATTTCATACCTAACCATTGAGCTAAAAGATCAAATCCCAACAGAATTTAAAGGCAAGATGGATAACTGGATGTTCGGGTGCGATGTCTGTCAAGACGTTTGCCCATGGAATCGATTTTCAAAGCCACACAACCAAGAAAAATTTAACCCACATGAGCAATTATTGCGCATGTCAAAATCTGACTGGGAAGACATCTCCGAAGAGTTGTTTCGTGAAGTTTTTAGGAAAAGTGCCGTAAAAAGAACAAAGTATGATGGCCTCAAGAGAAACATCAAGTTTATTACAGGCTAGCTAGCATTAAGATTACCAGCACTTTTTATCCGCCAAATATTACTCGGTACACATCGTTACCGTTTGCATAAATCAGTAAGGACATTAGAATAAAGAATCCTACATATTGTGCGTACTCAAGCACTTTTTCAGGAGCCTCTTTGCCTGTAACAATTTCATACAACAAGAACACAACATGGCCACCGTCCAATGCAGGAATCGGCAAAATATTCATGAATGCCAAAATGATTGAAATAAGGGCTGTGGTTAGCCAGAACTTTTCCCAGTCCCACTCTGCAGGAAATAAATTTCCAATTGCCCCAAATCCTCCTAAGGAAGTCGCCCCCTTTTTAGTAAATAAAAATTTCAATTGGCCTACATAATCACCTAGGGTAGTCACTCCACGGTCAAAACCTCTGCCAATACTTGACCCAAACCCATAATGAACGGTTTTAATTTTATCCTGTTCAATGAAGCGTTCTGCAGCATAGACCATTCCAATTGTACTGTCAGCTCGAACAGCAGCGCTAAAGGTCCTCTTTTTGCCATCACGTAAAACATCAATGTTGATTGTTTTTCCTGCATTTTGTCCAAAAGCAGAGGCAATATCACCATAGTACACCAATTCATTTCCAACAGCATGAATTTCATCTCCTTTCTGAAGCCCTGACGCTTCTGCAACCTCTGCAGAGTCCACAGACTGAATTACAGCGTAACTTTGTAGTGTAACCGCAGGAAAGGCGCCTGCTTCAAAAAGCTCGTAGTCTATGCCTTCGGGAAGTGTGATTGTCTCAAGGGTTCCATCTTTATGTTGAACATCTAACGTGCGGTGATTCCTTAAAAGGATTCCGTTATTAATATCATTTACATGGGTAACTTCTTCGCCATTAATCGCAAGGATGTTGTCACCGTTGTTGAGGTTATATTTAGCAAGTGAAGCGTGAATGTTTAAACCGTGTTTCAATGTTTTTGTCGGAGCCTGCTCCTCTCCCCAAGCGAAGACAACAAAGATGTATATAAGAACCCCTACAATTAGGTTTACTACAACTCCACCAATCATTACAATCAGTCGTTGCCAAGCTGGTTTTGATCGAAATTCCCAAGGCTCTGCAGGTTTTTCCATTTGCTCCTTGTCCATAGACTCATCAATCATCCCTGAAATTTTCACGTATCCACCAAGTGGCAACCATCCAATCCCCCATTCTGTATCACCTACTTTCTTTTTGAAAAGCGAAAACCACGGATTAAAAAACAGGTAGAATTTTTCTACACGAATTTTGAAATAACGTGCCGTTAAGTAATGCCCGAATTCATGTAATACAACTAGCAATGATAGAGACAGTAATAGTTGCGTTGCTTTGATTAAAATATCCATAGTAAAAGTTATGCGTGTAAATATATTGTTTTAAGCGTTAGGAGTGAGCTGAACATAGTCATTCTGAACAAAATAAGCCGTAAGTGCTTCTTTCATTAGGTGCTGTTGCTCCCGATCGTTAATGGGTGGAATCTCTTTAATGAGCTTGAAATGTGGCCATTGTTCTTCATCACGCCCTTCAAACTCATAATAACCATAAGGTTCTAAAAGAGTACAAATAGCAACGTGTAGGAGGTCTGTTTTTTCAGACTTAGAAAACTCCTTGTATCCAATACCCAGTTCGTTCACTCCTACTAAGAATAAAATGGCTTGCATATCCATCCCTTCTCCAAATTTTGACTCAAGTTGGTTCTTAACTTGTTGAAATTTTAATTCAATATCATAATCCATTTAGCGAATGTAGACATTCAGATGCAATAGCCGTTAAATTATGTGGCGCTTTATTGAGTTATTCTTAACTTCGAAAAAAATGGACATATGAAAAACACCTTAGTTTTATTGGCGAGTGCCTTAATCGTTTTTGGGTTTACATCTTGTAAGGGGGAGTCTACTGAAAAAATAGACGATCCAATTCAATCTTGTTTTTACACCTACAACGAAGGAGCAACAACGTTTCAATGGACGGCATTTAAAACAACTGAGCGGGTTGGGGTAAGTGGAACATTTAACAAGATTAAGGTTGCAAGTGATGCCTCTGATGATCCAATGGTGGTATTGAAGTCAATGTCTTTCAGTATGGAGACGCCTTCTGTTGAAACCAACAATGAAGATCGAAACAAAAAGGTTGCCAACTATTTTTTTGGAACAATTAATACACCAGTAATTACAGGGCGTGTATTGTCTATTAATGAAACATCGGGCGAATGTACTCTAGAGGTTTTGATGAATGGTATTTCTGTTGAAGTACCAGGAGATTTTGCATTTACAGATAATGCATTCACATTTGAGACGGTAGTAAATGTTCAATCGTGGAATGCCCTTTCAGGAATTGAAGCCTTAAATACTGTTTGTGAAGAACTACATACGGGTGCAGATGGCATTTCCAAGCTATGGCCTGAAGTACAATTGTCGTTTAAAACAAGGTTAAAGTCTGACTGCAAATAAGTTGTTTATAGGAATGAATTTCATTGATATCATATTCATTATTCTCTTTTCACTTGCTGCTTGGCGCGGGTTTAAAAAAGGATTTATTATTGAGTTATTTACTTTTCTAGCCCTATTTGTAGGGTTGTATGCAGGAATTCATTTTTCTGATGTCGTCGTAAATGGACTAAAGAATAGCTTCAATGTCAATTCCGATTACTTGCCGACAATCGCATTTACGGTTATCTTTTTAATTGTTGGTGCTATGGTTTATTTTGGTGGAAAGGCCTTAGAAAAACTAGTGTCCGTAATTCAATTAAGCTTGGTGAATAAATTACTAGGCGTATTTTTCTCTGTGCTTAAACTCACATTTATCTTTGGTGGGTGTATTCTTCTTGCAGAATCGTTTGATGAAAAAGGGGACTTTATTTCAGATGAAACAAAGAATGAATCCCTTGTTTATTACCCGGTAAAGAAACTGGTAACAAGTTGTATCCCTTCCTTTGAACAAAGCACCCTCTATTTAAAAGAAACGTTAGCCAACGGAGTAGATGGCGCGTTACCAGAAGATGTTTTTAAGTCTCAATAAAAAGGAGAAATTAAACTGTATTTTATCAGGTGTGTTTTCGGGGTTTGTAGGCAGGTTGAGATTCAGCAAAAGCATCATAATCAAACTCAATTGAGCACAATTCTTTCAGGGAGCTATTTAATGCAGAAGCAATTTTAGCAGGTGGAGTTGGAGCTACTAACGAAGTTCGTATAAATTACACAATTAGTGATTGCAGTTCAAATAAATTAATCTTTAGTTATGATCATAAATATTCTGGTGGTATAGGTTCCAGTTCCTCAAGATTGGTTGATGGGTTAATGAGGAGCATAAGTAAAAAAATGCCTCATTTCACTGAATAAATTATTTTCCAAAAAAACAATGTATTGGAACCCTCCCCCAACACATTGTTTTTTTATATTAAATATACTACCTTTGCCCTCTTCAATAATAAGTTATGTCTGTAGGGATTAAAATATTTTCGGGTCGCGCTTCACAAATACTAGCTGAAAAGGTAGCGGTTGCGTATGGTGTTAAATTAGGAGACGTTAAGGTTACGGGCTTTAGCGATGGTGAATTTCAACCTTCTTTTGAGGAAACGGTAAGGGGTCAAGATGTTTTTATTGTACAATCTACAATGCCACCCGCAGATAATTTATTTGAATTATTGTTGATGGTTGATGCCGCCAAGCGTGCGTCTGCTAGAAAAATTATTGTAGTTATCCCTTACTTTGGTTTTGCGCGTCAAGACAGAAAAGATAAGCCACGTGTTGCAATAGGAGCAAAATTAGTTGCTAATATGCTAATGGCCGCGGGTATAGATCGAATTATGACCATGGATTTACATGCAGATCAAATTCAAGGATTCTTTGAGGTTCCTGTTGATCACTTGTATGGGTCTACAATTTTTTACCCAGAAATTGAAAAATTAAACAATGGTAATTTGATTATGGCAGCTCCAGATGCTGGGGGTACCAAACGATCAAATTCATATGCTAAACGTCTTAACATTGGGTTGGCAATTTGCCATAAACAACGTAAGAAACCAAATGAAGTCGCAGAAATGACTGTAATTGGAGATGTTGCCGGAAAGGATGTTATTCTTGTCGATGACATGTGCGATACAGCAGGTACATTAACCAAAGCGGCAGATTTATTTATGGAAAAAGGAGCGAAAAGTGTTCGTGCATTTTGTACACACGCCGTTCTGTCTGGTCCAGCTTTCGATAGAATTACAAATTCGTCAATTTTAGAATTAATTGTTACGGATACAATTCCATTGACACAAACACATGACAAGATTCGTGTTATCAGCGTTGCAGATTTATTTGCAGATGTTATCAAACGCATGGTTAACAACGAGTCCATTAGTTCACATTTTATAATCTCATAAATAAATAAAAATGAAAAAAGCGCAATTGAGCGGTTCGTTAAGAGCGAGCGTAGGGAAAAAGAACAATGCTGCATTGAGAAATGAAGGGCAGGTTCCTTGTGTGCTTTATGGATCAGGTGAGCAAACTCACTTTTCTGTAAGAGCAGTAGACGTAGAGAAACTTATTTTCTCTCCAGATGTATATCAAGTTGAATTGGATATCGATGGGAAAAAAGCAATGGCAATTATTCAAGCCAAGCAAATGCACCCTGTTAGAGACACACCAGTTCATGTTGACTTTCTTGAGTTGAATGATAAAAAGCCTGTAAAGGTTAGTTTGCCAGTTAGAGCTAAAGGTGCTGCACCAGGAGTTTTGAATGGTGGTAAATTAAGACAGCCATACAGAATGTTACGTGTAGTTGGTTTACCAGGATCTCTTCCAGAAGAAATCGTAGTTGATATTTCTACATTGAAAATTGGAAGTTCTATTCGTGTTTCTGAATTGAAAATTTCAGGAATGGAATTCAATGAACCAGCAAATGCTGTAGTTATTGGTGTTAAGATGGCCAGAGGTGCCGCTGACGAAGAAGAAGAGGAAGAAAGTGCTGAAGAAGTTGCTGAAGGAAGCACTGAAGAAGCTGCTGCTGAATAATCTAATTCAATTAAAATATAAAAGTCCCGATGATTTCATCGGGACTTTTTTTTGTGCTAAATCTTAAGATAATTGATTAAAATAGATCGACCGAGGTTAAATAAGGGGTAAATCGCTGCGAGAAATAAAATTTATTTCCTTCCCTTTCTACGTTTTTCTTCAAGCCATGTTGGAACCCTAGAGTTTGAAGTATTCCCGTCTAAGAGTTTTTCAGCGAGATCCATTCGTTTTGCCTTTTGTAAAGATTTCCGTATAAAGGAATGGTTTTCTCTTTTATACCAGAAAAAGAATCTACGTTGGTTTAATTTCTCTTCTTTGTCTTTTACCGTACGGTGTGGTCGTAATGTATAAGGGTGAACGCCACTATAGTAAATAACTGTAGCAACGGTCATTGGTGTTGGTGTGAAATCTTGAACTTGTTCCAATTGGAATCCCATATCTTTTGTTTCAACGGCTAAATTCGCCATGTCTTCGTCTTCACATCCGGGGTGAGACGATATGAAATATGGGATTAACGGTTGGTTTAAGTTATGTTTTGCAGATATTTCATCATACTTCTGTTTGAATTTATGGAAGTATTTAAACGATGGCTTACGCATCATTTTCAAGGTGTTGTCAGACGTATGTTCCGGTGCAACTTTTAGTCTACCACTGATGTGTCGTGTAACTACTTGTTCAATGTATTCATCGTGATTTCCATCACTGTTGTTTTTGTTAAAATCATCTACCAATAGGTCATATCGAATTCCAGATCCAACAAATGCTTTTTTTACACCAGGATGAGCGTCAACCTTTTTATAAAGCTCCGTCATTGGTTTATGAGAAGTGTCCAAATTAGAACAGATAACAGGGTGTATACAGCTCGGACTAGAGCATTTTGCACAAATAGCCTCGTCTTTCCCTTGCATGCGGTACATGTTCGCTGAAGGCCCCCCTAAATCGGAAATGTATCCTTTAAAGTCAGGATGAGCTACAACTTTATCTACTTCTTCTAGAATTGATTTTTCACTACGTGAGGCAATGAACTTCCCTTGATGCGCACTAATGGTACAAAAGCTACAACCTCCAAAACACCCACGGTGCATGTTGATTGAAAATTTGATCATATCATAGGCTGGAATAGCTCCACGTTTTTTATACTTAGGGTGTGGTAATCGCGTGTAAGGTAGATCAAACGATTCATCAATCTCTTTTTCGACCATTGTTTTATATGGCGGATTGATTACAAGTGTTTTATCTCCTATTTTTTGCGTAATTCTATTTGCCTGCCACTTGTTTGATTCAACTTCAACAATTTTGAAATTGGCTGCATATTTTAGTTTGTCTTCCAAACAATCTTCATGGCTTGCCATTTCAACCGTGTTCCAATTCTTATTCTTTGGAAGAGGTTCATTTTCTTCCATTAAAAAAGCAACTTGTTTAACCGTGGATAATCCTTTAAAGGGAACACCTTTTTTAAGTAATTGAAGTACCTCTCTTAAAGGTTGATCCCCCATTCCGTAAACCAACAAATCAGCGCCAGAGTCTTCTAAAATAGAAGGAAATAATTTGTCAGCCCAGTAATCATAATGAGTAACACGTCTTAATGACGCCTCAATTCCACCAATCAAAATAGGGACATCAGGATAGAGTTCTTTAAGGATTTTAGCGTAAACAACCGTAGCATAATCGGGTCTAAACCCTGCAGCTCCACCTGGAGTATAAGCATCTGTAGACCTTAATCGTTTGTTTGCCGTATAGTGATTCACCATGGAATCCATACAGCCACCAGTTACTCCAAAAAAACGTTTGGGTTTTCCGAATTTTTTAAAATCTCTTAAATCATCCTTCCAGTTAGGCTGAGCAACAATCGCAACAGAAAACCCTTCATCTTCAATGATTCGACCAACAACGGCTGTTCCAAAGGCAGGGTGATCTACATATGCATCTCCTGAAATTAGGACAACATCAACTTCCTCAAACCCGCGTTTCTCGAGTTCTTTTTTTGTTAGGGGTAACCAATCTGTTATAGGGCGTTCAATTGACATGGTACAAATTTAAGCTAAAAAACTGAACATATATTTGATATAATAACGAAAGAGTCTTTATCTTGTGGGAACACCCTTAATAATAACGAATCGTATGAGGTTTCTACTTATCAACCTGCTATTGATCTTGTTTGTAATTACGAGTTGCTCGGAACAAAAACACCAACTCGAATTATCGGAACGTGTGGATTGTCAGCCTTTCTTATTTAATATGCAACAGCCTTTCTCGGACAATGAATATAACATGTCGTTTCCGCTTTGGTTTAATGACACCGTACTAAAGCAGCAAAGAATCAAGAAAATTATATTGAATGCATTTCCGGCTTCACAAGGTGTCGATGTGAGTGAGAATACTCCCAAACAAAAAAAGGTCTATTTATTCAATGACGAAGGCGATTTGATTTCTGCACAGTTTGAGCAATTTTACGAAAACACAAACGTAGGGTCGTCACTGTTTAATTATTCAACTCCGAAAGATGAGAATGGGTTTTCTAGGGTCGAAGAAGTCACGGACTCCAATTTAGAAGAACACACTACAGGGCCGTATTCCATTTACGAAAAGATAGGGTACGGAAGCAAGGCTTTACGCTATCGAGATAAATTTTCAGGGAATCAGTTGTTTTACATGTTGGACAAAAAGAATTGGGGTGCACTTTCTGTAGATTCAATTTTGAACCCAACGGCAGAAGATCAAATTGTATTAGGGACACCGCTTATGCCTCATAAGTCATATCAAGTAGAAAACATCGTAAAGGAAACAAATGGAATTAACTTCGGCTATGACAATACGGGAGAGTTTGTGCAGGAAATAAGTTATGACGCATATCCATTTAGAACGAAACGATCAATCAATTATGACAATAATGGGATATGCATAGGGTTTGTTGACTCCATGTTTAGCAGTAAAGGATTTATGAATTCTGAATTCACTTCTTTTGAAACACACGCAGGACTACCTGTAAAAATTATTCGTGAAACCCGATTGAATGAATCTAAGTCAAGTTGTTTTCATGTGGAAACAATTGAATACTTCTTTTGGGAAGTGAATTAGATTTCTAGGGAATCTAGAGTTCACGCATTTACTTCTTAGTTTATCCATTAAGTTGATTATTTTTGCTTATCAAAATACTAGAAAATGCAGTTAATAAATAAGGCTAACGAAGAATATATTACAAATCGCGTAATTATTGGTTCAGAAGGGAATATTCCAACTACACTGTCAACAGAAGATACAGCGTTGTTTTCTGAATTCTTGTTATTGGACGAAGAGTTGAAAATTGTATCAAGTCTTAATTCAATCATAGCGTTAGTAAAAGTGAACACTGACGATGAAAAGATGCGTGTTGCAGGCTCAAAAGTAAGGGCGTCACTAAGTAAAGAAGCAGAAGCGATTGCTGTTCATGGAACTAAAAATGCAAGCTTCTCTTTTGTTGAAGGTCTAATGTTGTCTAATTACCAGTTCAATAAATACTTTTCAGATGCTGAAAAAAGAACGAATAAACTAAAGTCAATTTGTGTTGATGACAGTTTTTCTACTGCTGATGTAGACGAACTTGTGAATATTACAAAGGCAGTTTCTTGGGCAAGAGACATGGTGAATGAACCTGTTTCGTTTTTAAATGCAGAACAATTGGCCGAAGAAATAAAAGCCTTAGGAATGGATTCTGATTTAAAGGTTACGGTGCTTGAAAAAGCTCAAATCGAAGCCTTGAAAATGGGAGGGCTCCTCAGTGTAAATAAAGGATCAATTGATCCGCCAACGTTTACAATTGTAGAATACAAGCCAGACAATGCGGTAAACACAAAGCCCATCGTTTTAGTTGGTAAAGGAGTTGTGTATGACACCGGAGGATTAAGTTTGAAGCCAACAGCTCAGTCTATGGATATTATGAAAAGTGACATGGGTGGAGCAGCGTGTATGGGTGGAGCAATTTACTTGGCAGCAAAACAAAATCTTCCACTCCATATTATAGCTCTAATTCCTGCTACAGATAACAGGCCAGGACTAAATGCATACGCTCCAGGTGATGTAATTACAATGTTTGACGGCACAACGGTTGAGGTATTAAATACGGATGCTGAAGGAAGAATGATTTTGGCAGATGCCTTGTCTTATGCTGCAAAGTTTGATCCGGAAGTTGTTATTGATTCTGCTACATTAACGGGTGCTGCACACCGTGCCATCGGAATGCATGCTTCAATAATTATGGGTAATGCAGATGATCGCTATTTTAAGCAATTAGAAGTTGCTGGAAATAATTCGTTTGAACGCGTAGTTCGCTTTCCTTTTTGGGATGAATATTTTGACGAAGTAAAATCTCCAATTGCGGACTTAAAGAATCTAGGAGGCCCTTCTGCGGGGATGATTACCGCAGGGAAATTCTTAGAGCATTTTGTTAAAGCACCGTATGTACATATGGATATCGCTGGTCCAGCATGGTTAGATAAAAATGAAGCCTATAGAACCAAAGGAGGTTCTGGTGTAGGTGTTAGGTTGTTGTATCACTTCCTTAAAAATTACGCTTAATGGATAAAAAGAAAGAAGCAAATAAAGAAATTATAACAAAGGCACCAGTTCGTGTAGGTATCTCGATAGGAGATGTGAACGGCATTGGTCCTGAGGTTATCATGAAAGCTTTAAACGATACACGGTTATTGTTGAGCTGTACACCAATTATTTACGGGTCATCTAAAGTGTTTTCGTTTCACAAGAAAAACTTAGATGTCAAAGAATTTGTGTTTTTGAATTCGGACTCCGTTGATGGGGCTAAGGATAAAAAAATCAACATTGTTAACCTTTGGCAAGACGAAATTAAGTTTGACTTAGGTAGAGCAACGCCTGAAGGGGGTCGTTTAGCATTTGAATCCCTTGAGGCGGCAACGAGTGATTTAGCTTCAGGTAAAATTGATGTGCTTGTTACTGCGCCAATATCAAAAGATGCAATGAATCAATCTGGATTTAAATTCCCCGGTCATACAGAGTACTTAGCTGACATGTCAGGCCAAGATGATGCGCTTATGCTAATGATTGCTCCATCTCTACGTGTAGGATTGGTTACTAGTCATATTCCATTAAAGGATGTTGCTACTACGTTAACAGCAGACAAGGTGTATGGTAAGATCAAATCTTTCGCTGCAAGCTTGACGCACGATTTTGGAATTAGAAGACCGAAAATAGCAGTATTTGGTGTGAATCCACACGCTGGCGAAAGTGGTAAAATGGGCACGGAGGAATTAGAGTCAATTATACCAGGTATTGATAAAGCGAAAAGCGAAGGAATTGTTGCTTTTGGACCGTTTCCAGCTGATGGCTTTTTTGGTTCGAGTGCTCGACAGCATTATGACGGTGTTTTAGCAATGTATCACGATCAAGGATTGGCTGCGTTTAAAGCACTTTCATTTGACGAGGGTGTTAATTTCACGGCAGGCCTTCCAATTATTAGAACATCTCCAGATCACGGCACAGCATATGACATTGTTGGGCAAGATAAAGCTTCTGGAACTTCAATGAGAAATGCGATATACATGGCTATTGATGCTTTTAGAAACCATGAATTGGAAAAAGAAATAACGGCAAATCCACTAGAGGCACAAAAAAGAGTTGACTTTAGAAGAGACAAACGAAAAGAAACATAAAAAAGCAGTTAAAAATAAAAGTCAGTATTTTTCAGGTTTAAAGTTAAAATTGTTAACTTTGCCGCCCCTACTTCTAGTGTGAAGTAGGGAAATTTAGGTGAAAGTGAAGTTAAATAGAGATTATATTATACCCTTTGTTGGTTTAAAGATAGGGGCGCACAAATTTGATTTTAACATCACAGACACGTTCTTTGATAACTATGAGTACTCAATAATTCGCAAGGGGAATGTGAAAATCGAGTTGATTCTAGACAAAAAGGAAACAATGCTTATTGGTCATTATGCCATTAGCGGAGTTATTCAGTCTGAATGTGACCGTTGTACTGACCCAATCGAGGTTGCTGTTGAAGGAGCGTATCAACTTGTTTATAAGTTTGATACTGAGCCTTGTGACGATGAATCGTTAATTATTGTTTACCCTGAAGAATTTGAATTGGATGTTTCGGACAATATCCTTGAACTTATTATGGTTTCATTGCCTTTAAGATCAATTCATGATGAAGGGGAATGCAATGAAGACATGATGGAACAATTAAAAGAGTATGTATTAGTTGAAGAGAAATTTGAAGCTGAAGACAATGATGAGTTGTCTGATGATTCAGAAGAAGATGACCAGGATGAAGTTGACCCGCGTTGGTCAGCATTAAAAGGATTGAAATAGAAGCGAAAGCATTTATTATAAATGCAGGAAACTGCGAAAAGTGATTATTAAGTTTGACGTAGGGATACGGAGAACAAGTAAATAAAAAAGTAAACAAAGTAAAATGGCACATCCAAAACGAAAGATCTCGAAAACGAGACGTGACAAAAGAAGAACTCACGTGAAGGCTGAGGCAAAGAATATTTCAACATGCCCAACAACTGGACAACCACACTTATTTCACCATGCTCACTGGCATGAAGGGAAATTGTACTACAAAGGTAAGGTAGTTGCAGAAAAAGAAGTTGCAGTTTAATTAGCTGTAAGTTATTCTTCATTTATGAAGATTGGTATTGAGATTCTAAAAAATGGATTAAGTTCCGTTTTAGAATATTCTTCAATGGGGATTTAAAGCCCAAAGGCGACCAGGGTGATTCTTGTGTGGCCTTTCTTTGTTTTTTGGAACTAGATTGACGAATGATTTTGGAACTTTTCTCAGTGATAATGTATACATTGTCACTATATTTAATCGGAATTATTATTGATTAGAACAGAGTATTAACTAGACTATGAGTAAAATAACTGCAGGAATAACAGGAGTACAAGGGTATTTACCAGAATATGTACTTACAAACGAAGAGCTTTCTAAAATCGTAGATACGAACGATGAGTGGATTACCTCTCGAACAGGCATCAAAGAAAGACGCATCATGAAAGATGGGGCATCTTCTGACATGGCCGCAGGTGCGGTTGAGGCTTTACTTAAGAAAACAAATACAGCAGCCGAGGATATTGACTTGGTCATTTTAGCAACGGTAACACCTGACTACCCTTTCCCTAGTACAGCAAATGTATTGTGTGACAAGGTAGGAATGAGTAATGCTTGGGGTTTTGATTTAATTGCAGCATGTTCAGGGTTTATCTATGCAATTTCTACGGGCGCTCAATTCATTGAAACTGGAAAGTATAAGAAGGTAATTGTTGTTGGGGTAGATAAAATGAGTTCAATCATTGACTACGAAGACAGGACAACGTGTGTAATTTTTGGAGATGGAGCTGGCGCAATTATGTTAGAGCCAAATGAAGAAGGTTTAGGAGTTCAAGACTTTATCCTTCGTTCTGATGGTGCAGGTAGAGAATTTTTAGTTCAACCTGCTGGAGGATCGGCAAATCCAGCTTCAGCTGAAACCGTTGAAAAGAAAATGCATTTTGTGAAGCAAGAAGGGAAACAAGTTTTCAAGTTTGCAGTAACAAACATGGCTGAGGTTTCTGCTGAAATTATGGAGAAAAATAACCTTACAAGTGACGATGTTGATTGGCTTGTTCCGCATCAGGCGAACTTAAGAATTATTGATGCTACAGCAAACCGCATGGGGCTTCCAAAAGAAAAGGTTATGATAAACATAGAGAAGTACGGGAATACAACTGCCGGAACTTTACCTTTATGTTTGTGGGATTATGAAAAGCAATTAAAGAAAGGGGATACGTTAATTTTATCTGCATTTGGTGGAGGTTTCACTTGGGGTGCAGTATATATTAAATGGGCGTATAACTCGTAAAAAATATTATTTTCACACGATTAAAATAGAAAAGAAATGAATATTAAAGAGGTACAAGATTTAATCAAATTTGTCGCTAAATCAGGGATTAGTGAAGTTGAGATCGAACAAAACGATTTTAAAATTACAATCAAGGCTGCAGACAAAAAAGAGGAAAAACAAATTTTCGTTCAAGCTCCTGCAGCTTTGCCAGCTCAAGCTCCTGTAGCTGCTGCTCTTGCTCCTGTGGCTGCTGCGCCAGCAGTTGCTGCTCCAGCTAAGGAAGACACTGCAAGTGAAGATTCTAAATATTTAACAATTAAATCTCCAATGATTGGAACATTCTATCGTTCGGCTGGGCCAGACAAAGATGCTTTTGTATCTGTTGGAGAAACAATTGGGAATGGAGATACCGTTTGTATCATTGAAGCAATGAAATTGTTTAACGAGATTGAAGCGGAAATTACAGGTAAAATTGTTAAGGTTTTAGTTGACGATGCTACTCCAGTTGAATATGACCAACCATTATTCTTGGTTGATCCTTCATAATCTATTTATAGTTAGGTTCACCTATTTTAATTAAGTGAACTAGTTATTATTTTAAATAAAAACATTTAGGCATGTTCAAAAAAATATTGATTGCCAATAGGGGAGAAATCGCTTTGCGTGTAATTCGTACGTGTAAAGAAATGGGTATTAAAACGGTTGCAGTTTATTCAACTGCAGATAAGGATAGTTTACCTGTTCGATTTGCTGACGAAGCTGTTTGTATTGGTCCTGCGACTAGTGCTCAGTCATACTTATCAATCCCTAATATTATTGCAGCTGCAGAAATCACAAATGCAGATGCCATTCACCCAGGTTACGGCTTTCTTTCTGAGAATGAAAAATTCTCGAAAGTATGTGAAGAGCACGACATCAAATTTATTGGTGCAACTCCAGAGCAAATAGCAGGAATGGGAGATAAGGCCAGTGCAAAAGCAACGATGATTGCAGCGGGAGTACCATGTATTCCAGGTTCTGTAGGTATCCTTAAAGATTTAAAAGATGCGATAAGCACGGCTAAAAAAATTAAATACCCTGTAATTCTTAAAGCAACTGCCGGTGGTGGTGGAAAGGGAATGCGTGTGGTATGGAAAGAGGACGAAATGGAGTCAGCTTGGGATGGTACCCGTGCTGAATCTGCAGCAGCCTTTGGAAACAATGGTCTTTACATGGAGAAATTCATTGAAGAGCCAAGACACATTGAAATTCAAATTGCAGGTGACCAATATGGGAATGCCTGCCATTTATCTGAACGAGATTGTTCTATTCAACGTCGTCACCAAAAATTGGTAGAAGAAACACCTTCTCCGTTTATGACCGATGAGTTAAGAGAGGCAATGGGTGTTGCAGCGATTAAAGCGACAAAAGCAGTAAGTTACGAAGGTGTAGGTACTGTTGAGTTTTTGGTAGATAAGCACCGTGACTTCTACTTCATGGAAATGAATACACGAATTCAAGTTGAGCACACAATTACAGAAGAGGTAATTAACTTTGACTTAATTAAGGAGCAAATAAAACTTGCTGCAGGTGAAAAAATGTCTGGAGAGAATCACTATCCAAAAATGCACGCAATTCAATGTAGAATTAATGCAGAGGATCCGAATGCAAACTTTAGACCTTCTCCAGGTAAAATCACAAGTTATCATGCTCCAGGAGGACATGGGATTCGTATTGATACCCATGTATATGCGGGTTATACAATTCCACCTAACTACGATTCTATGATTTCAAAATTGATTGTTGTTGCACAAACGCGTGAAGAAGCAATCTTAAAAATGAAAAGAGCTTTGGGTGAATACGTTATCGAAGGAGTTAAAACGACTATTCCCTTCCATCAGAAATTAATGGAAGATGAGCAGTTTAACTTAGGCGACTTTACAACAAGTTTCATGGAAACGTTCGAGTTTTAGTATTTGATATAATTTAGTAAAAAGAGCTTCCATTTTTGGAGGCTCTTTTTGTTTTTGAGAAGGGTGTTTGCCTTCTGTTTTTCATTTAATGTATTTACAATGGCGTTCTTCCAATTTAAAAGCAAAGGCTTAAGGTGAATTGGTTGTGTAAAATTGGAACTTAAATATGCGGTGGTACGTGCGTTTTAATTAAGTATTTTTGTGTCATGCAACTAGTGAAACGACTCACACTTCATTTTCTAAAACTACTTTTGTTTTGGATTCTGTTATTTGATTTTCAACGACTTTTGTTTTCAATTCATAATTGGGATAAATTTCAAGATGTTTCATGGATAGAATGGTGCCTAACGTTTATTTATTCCATTCGTTTAGACCTTTCAACAGGTGGGTTTTTAAGTGTCATCCCATTATTTTTTATCGCCGTTTATTTAGTTAAGCCCTTCAAATTAACACGAGCCGTATTCCTTGGAATTATACTTATTGAAGCTTTAATCTGTTCGTTCATTCATGCGGGTGAAATTAATGCATATCCAGAGTGGAATCACAAATTAACATCGCGGGTTTTTACGCATTTATCTAACCCTGATGAAGTGTTTCGAACTGCTGATTATTCAATGACCTTTTGGTTTGTTGTATATGCCATTTTAGAGTTTGTTTTTGCGTGGCGAATAATGCATTTTTTGTTTAAGAAAAAAACAATTTTACAGACCCAAAAAGTTGTATTTAGAATACCAACAGCATTAAGCTCATTTTTATTCTTAGGCGGTCTTTGTTTCTTATTGGCACGAGGTGGATGGCAACAGATACCAATTAATATTGATTCTGCATATTTTTCAAAAAAACACATTGCGAACGATTTATCAATCAATTCAACGTATTATTTTGGGAACAGCTATTTACTTTACAACAGGAGTGAAATAGACGAGTCAATCCCTAAGGTTGACCCTAAGATAGCCAAAAGTATTGTTGAAGATTATTACGCCTATCCACGCGAACATGACGTTCAAATCTTCTCTAACAAGCGTCCCAATGTTGTGTTTGTGATTATGGAAAGTTGGGCCGCCGAAGCGGTAGGGTGTTTGAGTGAAACAAAGGGAGCAACTCCAAATTTTGACGCGCTATCAAAAGAAGGACTGTTATTTACAAACATGTATTCAACAAGCAGTACTTCTGAAATAGGAAACAGTAGTATTTTTAGTGGAAATCCAGCTATTCCAGAAATATCAGTATCGTTACAGCCTGAAAAACATAGAAAACTTCGGGCATTGAATCAAGATTTTCAAGATTGGGGGTATTCTTCAGGCTATATTTTTAGTGGCGATTTAAAGTATGGAAACATTGGTGGGTATTTTATGGATCATGGTTTTGAAGATGTTAAAGATGAAAGTGATTTTCCTTTTGGGCTTGACCGCGGAAAACTGAATTACTATGATGAAGCGTTGTATACGTTGTTTCTTGATCGAATCAATAAAGCCAAAGAACCATTCTTACAGTGTGCGTTTACAGGGAGCACGCATTCGCCGTATGATCATCCAACTAGCTCACGTCAGACATGGAAGGGTATTGAAGGTGCTTTTATGAATTCAATGGTTTACGCAGATGAGTGCTTAAATGATTTTGTAGTCTCGTGTAAGAAACAAGATTGGTTTGAAAATACAATTTTCATTTTTGTTGCCGATCATGGGCATGCATCGCCTACGGCCCAAAGTCCACACGACAATGCTTTCTATAGAATTCCAATGCTTATTTGGGGAGCCCCATTAAACGATGAATTTCATGGGGTAAAGATTAATAAAGTGGGATCTCAATCTGACATTGCAACAACGTTAATGAATCAGCTAGGCGGAGATGTTTCTTCGTATAAGTGGAGCAAAGACCTGCTTAACCCAAATGTTCCTGAATTTGCACTTCATACGGTTATAGGAGGGTATGGGTGGGTTACACCTAAAGGGTCTATGGTTTATTCTATGCGAAGCCAAAAGGTTGTAAATAGTAGTTTTTCTGCAGAAGAAGAGGAAGTAGAAACACAAAAAGGGAATGCCTTTTTGCACGAAATTTACCAAGACTATAAAGCGCTATAACATGAAAATTCTAATTATTCGTTTTAGTGCTATTGGCGATGTTGTTTTGACATCTCCAATTTTACGTTGTTTAAAAACACAGAAAAAATGTACGCTTCATTATGTTGTTAAAAGTGGGTATTCAAAGGTTTTAGAACACAATCCACACATTGACAAACTTCATGTCTTTAACAACAGTGTTAAAGAAGTGTTATCTGAATTGAAATCAGAAAATTTTGATTTGGTTTTTGACCTTCAAAATAACGCAAAATCGTGGTCAATTAAATCACATCTAAAAACGAAGACACACACTGTAGATAAGAAAAACTGGCAAAAAATGCTTTTAATACATTTTCGTCGAAATGTATTAAAAGACCATGTAGTAGACCGGTACTTTGAATGCATTGCTAAGGCCGGGTTTTATAATGATCATAAAGGTCTTGAATACCATATCCCCTCAACTGTTTCGGTTGATTATGATGTTTCAAAACCATTCGTCGTTTGGAGCATTGGAGCTAGTTTCTATAAAAAGAAGCTTTCAGAAAAACAGATTTTAGAGGTTTGTAATCGATTGACGTGTCGCGTTGTTTTAGTTGGAGGACCAGGTGAACAAGAGTTGGCTGCATCTATTGTAAAAAAAACAGTGAATCCTTCGCTTCATAATTTTTGTGGGGACCTTTCTTTAGATGAATCTGCATACCTGGTTCAGAAAAGTGAGTTGGTTTTAACAAATGATACAGGGGTTATGCATATTGCAGCGGCCTTCAATAAAAAAATAATCTCGTTTTGGGGCTGCACTAAACCCAGTATTGGTTTTGGGCCACGGGTTGATCCCGATCGCTCCATTACTGTTTTGTCAAATAAATCTGAATTTCCATGCTCTAAACATGGGAAACATTGCCGTTTTCAATCTGACGGGTGCATCAAAACAATTTCTACTGATGAGATTTATGACGCGATAATTGAGATGGGTTATTCCTAAGCCCAAACATCTAAAGATAATTGATAGTAACGTGGAGTGAATTTAATCTTCTAAGAACAACTTTTTCAATTCAGTAGCATCAGAAGGACTCATTTTCCCAGCTAAAATTAGACTTAACTGTTTTCTTCTTAAGGCACCGTCAAAACGTAGTTTTTCTTTCTCTGTTTCTGGGATTAACCCCGGAACTTGAATCGGACCACCGTTTTGATCCACAGCCACAAATGTATAAATCGCTTCATTACATTTAACGCGTTCACCGGTAAGGTGGTCTTCCACATAAACATCTACAAAAACCTCCATAGAAGAAGTAAACGCTCTAGAAACTTTAGCTTCTAATGTAACGATAGAAGCATGCTGTATGGGCTGTCTAAATGAAACATTGTTTACTGCTGCAGTTACAACAACACGCTTACAATGCCTGTGAGCAGAAACACTGGCAATAACGTCCATCCATGCAAGTAATTCACCACCAAATAGGTTCCCCAATGTATTCGTGTCATTTGGAAGTACAACCTTTGTTGTTATTGATAAAGTCTCTTTTGCTTTCTTCGTTTTCATGCCGTTATTTTTTTTGTAAAATTAGGATTAATCAAGACGTCATTTACCATTTGGTGTTTTTTTTGAGGCTTTATTAACGAATATTCGAAGAATACTGACCGATAATAAGTTTTTTTTCTGTGTTTGCTTAACTTTACCAGACAGAATATATAAACGAGAATGAGCAAACCAACGGTTAAGTTTCAAGATTTAGGATTGATTGATTACAAGGAAGCTTGGGATTATCAAGAAACAATGTTTCGAGCTACGGTGGATCAGAAAATACGTATTCGTAATGGAGAAACGTCTGAGCCAACAGAAAATCACATGTTGTTCTGTGAGCACCCTCATGTGTATACCTTGGGTAAAAGTGGCGATAAAAACCACCTGTTACTAAACGATGAACTGCTAAAGAAGAACAATGCTACGTATTATAAAATAAATCGTGGGGGCGACATAACCTACCATGGGCCTGGACAGTTGGTTGTGTATCCGATTTTCGATTTAGACCATTTCTTTTCTGACATTCATAAATACCTGCGTTACTTAGAAGAAAGTGTAATACTTACGCTTTTGGATTATGGAATAGAATCGGGACGTGTAGAAGGCTTAACGGGTGTTTGGATTGATGGAAATAAACCAAATGCTCGAAAAATTTGTGCAATTGGTGTAAAAAGCTCTCGTTGGGTAACCATGCACGGAATTGGATTTAACATCAATTCAGACCTGTCCTATTTTTCTCATATCATCCCTTGTGGAATTCAAGATAAAGCCGTAACTTCAATGGAGAGTGAGTTAGGGCGTAAGTTGGACATGAAAGAAGTCTCAGGCGTTCTAAAGGAAAAACTCTCAACCTTATTTAATTTTTCGTACACAATTTAGATGAAAGCACGTATTCAAAAAGTTTTAAAATATAGTTTATTTTTCTTGGTGGCATTGTTCATCACGATCAATTTGTTTATTGTTCTATCGGGCCGATTTTACATGTACAAAGGAATTGCACACACCTATTTAATTGGAAAAACAGGACCAACTATTTATGATCTAGACGTATCTCCATACGCAACAATTCACTCTGCTGATGTGCCGTCAAAAAGCATCAAAAATGAAGCGTTTAATCAGTTTGAATTGCCTGAAAAATACAGGGATTTAATTGCAGATTTGGAAACGAAAGCATTTTTAGTTTTGAAGAATGACACACTCATTTATGAAAAATATTGGGGAGGTCACACGGCAGAAACGGTATCAAACTCCTTTTCTGTTGTCAAAACATTGGTTGCTATTTTAATTGGTGTCGCAATCGAAGATGGAGACATTAAGAGTATTGACGACCCTGTTTCGTTGTATTTACCCGAATTTATAAACAAAGAGAAAGAACAGCTTACCATTCGCCATTTATTGGAGATGGCCTCTGGTTTAGATTGGGAAGAGAGTGCAAAAAACCCCTTTTCAGATAATGCTGAATCATACTATGGAAGTGAGTTAAGGAGACTTGTGTTAGGGCAATCAATGAAAAGTACACCTGGAAAAGTGTTTAAGTATCAAAGTGGAAACTCTCAGCTACTTGGCTACATTCTTGAGTCGGCAACAGGGGTTGATTTGTCTGAATATGCAGAGGATAAAGTTTGGCGCAAAATGGGTGCTGAACACGATGCTTATTGGAGTTTAGATAAAACGTTAGGCGATGAAAAGGCATTTTGTTGTATGTATGCTACAGCACGAGATTACGCTAAACTAGGGAAACTTATTTTAAATAAAGGTCGTTTAAATGACGAACAAATAATCCCATCGTGGTATTTTTCTGAAATGGTAACTCCACAGCAGTTGACAACAAGAGAGGGGATCCCAAATTATCGATATGGGTTGCATACATGGACGTATTTAGACCCTGAAGGAAAAGTGAATTATTGCCGTGGTGTAAACGGACAATATGTGATTACAATTCCGAGTGAAAACATCGTAATTGTTCGGTTAGGTTCAAAGAAAAAATCATTGGTAACGATTCCTAAAAACAAGTTGCATGATGCAGATTATATTGAGAAAGTAAAGTTTAAAGTTGGGCATTCTTCTGGCTTGTTTGAATATATTTCACTTGGAAAATTAATAAGCTCAGAGAGGTAATCCATTATTTGTAAAACGAAGAGAAAAGTCAAATGCGTAACGAGCTCAAAGGACCAGAAGTAAAAAACATTGGAGTAGCTGTAGTTCAACAGTTGAACGAAAAGAGTGAGAAAATATACAATGTATACCTGCTTAATTTAGGGGAAGAAATTATTGATGAAATTTTAATTACTAGCCGTGGGTATGGTGAAAACAGAACCACTGGAGAAAAGATAAAAACATCTACATTAAGGCACAAGGTTGATTTGTTGATGCCTAATGAGATTGCGAAAATTGAACCAATCATGGAAGCTGTTTTTGGCTTGGCAAATGAGTTTTGGGTAAGCTATTATTGTCACGAGAAAATGTATGATAAAAAATTCGTGTTCTTGCCAGAAACCTTGGTAGAGAAGAATATGAAAATAATCCCTGAAATAGGACATAAGGGAGTCATCATTATTTGATTCTATAGGTATCCCGTCTTCATTTTGTATATTTGCATAACTACAGATTTAAAGCGTATCATCAAACATAAATTATGTTGAAGCCAACGTTGAACAAAGGATTAATTTTAATTGGAATAATGAGCTCCCTGCTCACGCTAAGTTCCTGTGGTGGAAATACACCCGATGTATCTGTAGTAGAAGACATTACAGACGATTATTACGAGTTTCAAGACTTTAATTTAAATACGTACGGCATACCTGCATTTATTTCCCTTCCAGACGAAACAGCAAACATTGGAGCTTCGACAAAACCTGAGGTAAATCACATACAGAATGACATTCAATGGGAGGTAAATATTGGCTCAAGTTTTCAATTGTTAATTGAAGATTATGGAGACATCACTGATTTAATTGAAGTTGAAAAAACGGCACTTGCAGAACAGTCATTCTTTCATGTAAATTATTTAATTGATGAACCTGGCTTAATTCTTTACGAAAGAATATTACTTGTTAAAGGAATTGAAAACGCTTCTCCAAATGTTGGTGTAGAACACAAGTCTTACCATGTATATGGAGCAAAAGTAATTAATGGAGTTACATATGAGTTACAGAGCCGTGAAGACGGCTATGAAAAAGTAATTATTGAATTAATGGCGAAGTCGATTCGGTCACTTCGAGCAATGAAATAAAAATTAAATTCTTGGTTATTGAACCAGAAAACAAATGGAGTTAACACGCGAAAAAATTTTAGAGGTATTGGGTGGTATTATTGAGCCAGACCTAAAACAAGACATCGTTTCTGCAAACTTGGTAGAAAACCTTGAAATTTCTACAGGAAAAATTAAACTGACAGTACTTGTTTCAAACCCAGCATTGCATGCGCGTAAAAGAATGACCGAAGCAATTGAATTCAATCTTAAAAAGTCATTTGGTGATGATCTTACTGTAGAAAGTGAGGTTAAAGGATTGCCGGCAGAAGCTAAATCAGCACATCGAAAAGTACTTCCTGAAGTAAAGAATGTTATTGCTATTGCTTCTGGTAAAGGAGGTGTTGGTAAATCTACTGTTACTGCAAACATTGCAGGAGGATTAGCCAAAGCAGGGTATCGTGTTGGGATTGTAGATGCGGATATTTACGGGCCTTCTATGCCTACAATGTTTGATGTTGTTGACCAGAAACCAACAATGATTGACATAGATGGTGTTCCTAAAATAAACCCTGTATTGAGCTATGGAATTAAAATTCTTTCAATTGGCTTTTTCACGGATCAAGATAGTGCTGTTGTTTGGAGGGGACCTATGGCCTCCAAAGCATTGACACAGATGTTTACAGACGCTTATTGGGGTAAATTAGATTATTTATTAATTGATTTACCTCCAGGAACAGGAGACATTCATTTATCTTTAGTGCAAACGGTTCCATTGGATGGAGCAGTTATAGTTAGTACGCCTCAAGAGGTTGCTTTAGCGGATGCACGTAAGGGAATAAATATGTTTAAATTGGAGACGATTAATGTTCCTGTGGTAGGTATGATTGAAAACATGGCTTGGTTTACACCGGCAGAATTACCGGAGAATAAATATTACATATTTGGACGTGATGGAGCTAAAAATTTATCACATGGAATGGGAGTTCCATTTTTAGGACACGTTCCATTAGTGCAAAGTGTTAGAGAGGCAGGTGACATTGGTAGACCAGCTGTTTTTCAAGAAAATACAATCGTTTCTACAGCATTCGATGAGTTAGTGACTACCTTTGTGGAGCAAGTTAAGTTGTTGAAAGCCAAAAAGAAATAACATGTCAATTGATAAGAAGGCCATCGAGGTCAAAGTATTAGAATCGTTAGCTGAATTAAGACCTTTTCTTCATGCAGATGGAGGAGATATGGAATTTGTAGAAGTACAAGATGATGCTACTGTAGTTGTACGTTTACTAGGCACTTGTAGCGCTTGTTCGATGTCAATGAATACATTGAAGGCTGGGCTTGAAGAAGCTGTTAAACGGGTTTCCCCAGAAGTAAAAGCAGTAGTAGCCATTAATATGACTGCTACTGTTTAATCCAGTATTCATTGTATATCCAGTTTCTAGCTAGAAGCTCAACAAGAAAATAAGAAATAAACAAAAAGGGAAGCTTTTCAGCCTCCCTTTTTGTTTGTAAATCGTATTCTTTAAATTAGTTAGCTGCTTTAAAGTTAGCTGCCACTTTTTCCCAGTTTAGTACATTGAAGAATGCATTGATATAATCTGGTCTTTTGTTTTGGTAGTTTAAATAGTAAGCGTGCTCCCATACATCTAGCCCTAGTATTGGAGTTCCAGCACAACCTAACCCCATTAATGGATTATCTTGATTTGGTGTAGAACAAACTTCTAGTTTACCATCAACAACACATAACCAAGCCCATCCTGAACCAAATCGTGTCGCTGCGGCTTTAGAAAAAGCTGCCTTAAATGCGTCAAATGATCCAAAAGCAGCGTTAATAGCTTGAGCAAGATCTCCTGTTGGCTCACCTCCACCATTTGGGCTCATTACTTCCCAAAATAAGCTGTGATTCCAGAAACCTCCACCGTTATTTCTTACAGCTGGATTATCCGTACACGTTGTAAGAATTTCTTCAATCGATTTTCCTTCGAAGTCTGTTCCTGCAATCGCATTGTTTAAATTCGTAGTATAGCCATTGTGGTGCTTTGAGTGATGAATCTCCATTGTTTTAGCATCAATGTGTGGCTCTAATGCATCATATGCATATGGCAATTTTGGTAATTCAAATGACATAGTTGTATAATTTAATTGTTCGCTTAATAATGAATGTTTTCAAAGATACAAAATCAAGTCTAAAAGAGAAACGGCTAAGTATGTATAATTAATTATACTTTTTAGTATACTTCTTGAATAGGTCATATTGCATATTCGAAACGGGAATGAACACCCCGTCTATTAACCCCATAAAAAGCTGATTTGAACGCATGTCTAGTGCATTTCCATCAGAGACAAAGAGTGTCGCCGATTTTCCTTTCTCAACAGATCCATATTCCTTATCGATGCCAAGAATTTCAGCAGCAGATAGACTAATCGCCTGAACAGCCTGTTCTTCTGTTAGTCCGTATGCCATTGCTGTTCCTGCTAAAAAAGGAATGTTCCGTGCGTTCATTGCTTCCATATCTCCTTCGTTTTGAATGCAAAACTGAACGCCACCTTGCTGCAGTAAATAAGGAAGCTTGTAGCTCATATCAATGTCATCCTCTTCATTTTGAGGAAGGCTGTGTGGACGAAGAAGCATCACAGGAATTTTAGCATCGGAAAGTAAGCGTGTAATGTTATGCGCATCATACCCTCCAACAATCACAGGATATTCCAAATCAAAATAGTTTACGAAATCAACAACATCAACCAATTGTTGTAATTCATCTGCGTGGATATACACACGTTTGTTTCCGTTGAAACATGCGCGCATTGCCTCTAGTCGAATGTCGAACTTATCATTTTTAGTCGTCTTTGAATAGGCTTTTGCAAGGTTGAAGAAATCATACAAGGCCGATTTTTGTGACGTGTATGCCTTGTTTGAAGATTTTGGTTCCGGCTCTGCCCACCAACCTCCGCTAGATATACTTAGCGGCCAATTTAAGTGAATACCATCATTGTTTAAAATGGTTGCATCTTCCCAGTTCCACCCATGAAGTCTCATAACTGAGGAACTTCCAGAAATAGAACCTCCTCTTGGAGTGGCTTGAGATATTAATACACCATTTGTTCGGACCGTACTAATCACTTTAGATTCAACATTAAATGCAATTTGCGACCGAATGTGTGGGTTGTAAGTTCCAACCTCATCAAAGTCACGGGTTGCCCTTACAGCATCAATTTCTGTTAAGCCTAATGTTGAATTAGGAGCAATAAACCCGGGGTAGATGTGTCGTCCTTCGAGCTGAATGATTGTATCCCATGCTGACGGTTTAATGGTATATGCATTGGCATTTTTCACAAAAGATATTTTTCCGTCAACAATTCCAACCACGGCCGTTTCCATTACATCTCCATTCCCGACATGCAGGTACCCATTAACCAAGATTTTACTTGAATAGTCTTGAGCAAATGCTGTGGTACTTAAAATCAATACCCCGATATATTGTATAATGATTCTCATGTTAATGGTGATTTTCTTCAGTGGATAATTCTTCTCCTATGGTGTCGCAGTGATAATGCCCTTTTTTCTTTTTAACAAAGGTTCTGCTTGGATTTCCAGCCTTGTTTTTATCAAGCATTTTTGAGATAATTCGAGCGCGTTCAGCAAGGTTTCTTTTCCTTAGTTCGATATCTTTTTGGTGGTCAAATAAAACAACCCCATCAATAATTGTATAGTTTACTTTTGCTAAAACAGACAGTGGGTTATGGCTCCAAATCACAATGTCAGCGTCTTTACCAACCTTAACACTTCCCATTCGTTGATCTAAGTGTAAGAGTTTTGCGGGGTTAAGTGTTACCAATTTCCAAGCGTCCTCTTCAGACATTCCTCCATATTTTACGCTCTTTGCCGCTTCTTGGTTTAGTCTTCTTCCCATTTCAGCATCGTCAGAATTAATGGCTACCACAATTCCCTGTTCATGCATAACAGAGGCGTTGTAAGGTATAGCATCATTTACTTCATATTTGTACGCCCACCAATCAGAAAATGTAGAGCCACCAGCCCCATGAGCCTTCATCTTATCTGCAACTTTATACCCTTCTAAAATATGGGTAAATGTATTTATGGTGAATCCCATCGAATCGGCAACATGCATTAACATGTTTATTTCAGATTGTACATACGAGTGGCATGAGATAAAACGATCACTATTCAAAATTTCAGTTAAAACCTCAAGCTCTAAGTCTGTTCTAGGAGGCGATGTTATTTTTCCTGACTTGAACGCTTTCCATTCATTGGCATAAGCCATTGCTCGGATAAAACCATCGTAATAAATTTGTTCAACCCCCATTCGTGTCTGAGGGAATCTACCTGAATTAATACCCCAGTTCGATTGTTTTACATTTTCACCCAAGGCAAATTTGATGAATTTTGGTGCTTGATCAATTAACATTTCTTCGGCAGAATGGCCCCATTTTAATTTAATTAGAGCAGATTGACCGCCAATAGGGTTTGCAGAACCGTGTAGCAGTTGCGCAGCGGTAACTCCCCCAGATAATTGACGATAAATATTAATATCATCGGGGTTAACAACATGGGCAATACTTACTTCGGCACTAATTGCCTGACCGCTCTCGTTCACTCCTTTTGAGATTGCAATATGTGAATGTTCATCTATAATACCAGATGTTACATGCTTTCCTTTAGCATCAATAACCCTTGCTAATGCCGGAGGACGATGACTCATATCTCCGACAAATGAAATTTTACCTTTTTTAATAATAATTAGGCCATTATCGATAATTCCTTGATCCTCATTTGTCCAAATGGTTGCATTTTTAATGACAATTGTTTCTGTTGTAGGCAGCCGTTCAAAACCATAAGCCATATTTGGTAGCCAGGCATAATTTGTAGAGTCAATCTCAGAATTGGATTTTTTAGAGGGCTTAATGGTTTTAGATTTTTTACTTTTCACAGCAGCCCATTTAACCCATTCGCCATTTGGTAAAAAACCACTGCCTTCAAATACACCAAATTTTGTGTTGATTTTACCCCTGAGGTTTACACTTCCTTTTTGCCCTTCTTTTTGAATGTGAAATTGAATCGTAATGTCATTGTCAGAGAGCTCAATAATTGCCGGTGAAGTCGTATCCTTCAATAGCCCTTCAGTGGTTGTTTTGTATGTAAGTTCCCCCTTCAGTTTTTTTGGTGTTCCTGTTATTTTAATGGAAAATTGTTGGTCTGCGATTGTCAGGGCATACTCTCCAGCAATTTCAGCATCGTTTGTACGTTCAAACACCGTGCGTTTTCCCATTGACCAAGATTCGATGACTTTCCCCTTTGTTGTAAAAGGATCTTGATCATAAACCATAAAACTTGCTAGTTTTCCTGATTCCAATGAACCTATTTGCTTCTCTGCGCCTATAGCCATTGCAGGGCTCATGGTTAGTGCATTTAAGGCTTGTTCAATGGTCAGTCCGTGGTTAATTGCTTTCCGGAGGTTGTCCCAGAATACGGTTTTATTTTTGGTGTTTTCTGATGAAATAGCAATGTGAATCCCATTTTTTAGTAGAATTGATGGGTTTTGAGGAGCCATTTCCCAATGTTTTAAGTCGCTTAGTGGAATTTGCCGGGAGACATAAGGGTTCTTTACATCGTAAGCTTCTGGAAAATCAATTGGAATGACAATAGTAGATTTTACGTCCTTGAGTTCATTTACAATCTCATATTCATTTCCTGAACCGATGTAGCTAAACGTTAAATTAAATTCATCTGCAATTTTTTTTGCCCGTATAATGTCTAGTTTATCTCGTGTTTTTAGGTAGAGATTACCTGAAAGTAGTTTGTTTAATGCTTCCAGAGATAAGTTCTTTTTTGAATGATGACTAGCGTACCATCTTGCATCGTATAAGGTTTGACGCATAAGTGCAATAGATCCCATTAGCGATGAAGGGTAGCTTTGTCTTGAAACTCCTTTTTCGAAGGAAAAATAACTGGAAGGATTTTCAAGATCGAGTATTGCTTCTTCTGCTCCTAATGAAACTAGAGCTCCTTGACCGCGAATAATTCCGTCTGTCTGATGGCTTAAGGCAAATCCGAATCCTTTTTCCATTAACGGTTTTGTTGATTTAGCATTATTTACATAGTGTTCTGCAGCATCAATTTCAGGATGAACGGCTTGATTCCAATAAAAAGCACCTTCTTTACTTGTTTCGTATTGAGGTCGACTCGACCATGTTTCTGCTTTTACTTTAGGCAATCCTACATTTGTGTACAATTCAATAAAAGAAGGTAGAATAACCTTGTTTTCACAATCAATAACTACGGCATTTTTAGGCACTTTCAGTAAAACCCCTACCTTGACAATCGTATTGTTTTTAATTAAAATGGTTGCGTTTGAAAGCTTTTTAGTTGGGCTCACATATATTGTAGCGTGCTTTAGTGCATAAAAATCAGCTTCAGATTCTATGACCCCGTTTTGTGGTTTCAATTGGCCAAACAGTGAAATTGAGCAACACAAAAAAGCAAAAAGTAAAGAGAGTTTCATTCGAATATCATTTGATGTAGCTGTAAAATTAAAAATTGTATGCAAACAGCCATTGATTAATTGCATTGGTCTTCATGCATTTTTCTATTTTTGTAAATAAAGTATTATGTATAATGGATTACTTCACGCACACTCAGGCTTAAGATGGATTGCTCTTTGCTTAATTCTTTTAGCAATAATTAATGCTGCAAAGTCTCAAACTTCAGGAAAGTATTTGAAAAAGGATAAAATGATCAACCTCTTTGCTATGATTCTTCTTCATACGCAATTATTAATAGGCTTAGGATTGTTCTTTATCAATGAAAAATTAAAAATCAACTACGGAGAGGGTTGGATGAGTGATTCACTCTTTAGGTTTTTTGGATTGGAGCACCTACTAGGAATGTTAATTGCAATTATGATTGTTACAATTGGGCGTAAAAAAGCAGAAAAACTTACGGGAACAAGAGATAAACACAGAAAAATCATGGTAAGCTATACGATTGGTTTGATTGTGATTCTTGCTTCAATTCCTTGGCCTTTTAGAGAAGTATTAGGTGGATCATGGGTGTAAAAAGCGCTGTTTTATTTCTAGCAGTAATTTTATACTCGTGTAGCTCAGAAGGAAATAATAGGAACTCTGCTGTGGAATTCACAGGGAAAGACCTTTTTATACAACGGTGTGCGGTTTGTCATGGTGTAGACGGGGGGCTTCAAGGCTCTAATTCTCCAGACTTAAGAAACACAAGGTTGTCAAAACAAGAGATAATGAAAATGATTGAAAATGGAGGTAGTGGAATGCCTGCATTTAAAACAATAATTTCGAGCTCGGAAGAGAAGAACAACATTGTAGATCATATTTTAACATTGAAAAAATAATTATGAGTACTGAGCACGTTTTAGTTGATGCTGTTGAAAAAAAGTGTGTTTTGGTTGGTGTAACAACCCAAGAAACAACTGAAGCTCAAGCAAAAGAATACATTGATGAGTTAGAATTTCTGGCTTTGACGGCTGGAATGATAACGCAGAAGAAATTCAATCAAAATTTAGAGCGCCCAAACCCAAAGACTTACGTTGGTACAGGGAAGTTGGATGAAATTCGTCAATATGCATTGATGAACACGATTGAAATTGTCATTTTTGACGATGAATTGTCGCCTTCTCAGCTTAGAAACTTAGAGGGAGCTTTAGGAGTAAGGGTGTTGGATCGAAACAATTTGATTCTAGACATTTTTGCAAGTAGGGCAAGAACTTCTCATGCAAAAACACAGGTTGAATTAGCACAATTGAAGTACCTTTTGCCACGTTTGACGCGTTTATGGACACACCTTGAACGACAGCAAGGAGGTATTGGTATGCGAAGCGGTGCTGGAGAAACTCAAATTGAGGTCGATAGGCGTATTATTCAAGATAAAATTTTTGCATTACAAAAGAAACTGAAGAGCATCGATAAGCAAATGGCTGTTCAGCGTGGAAACCGTGGACAGCTGGTTCGTGTAGCCTTAGTTGGTTATACCAATGTAGGTAAAAGTACGATTATGAATATGCTTAGCAAGTCTAAGGTGTTTGCTGAGAATAAGCTTTTTGCAACATTGGACACTACGGTTCGAAAAGTTGTGGTTGAAAATTTACCATTTTTATTAACCGATACAGTAGGGTTTATTCGCAAGTTACCTCACCAATTAGTTGAATCCTTTAAGTCAACGTTAGATGAGGTACGTGAGGCAGATTTATTGGTACATGTGTTGGATATTTCGCACCCTAATTTTGAAGACCATTACCGTGTTGTAAAAGATACATTGGCTGAAATAGATAAGTCTGAAAAGCCTACAATCGTTGTCTTTAACAAAATCGATGCGTATAACTATGTAAAAAAAGATGAGGACGATTTAACGCCTTTGGAAATGTGTAATTATTCCCTTCAGGATCTTGAAAAAACATGGATGGCAAAGTTGAACAATACAAAATGCGTATTTATTTCAGCTTCAAAAAAAGACAATATAGAAGAGCTTAAAAGTGTTCTCTACAATGATGTGAAGAAGATCTTTCAAGAGCGCTATCCTTACCATCACTTTTTATATTAAGCGCAAAAAAAATCCCTTCCAAATTTGAAAGGGATTTTTTATTTCAAGTTGATTGGCTAGGGTAACAATTGAATGAAACCATGCCCTTCAAGCTTGGTATCATCAATACCAGTAGCTATATATTTATAGAAATATGTTCCTTCTTCAGCATTCAATCCTCCTTTTGTTTTCCCGTCCCATTCTGCCCTTGCATTAGGGTCTGTTACATCTGTTGTACCTTCATACATTACATTGCCCCATCTATTTAAGATAATCAACTCAATGTGCGTGGCATTTTTATGTGTTAAGAAGAAAATGTCGTTGTCATTGTCACCATTTGGGGTGAAGACATTTGGTGCAGTTACAGATGGAATTGGATAGATACAATTGCCATCATCAACAACAGCATTTGGGTCGTAGTTTACTGCTTCAGGATCTGTACAACCGCAATTTACAATGTTAATATCAATAGCCATTGTATCAAAACACGCTGGGTCTGAGGTATAAGCTGTTAATAGAACAGATGCATTTTGTGTAAACGTGTGGCTTTGAGCAGCAAGGCTACCAACCGTCACCAATGGGCTTCCGTCCCCAAAATTCCACGTGTAATTTGACGTGTTCTGACTCGTATTTGTAAAATTAACGGTCAATGGGTCACAGCCATTAATCATGTTAGCTGAAAACTCAGCGATAGGAGGGTTTTCGGAATCTACAAACACACTATCAGAAACTGAACAAACATCATCGGTAATGCTAATTGTGTACCATCCTGCAGGCAATCCAGTCCAAACGGAAGCATCGAAAGAGTCTGACATGTCTTCATTAAACCATTGGAATTGTAGTAGGTTTGGTGAAACAAGTGAATCACCTGACCATGTTGAAGAGACAATTCCAGTATTGTCACAGGAAGATGTGTTTTGATTTAAGATGGCCTCGACAGTTAAGGTTTGATCAACGTTAACGGTTAGGGTGTCATTTGCAGTAGAACCGCAAGCATCAATCACACTTACGTAGTAATCGATTGTTCCATTCACGTTTGCAGGTACTGTAGTCATCCCTACGGTATCAGTTGAATTGCTCCAAGTGTATGTATAGGGGGGCATGCCTCCAGTCGCAGGAGCAAAAATTGTTAACGGGTTTTGGTGACAATAGATGGAAGTGTCTTGTGCGGTTAAGCTTAAGTTGGGTTGGTCATACAGCCATAAAGTACCGGAGGTAATTAAGATATTCCCATTATCTAGAATCGTTGTTACCGTTATAACAACGTCTTCAAATCCTTCAAATATTGCATCCTCAAAAGCAGTAAATGGAAGTGTAATGGAAGTTTCGCCGGGCAAGAATAAGATTGAATCGGGTAAAAGCGTATAGTCAATACCATTAGATGCAGCTCCTGCAACTCCTAAGGTCACGTAAAGAGAATCTCCTGATTGGCATGAAGGTCTTGTAAATATGAAATCTGCATCAGAACCACAGCCTTCTAAAATAACACTATCACCAAATAAACCTGGGTCAATATTCGTTTCTAAAGAGATGTCAATTGGTACAGATTGAAAACTTCCTCCCTCTAAAAATACACCCGTATCTAAAATGCCATCAACACAATCTGCAACAGCAAATTTAAAATGATACGTAGAGTCGCAAATTACATCAAATCGAATTTCGATGGGTACTGTAAATCCATTAAAACTGTGGCCGATTGGATTACTCAAAAAGTACTGGCCATTCATTGAAGGCGGAGTTTCGCTAGGGTCTATATAAATTGTACTAATTGTAATTGGTTCAGTTGTACCAGGCACTAAAGCCAGATTGTCTGAGGCGTAACTTCCACCAGCTGGGTTTGGGCCAGAAAGGTAAAATCCAAAGGCATCATTATATTGAGAGTTAATCCATGTGAGGTATTCTTCGGACGCAAATGTAAAGTTGAAGACTACAACATCTCCATCTGGCACAAAATCAAACTCAAGAATTGCGGCGTCATTTGTTGAATTAATCGAGCCTGCGTTTGGGTTGGTTGTTACGGATTGAGCTGTAGCCAATACATCAGGATCACCAGGCCCACCATAATCAGTAGAAGGATTACCTCCAGAAACAATAGAGGTTACATCCCCTGATGACATTACAATTCCGGACGGTAAGCCAATGTTACTACTTCCTGCATTAAAGGTTCCTATTTGATTCACGTTACCCGTGAATGTAATGTTGCTAGTAGCAAGACCTGGGCCAATTAAGGTATTGGTAACCATGTTAATAGGTGTCGGTGTTGGGTCAATTATTATTTGTCCATTTACACTGCTTGAAAGCAGTAAGGATATACAGAATAATTTAATCGTTTTGATAAACATAGCTTCGTCCTTTAAATTTTAGACTCAAAAACCCATAAAAAGGTTGCTTAAAGTTGAATTAATTGATTCAGATTACCTAATTTTTTAAGTAAAATACCGACTTTTGTACGAACTAACAATTAAGTATGAAAGCAACACAAGCATATATTCAAGCAAATAAAGAGCGATTTTTAGAAGAGTTAATCGACTTATTAAGAATCCCTTCAGTGTCTGCAGACCCTAGTTTTGCAGGAGATGTTCGAAAAACAGCAGAAGTGTTGGCAGAAGGACTTAAACATGTTGGAGCTGAAAACGTAGAGATTTGTGAAACAGCAGGTTACCCTATTGTTTATGGGGATAAAATCATTGATCCGAGCTTACCAACAGTATTGGTTTATGGACACTACGACGTTCAGCCTGCAGATCCAATTGAACTTTGGACCAGCCCAGCTTTTGAACCGGTTGTTAAAAAGACAGAGATTCATCCTGAAGGTGCTGTTTTTGCCCGTGGAGCATGTGATGATAAAGGTCAGATGTTTATGCATGTAAAAGCCTTTGAATCAATGGTGAAATCTGACGCATTACCTTGTAATGTTAAGTTTATGATTGAAGGAGAGGAAGAGGTTGGAAGTGAAAACTTAGGGATTTTTGTTAAAAACAATCACGAGCGCCTTGAGGCAGATATCATCTTAGTTTCTGACACAGGAATTTTTGCAAATGACGTGCCTTCAATTACAACTGGATTAAGAGGATTGAGCTATGTTGAGGTTGAGGTAACAGGGCCAAATAGAGACTTACATTCAGGCCTTTATGGAGGTTGTGTTGCAAACCCAATTAACATTTTATCGAAAATGATTGCGTCATTACACGATGAAAATAATAAAATCACAATTCCAGGATTTTACGATAAGGTTGTAGAGTTGTCGGATGCGGAAAGGGTAGAGATGGCTAAAGCTCCATTTAAAAAAGAAGGGTACTTAAAAGCCTTAGATATTGATGAGGTTTATGGTGAAGCTGGATACTCTACAATGGAACGAGGATCAATTAGGCCAACGTTAGATGTGAATGGAATTTGGGGTGGATATATTGGAGAAGGTGCAAAGACGGTAATAGCTTCACAAGCTTTTGCTAAAATCTCAATGCGTTTAGTTCCGGATCAAGACCCTGAAGAGATTACACAATTGTTTTACGATCATTTTATGTCAATTGCTCCAGTTGGAACACGGGTAAAAGTGACCCCTCATCACGGAGGAGAGGCGGCAGTAACACCAATTGACTCTGTCGGGTATAAAGCGGCGAGTATGGCCTACGAAAAAACCTTTGGTAAAAAACCAATTCCAGTAAGAAGTGGAGGTTCTATCCCAATTGTAGCCATGTTTGAAAAGGAGCTTGGGCTGAAAACAATCCTAATGGGGTTTGGGTTAGACAGCGATGCAATTCACTCACCAAATGAGCATTATGGCCTATTTAATTTCTATAAAGGAATAGAAACAATCCCTTACTTCTTTCACTACTACAGCGAGCTACTTAAGTCTTAATTATGAAAAAAACCTTCGGACTTCTTGTCGTTTTACTTGTATTTTCTTCGTGCTCATTTCACCAGCTTGAATACAAAGGAGGTGAACGAATTGCGTTTGGGGGTTTAAATAAAAAACAAGTTTCTTTTACTGCAGGAGCAACCATTTTAAACCCAAATGGATTTGCGATTAAAGTAAAACCTTCGGAGTTAAAATTAATAATAGAAGGTGAATATATGGGGGTTGTTTACCTTGAAAAGGAGGTTCGGGTGAATCGTAAAAGCGAAGATTATGTAGAAGGAACTTTTGTGGCTACCCTTGCTGACGGAGCATTGTTTCGCACGTTGAAATTTGTCAATAAAGAAGAGCTTGAAGTTTGCATTAAAGGAACCGTTAAGGCAAAGGTTTGGATGTTTGGAAAAGAATTGAACGTCAATGAAAAACGAACGATACGTAGTTCAGATTTAAAATACTGGTAGTTGTTTTATTGATCAACATACATTCGGTGCAAACGCTGTGAAAAACTTGTCATTATTTCGTACGGAATTGTTTTGGATTTTTGTGCAAAATCAAGAATTGTCTGATTTTTACCGATAATTTCAACAGGTTCACCTTCTTCTATTTTTAGACCTGTAACATCCACCATAATCATATCCATACATACGTTTCCTAGCGTAGGACAATAATTATTTTGAATAAACACACCGCCATTTCCATTGCCTAATAGGCGTTTAAAACCATCGGCATATCCAACGGGAATAATGGCAATGGTTCTCTTTTTTTCTGAAATAAAACTTCGATTATACCCGATAGAGCTATGAGGCTGTATCTCTTTTAATTGAGAAACTGTACTTAACCAAGAGATAGCCGGTCGTAGTTGTTTTGTGCCATTTCCACCGTAAATCCCGATGCCTAAACGCACCATCTCAAATTGTGATTCTGTATAGTTTTTAATGCCTTCAGAATTTAAAATATGCCGATCAATTTGATAAGGGAAATTGTCGGTTATTTCTGTTGAAATGGCTTCAAATAAATTGATTTGTTTCTGAGTAAATTCAGAGTGCAGAACATCTGACTCAACTAAATGCGAGTAGATTGATTTTACACTTACCTCAGGTTGAACTTTAATTGATTCAATCAAGGTTTTAATTTCGGAGGCTACAAACCCTAAACGGTTCATTCCTGTTTCAACTTTAATATGAATTGGGAAATTAGCGCACTCCTGAAGGATTAATTCTTTAATAAGTGATTCAAACTGTTTGAGTGAAAAAATAGCCGGTTCAAGCGAGTACTTGACACAATCTCCAAATGTGCTCTCTTCTGCATTCATAACTAGAATTGGAGTTAAAACACCATTCTTTCGGAGTTCAACCCCTTCACTAACATAGGCTACACCAAGATAATCTACACCAAGTTCTTCTAGAAACCGTCCCATTGTCTTGGCATCTGACCCATACGAAGAAGCCTTGACCATACAAAGGAGTTTAGTCCCTGTGCTTAGAAGTGATTTTGTATAATTGACATTATGCCGAATTGCCTTAAGGTCAATCTCTAGATAAGTTTGATGATTTTTTTCTTTAAATGTATTTGCGAGAGTTCCCATCTTTAACTCACGATCGCCTTTGATTAGAATACTGGAATCGTGAAATTGATAATTAGAGCTTATTTCTTGCGTATGAAAATAATATCCATCTAGTTTAAATTCATTTAATAAGGCCTCGTACGTGTGTTGTTGTGAGGCATCAGACACACCAATAATTGCGTATCGTTTCTTTCCTTTCGCGGTTGCAAGTTGATACCCTAGTGAGTTTCGTAATGATTCAAAATCTAAGCTGTATGTATCGTTTAGAATAATATTGTTGTTGTTCCCAGGAAAGGTTTCGAGCCTTAAAGCCAAAGGGCTAATACAAGGAATAACCTGCTGTAACTTCGCTTTATCAAGCCCAAAAAAAGCAGCAACTGAAATGGCAATTTGCACATTCATTAGGTTGAAGTCTCCCGTCAATTTGAAATGTGGAATAATTTCAGGGTTCGAATCGGTTGAAACTGCAATGCCTTTATCTAAGTTTAGGTGATCTGGGTAAAACAATTCTGAAACGGTATTAAATAACGCCATCTTTGTGGATAGGTGTTCATGCTCAGAATCAAACAACGCTCTGTGGGCACTTCCAAAAGAGGTAAGTATGCCATGGGTCGGTTTAAGTATTTCACGTATTCGAATCATGTTTTCCATTGTTGAAACCCCGACCTCAACAATTCCAATCTCTGTTTTTGAATTAAATTCAAGAATAGATAAGGCAACACCCAGCTGACTGTTGTAGCTTTTTGGGCTACGACTTACTTGAAATTGACTGCCTAAAAATTGGGCCAACCATTCTTTTACGGTTGTTTTTCCATTGCTGCCTGTGATGGCAATAATTGGGAAGTTAAACCGATTTCTATGGTGTTTAGCTAAATCTAATAAACCCAACAGCGTATCGTTTACAACAATCTCTTGTGCTCCAGGAAATGATTTTGTAGAGCCGGCAGTTGAAACGACAAAGTGACGCACTCCTTTTTTATAAGCTAGCTCAATGAATTGATGGCCATCACGAAATACTCCCGCTAGGGCAAAAAATAAGGTGTGATCCCCGTTTGTTATTTTACGTGTGTCAAATGATACAGAACGAATAGGGCTTGAGTCAGAAGAATTCTGACCGCTCAATAGTAGAGATAGTTTACTGTATGAATAGTCTAAATTCACGTTTCAATTTTAGTGTAACAAGCCCGACAAAGAGGCTTATATTCTTCCACAGCACCTAAAAGTACTTGTTCATTTACGTTAACTGTTCTGTGTGAGAACTGTGCAAGGTTACCACAAGATACACAAATGGCATGAACCTTGGAAACATATTCAGCAATACAGAGGAGCTGCGGCATTGGGGCGAAAGGAATTCCTTTAAAGTCCATGTCCAATCCTGCTAAGATAATACGCACTCCTTTTGATGCCAACTCAGTACAAACAGCAACAAGTGTATCGTCAAAAAATTGCGCTTCATCAATTGCTACAATTTTTTCATTGGTCCAAATTTTAGGTATTTCTAAAGCATTGTTAACACAGACAGCATCAAATGAGTTGCCTTGGTGACTAACTACATTTTCTTTGTGGTAGCGGCTATCTACTTTTGGTTTAATTAATAAGATATTTTGTTTTGCAAACTCCGCACGCCTTAAACGACGAATCAATTCTTCTGTTTTACCAGAAAACATTGACCCGCAAATAACTTCGATCCACCCCTGATTTTTTACTTCCCCCGGAACGTGTTCTAGTGACATATTTTTGGCTTTTGAGGTTATTAACAAATGACCTTAGAGAAAAACAATTAAACGGAAGATTAATCAATACTTCTTTCGGTAACTTTGAATACTAAAAGTCGTTATTAAGTGGCAAAGAACAGTCACTTCGTTAGCAACTTCGTTAAAATGTTGAAAAGTCTAAGTAATGGGAGATATACAAAAATACAAGAGTCAAATACAGGAGGTTGAATCATTGGTGGTGAAACTTGAAGATGGAGAGTTAAATGTGGAAGAGCTCGTAACGCTCGAAAGTTTAACGCGCGCACTTCATGAACGTAGTGTTATTTTAAAGTATAAAGCCTTTGAAAACAAGGTGAACCCTGGTAATGATTCAGTTGCAAATACTGTAGCACCGACTAAGGAACAGACAAAAGACCCCGTGGTTGAAGTGCCAACAATTGAATTTTCGATGTTTAGTGGTGATGAAGCACCTGTTGTTGAAGAATCACCTGCTATTGAAACAAACGAAATACACGAAGAAGAAGTTGCCGTTCAAGAAGATCCGGAGCAAATTATTGAGCCTGTTCAAGAAGAACCTATGGTTGTCAAATCTGAAAATGATGATGAAAACTCTACCGCTGGAAGTTCGTTCTTAGACCTCATGAAATCTGTAGACAACTCAGTCAATGCCAGTTTCAATGGTGCAAAAATTGAGACGCTGGTGGGCGCTTTTGGGTTAAATCAAAAATTAAGATATATCAATGAATTGTTTGACGGTTCAAGCGAATCATTTTCAGATGCCATAAAAAGCCTTGATGCAAAATCGACAATGAACGAAGCCAAAGACATTGTTTCTGCGTTAGCTTCTGAACATGAATGGGATACAGAAGAAGAAAGTGTGGTTGAATTCATGACTGTTTTGAATAGACGCTATGCGTAAGTTTTTAGCGATAACCAGCCTTTTACTAAGCCTCCAGGCAGTTGCTCAACTAGAAGAAGCAAGGAGGATAACAAAGGCTTTATGCGCTTCAAGTTTTCACGGAAGGGGCTACGTAAATAAAGGAGATTCACTCGCTGCGGAGTTCTTAAAAACAGAATTTCAAAAACTAGGTGTAGAAGCATATAAAGGGTCTTATTTTCAACATTTTAATTTGGATGTAAATACCTTTCCGAACGAAATGGAGATCATTCATGAAGGAAAGAAATTGAACCCAGGGTTAGACTTTTCTATTAATCCGAGTTCGGTTGGCCGTAAGGGAAACTTACAACTGTATGAAATCAGTGCCCAACAAGCCTTAAATTTGGATACTCTAGAGTCGGTTATTACACAAGTAATTCAATCTGAGTTCGAGGAAGATGTAGCTTTCCTTTTCGACATGACAATTGTACCTAGTGACACTGCAAAACTACTTCGGGAAATAGTAACAGAACTTGCGGTATATTTTCCTGTTGTCGAAGTTGTTAATGAAAAATTTACGTGGTCTGTCGGAAGATCGGAACGATTTCTCCCTTATTTACAGATTCAAGATTATGCACTTAATAAGGCGGGTGTCTTAGCGCTAAATATCGATTCGGAATTTTTGAAAGACTACGAAACAAAAAATGTAATCGCCTACATTCCGGCAAAAAACAAATGTGCTAAAACAGTTCTTTTTACGGCGCACTATGATCACCTTGGAAGAATGGGTAAAGACACCTACTTCCCTGGTGCGAATGATAATGCCTCTGGAACTGCGATGCTTTTTACAATGGCAAAATACTTCAAAGAAAACCCTTCTGAATTGAATGTTATGTTTGTTGCTTTTGCAGGTGAGGAGGCTGGGTTGGTAGGGTCAAAGTACTTTGTTGAAAATCCCATACTTAAATTGAAGAAAATCCAATTTGTAATCAATTTGGATATTATGGGAAGTGGCGAAGATGGAATCACTGTTGTCAATGGTTCGCTTTTTGAAAAGGAATTTTCAATGCTTCAAGAAATCAATGCTTCTAAGTCACTGTTGAAAGAAGTGAAAAAAAGAGGTCCGGCGGCTAATTCTGACCACCATTGGTTTACTGAAAAAGGTGTTCCAGCGTTTTTTATCTATACAAGAGGTCCCAATAAACATTACCATGATGTTTTTGATGAATACGAAGCCTTGAGTTTTTTAGAATTTCAAGACATTACAAGCTTGTTGGTTGAATTTGTTCATGCGCTTGGATATAAGTAAGTCTTTTGATTAAATTAGAGACTTAAACACTAAATTATGAAGGCTTTACTATTATTTATTGGAGTTTTATTGTTCAATATCTCCAATGCACAAATGTATGTTGGAGAAAATTCAGGAATTAGTGTTGTCATGAAATCGGCCAATTGCGCCCCTCCTTCTTCGTCTACATTTATGGAAATGAATAATGTAAAAGCAATTATTCATACAGGAGGAAATCTATGGCAAATACCAGGGCAGAACTATTCTCAATACGAAGTTCCTAAAAATTCAGGTATAATGGCATTATTCACCTCTGCTTTATGGCTTGGTGGAGTCGATGCAAATAACCAATTGAAATTAGCAGCATTGCGTTATCGCTCAGGCCAAGACTATTGGACAGGCCCTTTAAGTCAAGGGGGAGCTGAAACAACATTTGAAAACTGCGTAGCTTATGACAAGCATTACGTGACTACTCAAGATGCGGTTCGTGAATTTAATGCTTGGTTTGAGGCTGGATTGGCTGATGAAATAAGTGGAACATCAACACAAGCAGATTTATTTCCAGAGTATGAGGTTCCAAACATGATTAAAAATTGGCCTGCCCATGGAGACATTTCACTGGGGCAAGATTTTTATCTAGCACCCTTTTTTGACCGTGATGAAGATGGGGTTTATGATTGGCAAAATGGTGATTATCCATGGTATGACATTACCAAAACAAAAGATTGTTCAGCAGACCGAAGCGTTTCACTTTATGGTGATTTGAATTACTGGTGGGTGATGAATGACAAGGGGAATATTCATACAGAGACAGGAGCAGATCCCATAGGGATGGAGATTCGTGCACAAGCTTTTTCATTTGCTTCGAATGATGAAATCAACAACATGACCTTTTATAATTATGAATTAATTAACCGTGGAACTCAAACGTTGTTTGAAACTTATTTTGGGTGTTTCACCGATGGAGCACTAGGCGATCCTTATGATGATTATGTAGGGTGTGATGTGAACCGTGGTTTAGCCTACTACTACAACGGAGATAATTTTGATGGAGATAACTCAGGATATCTAGGATATGGGAATAGCCCCCCAGCAGTAGGCGTTGATTTTTTTGAAGGCCCTTATCAAGATGACGATGGTATAGATAATGCGTATGGAATTGGTTCAGGAGAAGCTTTAAATGGAATTGGATTTGGCGATACAATCATTGACAATGAACGCTACGGAATGAGGCGTTTCTTGTATTATAGTAACAATACAAATGGTGCTAATCCAAGTCAAACAGACCCAGAATCTGCCGCAGATTATTACAGTTATTTACAAGGGTATTGGAAAGATGGAACTCGTTTTTACTATGGTGGGTCTGGACATGTTTCGGACAGTGACGCTGACCCAAATGTTCCGTGCGACTTTATGTTTCCAGGAGATACCGACCCTTTAGGGTGGGGGACAGGTGGTGTGCCACAGCCGGAATGGACAGAGCAAACAGCAGGTAATCCTCCAAATGACCGACGCTTTGTTCAGTCTGCAGGACCTTTTATATTAAAGCCAGGTGCTGTAAACAACATTACTGTTGGAGTAGTTTGGGCGCGTGCTGCTGGCGGTGATCCTTTTGCTTCGGTTGAGGCATTAAAACGCGCAGATGATAAAGCACAATCATTATTTGAAAATTGCTTTAAGGTTTTAGATGGTCCACACGCCCCCTTAATGGAGGCTCAAGAATTAGAGAATACAGTCATATTGACAATCTCAAACCCTGTGAATTCAAACAACTATTTAGAAAATTACATTGAGCGAGATCCATTTATTATTAGCGAATTTACAGATAGAGATTATAGGTTTCAAGGCTATCAAATTTATCAATTATCCGGAAAAGATGTTCCTGCTTCAGAACTGCAAGATGTTTCAAAAGCACGCTTAGTTGCTCAATGTGATATTGAAGATGATATTGATCGAGTTATTAATTTTGAGTTTGATGATGCCCTTGGCGGGAGTATTCCTACAGAACGTGTAGATGGTGCCAATAAAGGAATTCGACATAGTTTTGAAGTTACACAAGATTTATTTGCTCAAGGAGACGCTCAGTTGGTTAATTTTAAACGGTATTATTTTGTAGCCATTGCTTATGCATATAACAACTACAAAACGTATGACCCAACGGATCCAAATGGATTAGATGGTCAGAAAAAGAACTACATCGCTAGTCGAAAAGCGCCTGTTGGTGAAATAAAAATACTTGAAGTTATCCCACACAATCCCTCTCCAGAATCAGATGGAACAATCCAATCCGTAGCTTACGGGTCAGGGCCTCAGATCAAGCGATT
>Ga0209092_10000159_pt1 | contig 62333 bp, 57 predicted proteins | sample FraStrMetagenome_FD_187446 | JGI IMG/M metagenome (GOLD analysis project Ga0209092, IMG submission 187446) | Marine eukaryotic phytoplankton communities from Arctic Ocean - Fram Strait ARC3M Metagenome (SPAdes) (version 2) | ecosystem: Environmental > Aquatic > Marine > Oceanic | place: Fram...
GGCGCCGAATCAGACGGCCGATGCCTTGGCGGAACTTAACTAATGCTTCGGGGACAGTCATTTCAGCAAAGGGATTCCCCCCGCGTTCGCGAATGTATTCGCTGCGGGCTTCGCTGACTGGGTGGCTTGGATTGTCAAACGGCAGGCGTGCCATGATCACCTGCGAGAGGGCGGGGCCAGGTACATCGATGCCAGTCCAGAAGCTGTCGGTGCCAAATAGCACACCGTTGCCTGCTTGGGCGAATTTACTAGTGAGCTCGCTACGGTCGATGCCGTAACCTTGGCTAAATAGTGGCCGCTCAATTTTATTAAAGAAAGCTTCGGTGCGTTGGTGTACTTGTCTCAGGTCGAAATGGCTAGTGAAGAGCACGAGGGTGCCGCCTGCGACGTTGCGACTGAGCCAGCAAATCATGTTGGCAAGGTAGTCGAGGTCGAGGCGGCCTTGCCCTGGCTCTGGGGTGGGAGCATCGGTGGCGAGGTAGACTTTGCAGTTCTCTTCGTAGTTGAACGGTGAATACTCAACTTGGGTTTCAGCGATTTCACCGCCTACTTTTTCTTGAAAGCTGTCAATGCTGGTGCCGTCGGACAGTGTGGCGCTAGTAAGGATGGCTGCGGTCTGGCGGCTGAAGAGTGCCTCGCGTAAATAAGGAGCTACGTCGAGTGGGGCACTGCGCAGAGTGATGAGTTGGCCTTTTTTTCCGCCACGCTCAAGCCAATGCACATGATCGTCTTCGGCCAGTGTGACGAAACCGTTGATCGTATCGCGGTAGCTGAGTATACGGCGGCGGTGGTCTTTGAGCTCCTCCTGCACGCGTTCGTTGTCGCTCTTTTGAATGATCGCGCCGAGGCGTTCGGCGACTTCTTTGAGCGGTCCGGAGACAATGTTATCGCAAAAGTCGGCTTCGTGGATGCGGAGGATCGAACGCTTGGTTAGGAAGGTGTCGCCGAGGTAACTGAAGAATTCGCCGGCCGCGGCGATGGCGTTATCCACTGCATCATGATCCCATTTTTGCCCGTGTTTGCGCAGGATCCCGCGATTGGTGCGTGGGTTATAAATACGTTTGAGCGCGCGATCGACTGCGTAGGAGCTAGCATGAATGCCGAAGTGATCGGTGGCGATCGCGGGGATTCGGTGTGCCTCGTCGAGCACCACAAAGTCGTCGGGCAGGAGGATGCCGCGGGCGTCGCCTTTGGGCGGCATGCCGGCATTGATCAGGGCAAACAGCAAGCTGTGGTTGACGATGACGCAGTTGGACGTAAGCAGTTTTTTACGTGCGCGTTGATAAAAGCAAGTCGCGGGGTCGCAGTTTTTCTTGGAGCAGGTGGAGCTCTCGGCGTTGACGATATCCCACACCTCAGGGAGTGGTGCGGGGGAAAGTTCCTGCACGATGCCGTTTTTGCTGGTGGTGGACCATTTGGCGAGGCGGATGAGTTCGGCCCTGCCCTCGTCTGCCAGCAATTCGGTCTGTTTGGAGGATTGCGCGTCTTTGATGGCGTTGCTCAGACGGGTGGTGCAGCAGTAGTTGCCTTTGCCGACCATCAATGCGGTCTTGAAAGTGGCGTAGCGCTTGAGCTCCGGGACGGCATTGAATAGTTGACGGCAGATCTTGAGGTCTTTGCTGCGGATCTGCTCTTGAAGTGTGATGGTATGGCTGGAGACGATCAGCGGGCGCTCGCTGTCGATCGAGTGAATGAGTCCGGGGATCAAATACGCGAGGCTCTTGCCAACGCCGGTGCCAGCTTCGAATAGCAGTGGCTTGTTGGTCTCCAGTGACTGCGCGGTGCCGAGCGCCATGGCTGTTTGCTGCGGGCGGTGGTCGAGTTGCAAGGCGGTTTCGAGGTAACCGCCTTGCTTGAAAATTGACTCAATGAGCGCGACGAGGTAGCCCGGTTTTACGGCGCTGCCTCCTGCGTTTTCGATCAGTCCAATCATGCGTTTCAGGGCCTTAGTCTTACTGAAGTAGCCACGCGGCGTAGCTTAGATCTTCGGGAGTGGTGATCTTTAGGTTGGGTGCGTGGTTAGGCACGATTGTGGTGTTCAGGCCGATGGTGGCCGCAGCTGCGGTGTCGTCGGTAATACGCAGGCCAAAATCATGCACGTGCTGGTAGGCTTTTAGAATGTCGGGCAGGGCGAACGCTTGTGGCGTCTCCATCGCCCAGAGGCGGGAGCGGTCGAGGTCTTCGAGCTCAGTTTGTGTGAGTTGCTCTGCGGTGGGGATGCGCTTGATCGTGTCGGTCACGGGGTGAGCGAGCACGGCGGCGTGGTCGCGCAGCACTGCGGTGTGGAGCGCTTGTATGGAATCGGTGGATATGAGGGGGCGTGCACTGTCGTGGATGAAGACGTGGGTGCAGAACTCTGGCTGGATGCGCAGTGCGTTATAAACGGAGTCTTGGCGTTCGTCGCCGCCGAGCGCCCAGTCGAGGGGCGTGCCTTGCAGGTCGATTTGGCGCAGCGCGTCCTCTAGCTCTGCTTTTTGCGCGGCGTCCCGGTAAACGATGGTGAAGCGATCGATGCAGCCGCTGGCCAAAAAGGCGCGGATACTGTGGCAGAGCACGGGCAGGCCGTTGAGCGGTGCGAGTGTTTTATCTGTAACCGTGCCTTGCATACGCGAGCCGCTGCCAGCTGCCAGAATGATGGCGGCTGGAGAGCTGAGGCTTGAGGCTGGAGGGCTGAGAGTGATGATTAGTGAGAGTTAGAGTGAATCGCGGGGTTAAGCCGGCCGCGATGGCTGATTCTGATCGGCGGCAACGACGGAGCGTTGCCCTCCATTTAAAAGGTGAATGGTATTACACTTCTGCTAGCTCGGCGCGGATCGCAGCAGCTGCCGCGGCCGGATCGGCGGCTTTGAGGATCGGGCGGCCGACGACGATGTAGCTGGAGCCGGCAGCGGCAGCGGCGTGTGGTGTCATGATGCGTTTTTGTTCGTCGGCTGAGCTGCCCTTGGGGCGGATTCCAGGGGTGACGATGATTGGCTCGTAGCCGAAGCGTGCGCGAAGTGGGGCGAGTTCCAGCGAAGAGCAGACGAGGCCCTGGATGCCTGCGTTGAGGCTGAGGTCGGCTAGGTGTTTGACCTGCGCTTCGGTGGTGGCGTGCACGTTGAGACTGCGTAGCTGTGGCTCATCCATCGAGGTGAGGACGGTGACGGCGAGCAGGTTAAGATTTGGAGAGTAATCGGCGCGGGCGTTGTTTGCCCATTCGAGCATTTCGCCGCCGCCGGAGGCGTGCAGAGTGAGCAGTTCGACGGGTAGGCTGGAAATGCTCTTAACCGCCTTGGCGACGGTGTTGGGAATGTCGTAAAGTTTCAGGTCGAGAAATACCTTATAGCCGCGATCAGCGATTTCGCGGACGAAGTCGGGCCCGTAGGCGGTAAATAGCTGAAGACCTACTTTGACCCATTCGAGGGAATCGCCGAGGCGGTCGAGCATGGCGAAGGCTTCTTCGCGGGTTTCGAGATCGAGAGCGAGTATGAGTTTGCAGGGATTCTGGTCAGGCATTTTGAAAGACTGATAAGCAGATTTGCTTGAGGCAATTTGTAAAAGCACGATTTTTCCTCGGCGGCGAAGAAAAGTAACTTCATTAATAGGGCATGCCCATCCAAACGAACAGTTTTCCCCGTGAATTGACTCTGCCCTCGCCGGCTAAGGTGAATCTGATGCTATCTGTGCATGGTCGGCGTGCGGATGGCTTTCATGCGCTTACATCGCTGGTGGTGGCCTTGGAGTTTGGCGATACGTTGACGATTCGGGCGGGTGGCTCGAGGGATGTGCTGCGTTGCTCGGATCCGGCGGTGCCATTGGGACCTGAAAACCTGGTATTGAAAGCGGCTGCGGTGTTTCGGTCACGTTTGGGGCGAGCGGAGCATTTTGAGTTTGATTTAGACAAGCGCATCCCGATGGGTGCTGGGCTAGGCGGCGGCAGCGGCAATGCGGCGGTAGCGCTGCGTGGGATGAATCAACTTTCGGGTGAGCCGTTTAGCAACCAAGTATTGTGCGAACTCGCGGCGCAGTTGGGTTCGGACTGTGCGTTTTTTATTGAAGGTCAGGCTGCGTGGATGCGCGGACGTGGTGAAGTGATCGAGCCCGTGGCGGCTGAAGTTGCTGAGCGATTACGCGGCACGCGAGTGGTATTATTTCGTCCTGATTTTGGTGTGGAGACGGCGGGTGCCTATGGCCGTCTAGCGGCAGGTGCCCCAGATAGTTATGAGCCCGAAGCGGCGGGCGTGGCTCGACTGCATGATTTTATCGAAAGCGGCACTTTGGGCGATGTGCTGTTTAATTCATTCGAGGGTCCAGTCGGCAGTAAATATCTAGCGATTTCGACTTTGTTGGCGCAATTGCGGGCAGCAGGCGTGAAATGTTTGATGAGTGGTAGTGGCAGTTGTTGCTTCGCTTTATTGGAAGAAAACTGTGCTGATGTTAGTCAAATTGAAGAAATTGTTCGAGATGCATGGGGCGAGGCGGTGTTTTGGGTTGAAACTTCAATTTGTTGAGTTGAAACTGTCAGCGTTAGCATTTTCATTTCTCTTTAACGCAATCATCGATAACACTAGTGTCCGAACAAACTCCCAAAGAAGAAATCATCCTTGAGGGCATTGCTGCGTCTCCTGGAGTTGCGCACGGAACTGCGCTTTTATATCTTCAAAAGGAATTAGACGTGCCGAGCTACGATCTGGCGCCGGAAGCCATCGATTCTGAGATCGAGCGCTTCGATCAGGCGATCTTGCAGACGCGTGAAGAGATCACGGCGGTGCGGCATAAGGTCGCCGCTTCGTTGGGCGAAGGTGAGGCGCGAATTTTTGATGCGCATTTGATGGTGCTCGAGGATAGCGCACTGCTGGACGAGGTGAACTCGGAGCTGCGGTCGACGAATAAGAATGTCGAGAGCTGTTATCATCAGATCGCGCAGCGTTATATTTCGTTCTTCAGCTCGATGGAAGATGAGTATCTGAAGGAGCGTGTAACTGATATTCGAGATGTGTCACGGCGTCTGTTGCAGAACTTAATTGGTATGAATAAGTCCAATCTCGGAGAATTGGCGGCGCATAGCATTATTGTTTCCGAAGATATTACGCCATCTGATACTGCGGATATGGATCGTAGCAAGTTACTTGGATTTATCACGGATGCGGGCGGACAAACCAGTCACTCGGTGATTATGGCACGTTCGATGCGGATTCCAGCGGTGGTCGGTCTACATAATGCGACAAAGGCGATTCAGAGTGGTGATCAGATTTTGGTGGATGGCTATGATGGCATCGTAGTCATCAACCCGTCCGAGAAACGCCTGTTTAAGTATGGCAAGCTCGCCAGTGAACGTCGCAAGCTGGATGAAATTTATATTTCGGTCATTTCCGAGCCGAGTGAGACTAAGGATGGTTCGCCGCTCGGGCTGATGTCTAACATCGAGGGGGCTCATGAGATGGAGCAGGTCGTTGCGATGCGTTCAAATGGGGTCGGCCTATTCCGGACCGAAGGAATATTCCTGAGGCATCATGGCTACCCGCCGGAATCTGTGCAGTATGATGAGTATGCGGCAGTCGTAGCAGCTGCCGGTGATGAGCCCGTGATTATTCGCACCTTGGATATCGGTGGCGATAAGACTTTAGGGGATGGCGGCACGCAGGAGGACAACTCTTTTATGGGTTTTCGGGCGATTCGTTTTTGCCTCGGAAATCAGGATATTTTCAAGACTCAACTGCGAGCGATTCTTCGGGCCAGCGCCAAGGGGAACGTTAAGATCATGTATCCGATGATCAGTGGTGTGGCTGAGCTGCGACATGCGAATCAAATATTAGAGGAAGTGAAGGTCGATCTTCGCGCTGAGAATCTGGCATTTAATGAAGCGATCGAGGTCGGAGCCATGGTCGAAATTCCTAGTGCGGCTGCAATTATTGACCTGTTGGCGGCGGAAGCAGATTTCTTTAGTATCGGCACGAATGATTTGATCCAATACCTAATGGCGGTGGATCGTCTAAACGATCGTGTTGCGCATCTCTATGAGCCAGCGCACCCAGCGGTGCTACGCACGCTGAAGATGATTATCGACGAGGCCAATCGGTTGGGTAAACCCGTGAGTGTGTGTGGCGAGATCGCCGGCGATCCGATCTATGCGAGTTTACTACTGGGGATGGGGGCTACCTCGCTGAGCCTGACTTCGTCGCTGCTGCCCGAAGTGAAGTATTTTATACGTAACGTGAAGATCGAGGATGCGCGTGCGTTGGTTGAGGAAGTGTTGCAAATCAATGATCCGGTTGCCGTGGTTCGGCGCTTGGAGGACTTTCGAGTCGAGACAATCGGGAAGCGATAGGCGCAACGTCGAGTGCCTTTTTATTCAAGAATAAAAGAGCATTGCTTTTAAGTGTGCCGCCCCTTGTCTGAGGGGCATGAAGATTGTGGTGCTAGATGCAGGGACTTTGGCTTTTGATGATGCCGTGTGGTCGGTGCTTGGTGAACTCGGTGACGTACAGCTCTATGTCTCTACATCGGCAGACGCGGAGACTATTATCGAACGTATCCGCGAGGCGGAGGTGGTCTTTACCAATAAGGTGCCACTTTCTGCAGAAGTGTTGGAAGCTGCAGCGAGCTTGAAGTTTATCGGCGTGCTGGCCACGGGCTATAATGTGGTCGATACGGCGACCGCCGCGCGGCTTGGGCAAACGGTCTGTAATGTACCAACCTATGGGGCGACGACGACTGCGCAGCATACGGTCGCTCTGATTCTAGAGTTGTGCAATCAAGTCGGTCAGCACAGCGCATCAGTGCATGCGGGCGATTGGGTGCGCAGTGAACTTTTTTCTTATTGGCAGCAGGCGCCGCGCGAGCTGGCTGCGATGACTATTGGAATCGTCGGTTTCGGCACGATCGGTCGCCGTGTCGCCGCAACGGTGAATGCGATGGGCGCGCAGGTGCTCGCTTCGGCACGCACCGAACGTAATACGCCGGATTATGATGGATTTGAATGGGCCTCGAACGACGTGATCTTTGAGCGAGCTGATCTAGTGAGTTTACATTGCCCTGAAACGTCGGAGACCAGTGGTTTTGTAAATGCAGCTTTGCTGGCGACAATGAAGCCAGGGGCATTATTGGTCAATACCGCTCGGGGAGGACTCGTTTGCGAAGTTTCGCTGCGGGCGGCTTTGCGTAGTGGTACTCTGGGCGGTGCTGCGGTCGATGTGGTGTGTAAAGAGCCGATGGCTGGTGACTGCCCGCTGTTGGGCGCGCCAAATTGTTTGATCACGCCGCACATTGCCTGGGCCAGTGAGCCCGCACGGCGCCGTTTGTTAGCCACATCGGTGGATAACTTACGCCAATTTATTGCGGGGCATCCTGTAAATGTCGTTTCAGGGTAATCTCTGATTTTGAGATGAAACAGGCGGCGCTTTATCTCTCTGGGTAATGGCGTTGCAAATAATGGACTTAGTGCGTATCGGGATTTTAGCGCAAAGTGAATTAACCTGTTTTTTTGCTGGAGTCGCGGCGCATATATTGTCTCTGTCTGCCGTTTCAAATCAGTTAAACTGATAAGTGGTGGCGATTTCCGCTTTCCAGTTTTAGTGCCAATTTCCGCTACAGTGAAGATTCTAATTTTAACCGCTTTATATCCACCGCTAGGCGGGAATGGACATGATATTCGTTGCCGACAGGTAGTGGCTGCCTTGTCGAAGCGTGGCCATCAGCTGCAGGTGTTGACCTCGAATCACCGGAAGCCACCGATGGGAGTTCCCGGGCAGAAGGGAGTGTACCGCCAGTTACAGCTGCATGATGTTGAAGATATTGAATGCAGGTTAGGCGTCTCATACGCGGCGACTTATGAGCGAGAGCTGGCGAATCTTCGGGCGTTGTATCAACGGCTGGATGGGTTTCGGCCTGATGTCGTCTATGTGTGGAATATGCATGGTGTGTCGAAGTCACTTTTGTTGGGCCTTCAGGATCAGGGCACTCCGATCGTCTATGACGTGCACGGCAATTGGTTGAGTCCGCATGTCTTTGACTTAGACCCGTGGTTTACCTGGTGGCAACGCAACCAGAGCCTACGTTCGAAGTGCTATCAGTTCTATTTGCGATTGATCGGTTCGGCGCGGCGACGCTTACGACACTTTCCGATCGGGACGGTCGCGGATCTGGATCTATCGAATGCATCGATCTGTAGTGAGAGCTTGCGTGATGATCTGGTTGCTAACGGCTTGGTTCAAGCAGCTTCACTGCCGGTGCTGTATCCTGCTCTGGATACCAATCAGCTGCTTTTCAAATTTGCTTATCAGCGCGCTCGTAAGTTCATGTGGGCTGGGCGTCTGAATGCGGCGAAAGCCCCTGGGATCGCCCTGAGGGCAGTCGGTATCTTGAAGAAGCGCGGTATCGAGGTTTCGCTGGACTTTTATGGGATGGGAGAGCCGACCGGGCGGCGAGCGATGCGTAACTTAATTGATGCCTCGGGCTTGAGCGATTCGGTGCGAATGCAGGGGATTCGTCCTGGAGAGCTGCTTTCGAAATATTCGCAATACGATGCTTTGCTCTTTACCAGTTGCTGCAATGACCCATTTCCAATTACTCCACTGGAAGCGATGCTCTCAGGATTGCCGGTTGTTCTTGCCCGAGATGGTGGCATCGAGGAAATCACCGAAGATGGTGAGACCGCGCTGCTGTATGACGCGGGCGATGCCGAGGCATTGGCAGATGCAATGGTACGGATGATTGATCTTGAGGATGGCGGTTGCGCCATGGCAAAGAAATGTATGGAAAATTTGCAAGCGCAGCATTCTCTCGACGCTGTGGTGCCTCAAATCGAAGCACTTCTGTCTGCTTCAATTAGCGAGTGAGGCGAAGGGTATCGAAGCGCTGAAAAAGATGGTTCATTTTGTCGCAGGCAGTGCGGGTAAGCTTGGTTTTACGCTTTTGTCTATGTTCTATCCTGTGATCGAGCCAGCGATCGATCACGGCAAGCTGACAGATTGGGCTCAATGCGCGGCTCCAATCGAGACTGCGTTTCGCGAAGTATACGAAGCCTTTGCTGCTGATTTTAGTGTGTGAATCGAGTCTCGTTGTCGGTTTTATGGTGTTGTGGCAGGTTTGTTTGAAAATATCTGCTCAAACGGAGTGACTTTATGCGGCAATCTGTCGTAGAACATCAATGATGTCTTTGATTGATCGATATGTTTTAAAGGAATGGGCGGTGGGCTTTGCACTGACACTCGGTGTGATTGTCGGCATCTTGATTCTTCAGAATATGTATGACAGCCTGCCGGACCTCTTGGAGATGGGAGCGAGTTTTGGTGAAGTGGTGTTTTATTACATGTTGGTGCTGCCTACCTATTTGCCTGCGATTTTGCCGATTGTGTTTTTGGTATCGCTGTTGTTTTCGCTCGGCACCTTGCATAGTAATAATGAGATTACCGCGATGCGTGCTTCTGGAGCTGGGCTGTTTCGCATCAGTCGTTCGCTATGGATAGCGGGATTTGCGCTCTCCGGATTGTTGTTTTATCTAACAGCGTCAGTCGTGCCCTATTCGGTGGAGCGTGCGCGCACATTTTTTGACAACCTAGAATATGCGGCCGCGCAGGAAGATGCTGCAGCGATTAAGCAGCAGGGCCTGGTCTATAATTTAGGCTTTGATAATCGTAAAGATGGGCGTCTGTGGTTCATGGATCGTTTTAGTGAGCGCGCTTGGCTTGGCCTTGGTGTGAATGTGCACACGCGTGACGAGGATGGTCAGGAATTGAACCGAATTTCGGCCAGTGAGGCGTATTTTGATGATACGCAGGGCTATTGGGTGTTTCTGAATGGCCGGGAGCTGATACTTGATCCCGAAACGGGCGACCCGATGCGCACCATTCCTTTCAAGGAAAAGAGCTTTGAGGAGTTTCACGAAGATCCAAGTTTAATGCTGGCGTTGCATAAAGATCCGAAGGGGCTGTCGTTGTTTGAATTACGCCGTATTATCGAGACCGTGCCACCCGAAGAAAATCCTGTCGTGCACGCGTATTTGGTACGGTATTTTTCGCTATTAGCCGCGCCCTTTAGTTGCTTGGTCGTCGTTGGATTAGCGGTGCCGTTTGCTGTTTCTGGCGTGCGGACCAATCCAATGATAGGGATTTCTAAGTGCATGGGCTATTTTCTGATCTTTTATGTGTTGATCAGTATTGCGACGATCTTAGGGGATCGGCAGATGATTCCAGCACTGTTGGCAGCTTGGTTACCGAACCTAGTCATGTTTGCTGCTGGAGCTTGGCTCTTTCGGCAAGCGCGCTAGTTTTTAGTATTTATGGATATTTTTAAGGAAAACGTGCTCCGTTTAAAGCGCCCTGTAGCAGAGGGCGCGTTTGGGCATCCTTGGGTTAGATTGGCCGATTTGAATCTGGCGGATTCGGTGCTGGTTGATGGCAACGCGGCGACCTTGATTGCCGCGGATGGTCATGTGCTGGGCAGCGGTATTTTCGATCGTCGCAATCTGACGGCCGCGTGGCGGCGTTTTAGCTGGGCCGAGGCGGTGGCGTTTGATGAGAGCTATATCGCCGATGCGATGCAAGAAGCGCTGGGCCGTCGTGGTGAGAGCGACTGCCAGCGGCTCATCAGCTCCGATGCGGATTATTTACCCGGGCTGATTGTGGAGAAGTATGGAGACGTGCTGACTATTACCGCTGAGACCGCGGCGACAGACGCACATCTCAATATGATCGCAGAACTGTTGAAAGAGCACCTCGCGCCTCAGGAAATTGTTTTTCTCAATGATTGCGAAAGTCGAGCTGCTTATGGCCTCGAGCGTGACGTGCGTACATTAAGTGGTAATAATTTAAAGGGCCGTTGGGTTGAAATTGATGAGCTCAGTTATCGACTTGATTTGATGCAGCCGCAGAAGCCACGTTTCTTTTTGGATCAACGCGAGCAACATTCGCTCGTTGGTAGTCTCTGTGAGGGGCGTGTGGTGCTCGATGCATTTTCGCACTCCGGAGCCTTCGCGATGCAAGCGCTACGTGCGGGCGCTGAGCATGTGGTCGCCACCGATCTTTCAGAGACCTGCGTGAAGGCCATCGGCGCCAATGCGCAGCGTAATGAGTGCTTCATCGAAACGATTGATTGTGATGCTGCGGCGTTTCTAGCGGAGCGCACGGTTGGGGATTTCGACTGTATCATACTTGATCCGCCGAGTGAAATGGCAGCAGATCTTGATGCCTTGAAGCAGTTGCACGTCAGCGCATTTCGTTGCTTACCTGCAGGCGGCGTGTTGGCGACGTATTGCCGGTCAGAGTCGATTACACTGGAAGCCTTCGAGCGCCTGGTGTCGATTGCGGCTGTTGAAGTCGGCCGCGAAGGTCGAATCTTCGCTCGGACGGGGCAACCGTTTGACTTTCCGACACTACTGAATTTCCCGGAAGCAAATATTTTAAAGGGGCTTATTTTGCAGGTCGAGTAGCGCTGTCAATTTCGGCGGCGTGCTTACGGAAAGAGAGCAACTCTTCTTTAATCACAGGGAGAAGTAGATAGACGCCGATTAGATTCGGGAAGCACATCCCCAGAAGCATTCCGTCGGAGAAGTCTGTGACGGCTCCGAGCGACATCGACGCACCGAGGACGATGCAGAGCAAAAACAAGAATTTATAAGAGAGGTCTGCTGGCTTGCTTGTGCCGAACAGGCAGGCCCACGCTTGTTGGCCATAATAGGACCATGAGATGAGCGTAGAAAAGGCAAATAGGGTGACTGCGATAAAGAGGACGAAAGGAAACCAAGTGATCACGGAGGCAAACGCTTGTGATGTGATTGCAATGCCTTCGCCAGTACTCGAACCGCTCAATGCTTCACCATAATTACCAGTGATGACAATCACCAGAGCTGTCATCGAGCAGACCACGACAGTGTCGATGAATGGTTCTAGCAGGGCGACGATGCCTTCACTTGCAGGTTTGCTGGTTTTGACGGCTGCGTGTGCGATGGGTGCTGAGCCGATGCCGGCTTCATTTGAAAATGAGCCACGTTGGATGCCGACGAGCATCGCACCAATCAAGCCACCGACATACGCGTCTGGCGTGAAGGCTGTGCTCACGATCAAGCTGATTGCTGCTGGGATCTTATCCATGTGTGTCGCGAGCACGGCGATCGCTCCGAGAATGTAGGTGAAGCACATCAAAGGGACTAATCGCGAGGTGACATTTGCGATACGCGTAATCCCACCGATGATGACTACGCCGACTAGCACTGCGATGACAGCCCCGAAGACCCATCGATACTCGGCCAAAATACTTTCACTGCCACCACTGATTTCTACGAATTGCGAACAGGCTTGGTTGATTTGAAACATGTTGCCGCCACCTAGAGAGGCGCCGACACAGAGCACTGCAAATACCACTGCGAGCACTGCGCCTAACTTTCCGAGGCCGCGCTCTGCTAGGCCTTTCTTTAGATACTTCATTGGCCCACCGCTTACTTTGCCATTCGCGTCGATGTCGCGGTAGCGGACGCCAAGTGTGCATTCGGCAAATTTAGTCGTCATACCTATTAGACCGAGGACGACCATCCAGAACGCAGCTCCAGGGCCTCCTTTAGAGATAGCAATCGCAACGCCGGCGATATTACCTAGTCCGACGGTTGCAGAGAGTGCCGCAGTGAGCGCTTGGAAGTGGGTGATCTCGCCCGGGTCTGTGGGCTTCGAGTATTTCCCTCGCACTGTGCGTAGGGCCAGTCCGAAGGAGGTGATATTAATGAATTTGAAGTAGACCGTCAGGAAAATCGCGGTGCCTGCGAGCCAGATGAGAATAAATGGGACTTCGATTTCACCGACCTTGAATGCGGTGAAAAAGATGATCTTAAAAATCCACGAAGTCGCTGGAGCCACCGCATCATTAATTTTATCGTCAAGTGACAGCTCACTGGCCCATGAGGTGCTGGCGAAAAATGGAAGTAGGGTGAGGAGGCGGCAGGGGAGGTGGCTGATCATATAAGTCGAGGTGTTGGTTTTGATTAGGAACTGTTGGAACTCCGAGAGGCTTCACAAGTATAATCAATGCTCGGGCCTATAGATACTTATGCTGTGCTGACACAAAAAGGGCGTATCCGTTACGATGCGCCCTTTTGTTCAATGTCTTATAGATGTGGGTTAAGCGTCTTCTTTTTTACTCTCAGTTGTTTCGTCGCTCTTCGGGGCTTCGACTGCTGTGGTGCTGGCTTCGACTTGTTTGCTTTCTGCCTGTGGGCTATGCGTTGGTTCATCTTCGGCGTCCATCGCATTGCGAACATCATTTTCGATGTCAGATGTCGCTTTCTTGAATTCTTTAATCGATTTCCCGAAAGACTTGAAGAGTTCAGGTAGGCGTTTTGCTCCGAACAGAAGCAGGACGACTAGAAAAATGAGAATCAGCTCCGGTGCCCGGAGATTCTGGATGAATGCTAAGAGTTGAATATTCATAAGTAAACTGGGCTAACTATATATTAGTTTTCTTGGTCGAGATTGCGATAGATTTTTGCGAGCTCGATATCTCGAGCGCTGTCTGCGGTCTTGACCGTATTATTGATTTTCGGGTCACCTTCGAGGATGTCGGCGGTTAACAGTGTTTCGCTCAAACTACTAGGGCGTGCTTTAAGCACCGCAGTTTCCACACCTGCATAGTTGCTGGTGATGAGAAACTCATCGCCCAGAGCCATGCCATTGCGGATGGTCGCGATACGTTCAAATAGATCGATGTGCACGATCATTGGCTCTTTGTCAGTGATCATGGGCGCGGTTTCGCGTCTTTGACCTTCGGTGATGCGCACCCCATTAGGGCCGCCACATCCTGCCAGGATCAAAGCAAGCGCACAACTGAAGGCGGCGAGGAGTAAAGAATGTAAACGCATAGATGGCTTAAATAAAAGGGGAGCTAGTTAGATGGGTTGTTTATTTTTTTGCGTTCTCGCGTTTGAGGCTGTCCATGCCTGGTTTTTCGAGATTGATGTCGCCTTCGAAGAAACCATGCAGTTGGCGAATACGGGTCGGGTGGCGCATTTTACGGAGCGCTTTGGCTTCGATCTGCCGGATGCGCTCACGGGTCACCTTAAACTGGCGGCCGACCTCTTCGAGTGTTCGCGAGTAGCCATCGGCGAGGCCGAAGCGGAGTGAGAGCACCTTGCGCTCCCGCTCAGTCAAGCTGTCGAGGACGTCGGTGATTTTTTCGCGTAAAAGGCTATACGCGGTCATATCGTAAGGATTCTCGGCTCCCTTATCTTCAATGAAGTCACCGAAGTTGGTGTCGTCGGAGTCACCCACTGGGCTTTGCAGCGAAATCGGCTGTTGCGCCATCTTCATGATAGACTGCACACGCTCGATCGGCAGGTTCATTTCGTCGGCGACTTCCTCGGCAGTTGGCTCGTGGCCAAGCTCTTGGAGAAGTTGCTTCTGCACCTGCATGACCTTATTGAGGGTCTCGATCATGTGCACCGGAATACGAATGGTGCGGGCCTGATCGGCGATGGAGCGAGTAATCGCTTGGCGAATCCACCATGTGGCATAGGTGGAGAATTTGTAGCCGCGGCGGTATTCGAATTTCTCAACCGCTTTCATGAGGCCCATGTTGCCTTCTTGAATCAAGTCGAGGAATGAGAGGCCACGGTTGGTGTATTTCTTCGCGATCGAGATCACGAGGCGCAGGTTGGCTTCGACCATCTCAGTCTTGGCTTTGTGTGCTTGACGCATACCGACTCGCACTTCGCGGATGATCTCCATGAACTCGCGTGCATCCATCTTGAACTCAGTGGTGAGTTCGCCGAGGCGTTTCTCGGTTACATTGATGTCGACCTTCTTCTTGCGACGAGTGGCTACCTTGTCGGCAGATTCGAGATCGTCATAGAGATCGATGATTTCGCGATAGACCGGAGTCAGGTTGCTGAGGAAATCTTCAAAAACCTTGAGCTTGAGGCAGTATTTACGGAGCACAAGGCGCAACTCGGTCTCGTATTTTTTCATACGAGTGCGAGAGCGCTTCTCGTTCGGGCCGTTGCCTTCGTCAGCTGCTTTGAGTTGGCTGTCCCATGCCGCGTAGATACGCTCGCCGAGTTTGTGTGCTTGTTCGAGCAGCTTTGGTAGGCTGTTGAAATAGATTTCGCGACTCTCGATCTTTTTGTCGAGTACGACGCGGTCGAAGCGTTCTTCGCGATTGAGTAGCTTTTGAACGATGTTGTTTTGAAACTCGAGCGTCAGTGCAGTGGAGAAGAGAGCATCTTGTGCGCGCAGTTCGGCCTTCTCGATACGCTTGGAGATGGCGACTTCTTCCTCGCGGGTCAGCAACGGCACTTGGCCCATTTGCTTGAGATACATCCGAACAGGGTCGTCGAGGATGTCGTTTTGAGAGGTGCGGACTTCTTTCTCTTCAGTCTCTTCTTGGCGGGCCTTGAAGGCTTCGACTTCGGTGTCGTCGAGGATCTCGACTTCGAGATTTTGCAGGATGGAAATGATGTTTTCGATTTCGTCAGGATTGCTGACGCTATCGGGCAAAGCTTCGTTGATGTCCTTGTAGGTAAGGAAGCTCTGCTCTTTGGAAAGTCGGATCAGGTTGCGGATACGCTCGTTCAGCTTCTCCTGTGCTTTGGCGGAGAGTTTGCGCTTTTTAGGTGCAGCCTTTTCGATCTCTCTCTTAATCTCTTCTGCTGTGACTACCTTCTTGGTGGGTGTTTTGCTGGTGGGAGTCTTTTTTGCTGCGACCTTCTTGACCGTATCCTTCTTCGCTGCGACCTTCTTTACCGTAACCTTCTTCGCTGCGACCTTCTTTGCTGCGACCTTCTTTACCGTAACCTTCTTTACCGTAACCTTCTTTACCGTAACCTTCTTCGCTGGCACTTTTTTGGCTGGCGCTTTTTTAGCGGCGCTTTTTTTGGCCGGCGCTTTTTTAGCAGGTGCCTTGTTCTTCGCGACTTTTTTGGCTGGCGCTTTTTTTGCGGCGGCTTTCTTGGTCACTGTTTTTTTTGCGGTGGTTTTTTTCGCTGCGGACATAATGTGGTGTGGTTGCTTGGAAAGGGAACGACTTTGTTTAAATTTTGAGCTGGTGTGGTGCGGCAAGTTCGTTGCCAGCGGCTTTTACCTTACGCATGAGGCCTAGTTGATCTTCGGGCGATGCGTTGGCGACTGTTTGCCTTAGAGTATTAAGTCGATTTTTTAAGTAATTGTTGTAGAGAAAGTTAAGGTAGTTGTTGATTTGATGTTCCGCTAAGTCCGCTTCAACGTCTAGGTCTCTAGAGTGAAGGTCAGCCATTAGTTGACGGTCTTCAATCGTGTCGATGAGATTTTCGATATTTGAAGTATCTTCAATCAATCCTTCGCGCAGTTCGGCGAGGATGCGTTTGAGGAGACGGCCGGCTGGCGATGTGCTATTAATCCAATCGTAATCAATTATTTCTGAGATTGCTGCGCTGTGTTCGGGAAAGTGTAGAACGAGCCAAAGTAGCTCCCATGTCCCGTCTGTCAATAGCGTGTCTGTACTGACTTTTTTGGTGGGTTTTTGCTGATTCTGACCTGAGTTGTACGCCTGAGGCGTTGGGGATTTTTTAAAATCAACCAGTGCGGCGTGTGAATCGACATTTAGAAGCTTTGAGGCGGTCTTTATGTAATCTTCGCGAGCAACCTCGGAAGGGACGTGCTGTAATAGATCGAAGACGTTGCGTAGGGCAGTGGTTTTCTCGTTGGTGCTGGGGGCGCGGTCTTCGGGGAGGCTTTCGGAGACCGCCAGCTCGATGGCACTTTTTGAGTTTGCGCGCAGCGGTTCGAGTGCGGCGGCGCCGTGCTGACGCAGTAAGTCGTCGGGGTCGGCTTTTTCCGGCAGCAATAGATAGCGGAACTCGAGGCCGGCCTTGAAGGCTAGCGGGAGGGCGCGCAGGGCCGCTTTGCGGCCTGCTTTGTCGCCATCCAATAAACATTCGACGGTATTGGGCTGGTAGCGCCGCATCAGATGGAGTTGGTCGTCGGTGATTGCGGTGCCCTGTGGGGCGACCGCGGTGTGCAGGCCGACGGACCAGCAGCGAATCGCGTCGAGTTGACCTTCAACAAGAAGGAAGCTGCCGCCTTCTTTGAGATGCGTGCGGGCGTGATCCATGCCGAACAGGATGCGGCCTTTGTGGAAGATCTGCGTTTCGGGGGAGTTGACGTATTTGGCTTCGCGGGCTGGATCGTCTGCCGGGGTCTGCTCTAGTTGACGCGCGGTAAAGGCGACGACGCGCCCTTGCACATCGCGAATCGGCACCATCAGGCGACCGCGGAAGCGTGATTTGAAATTGTCGTGAAAGTTTTCGTTGTCGCGGGCAAAGAACAATCCGCTTTGCCGCATTGCTGCGGCGGGGATGCCGCGCTCCTTAAAATAGAGCGCGAGTGCATTACGTGCGACGGGCGCATAGCCTAGTTTGACTTCATCTGCGGTCTCCATCGTGAAGCCGCGTTGATCTTGCCAATATTTGCGCACGGGTGTGGCTTCTTTGGACTCAATGAATTGCTGGTGAAACCAAGTCGTGGCGAGTTCATGGATTTCGAAGATTTGCTTGCGCAGCGACATTTCTTCGCGGGACGGGCCACCGGCTTCGTATTCGAGGGTGATGTTAAACTTCTTAGCAATGAACTCGATGGCTTCAGGGAATTCGAGGTTCTCGACCTTCATGATGAAGGTGAAGCAGTCGCCGCCTTCGCCGGTACTGAAGCATTTATAGAAGCCGCGGTCGGGGTGGACGTAAAACGAAGGGGTCTTCTCCTGAGTAAACGGGCTGAGACCTTTCCATGAACTACCAGCTCGCTTGAGTTCGACGTAGGGAGACACGAGATCCACCAAATTTACCTGGTGCTTGATCGTTTCGACTGATTTTTGCGCAATGCGGGCCACGTATTATATATGTAGGAAGCGGGGGGTGTTGGAAAATGGCTTGCTCGAAGCTTAGCGGAGTCGAGTGATTGAGGCTTCAGCCTCGTTGCGCAGCGGGTGATTCGGCGCGAGCTGGATGAAGCGTTCATAGAGTACGATTGCGGAGGAATTGTCCTCGCTGATTCGCTCATAGCCGCGGGCGAGTGAGAGGGCGATCTCGGGGCTGCTAGGAAAGCGGTCGTAGGTGGTCTCCAATTCGGCGAGGAAGTCTTCTGGCTTTTTTGTGCGCTGAATCACGCGTAGATAGTCGAGGGTGTAGTCGATCTCTTGCGGGGCGAGTCGTGTGGCCTCAAGTGCGGTGGTCTCGGCGTTTTTAGCTTGTCCGTCGAGTCGGTAGGCGAGCGAGAGTTGATTCCATATGTCGGCGCGGGCGTTGGCACGGCCGAGTGCTTGCCAGTAGAGCTGGATGGCTTGTTTGTAATCGTGCTCCATGGACGCGCTTTCGGCATCTGCGAGTAGCTGTTCTAAGCTGCGTGGTGTCAGGGTGGGGCGAATTGCGGGGACTGCCTCGAGGGCTGCCGCGTCAGTTTTGATGTCAACGTCGGGCGCGATCGTGTCGTTAAGGTCGGTGGTGTCGACAGAGTCATTGGTGCTCGCGCCTTCGCTCTGTTGGTCGTAGCTGCTCGCGGTTTCGACTTCTAATGCGGGTGTGTTGGCCATGGCTTCGGCGCGCTGCATGTCTGCCAGGACTCCTGCCTTTCCAGATGTGGCTTCACCAGCGTCAATAATTGTTAGGTCAGTAGCTGCTACTGCTGAGGTGTCTGTCGCGAGTTTGGCGGCAGCGTCTTTAGCGGCTTTGGTTTGGGTCAGTTCTGCTTGCATGGCCACTTGAGCACTGCGCCAGCGTTCGATTTCGCCGCGGCTGTTGGCCCATTCGCTGGCATCGATAGCACCAGGGAATTGTTTGTCGAGTTGAGTGATGGCTGTTTCGGCGGCGGTCCAGTTTTTGTTGCGAAGGTGGATATCAAGAAGACCGAAGAGTGCGGTAAGGGCGTTGGGGTCGTCGCTGTTGGCGGCGATGTTTAGCCAACGTTCGGCCTGTGGTAGGTTGTCGAGATGCTTAAAAAGTGTGCCGATTGCGACTGCAGTTTCTGCGGAGGGGATGCTGTTTTCGGGGTCGACGCCTTTTAGGTAAGCGTCGAGGGCTGGCTGAGTCTGCTGTGCTTGGGCGCGGAATTCGCCGAGGCGCAGCCATAGTTCGGCGTTGATGGCGGCGGGCTCCACCGCGACCAGCGCTTCGAGTAGCTCGTAAGCGGCGGCAGATTGATTCGCATTTTCTTGTGCGCGGTAGGTTTGGTAGAGGAGTTCTACGTCGCTCGGTGCCAAAGCATAAGCGGCGCTAAAATAAAAGGCGGCTTCGGGGGGATTGCCAAGCTCGTGGTGGACCCCACCGATTTTTTGAAGGATTTCGGGGTCGTTGGGGTATACTTGCGCGAGTGTTTCGAGTGTGCGGAGTGCTGCGGTCTCGTCCCCAGCGGCGAGTTGTTGTGCGGCCTGATTGAGGCTGTTGGCTCTCTTTTCTTCTGGCCCGCTGCAACCGGCGAAAATCACGAGTGTCAGAGGAATAAGGATGAAGAATACTTTTTTGGTGTTTGCTTTTAGCATAAGCAGCAATTTGTTGCGAAGGGTGTGTATTACTGGAGATCAGACCACAGTGTTACCGTCACTTTCGTTTCCCTTGTTTGGGTGTCAAGTGGATAGGCGGGTGTTGTGCCTTGATTTGATGCTGTTTCGCTGGATTTGTGCGGCGTTTGTTCTTTTGGGTGGTTTTTTGGTGCCGTCGGTTACGAATGCGCAGGAGGGCTTGCCGCCGCGTGCGCCATTGGGCTTGGTCTGGGAGGTGCCTCTATTAAACGGGAAACTGTATGACGCCGAAGTGTCGGCTTTGGTTGAGACGTATGAAGCTAAGGTGGGCACTCGATTGGTACCGAGCAAGCGTGGCAAGGTGGGCATTAAAGTAAACACCCGCAGTGGTCGTGGTCTGAGCACGCCGTTGCCATTGCTTCGAGCAGTGATCCAGGTATTGGAAGCACGTGGCTTTGGGCGCGAGTCGATCTTGATTGTGGACTATTCAGCGTATCAGTTGCGGCAGGCTGGTATCATGCCTTCGATTAGTTCGGATCGAGGCGATTTTGAGGGTTGCCCAGTGTTCGCGCTGGATAGTGAGCAGTATTATGATCTGGATTGGTTTTATGATAGCCCGCTGCCGCCGAGCTTAAATCAGGAGCCGCAGTTGTTCGGTGGCTTGGGCCGCGGCAGTAGTGCGCTGCAGGCAGGTGCGAAGGAGCGTAAAAGTTTTTTGGCTGCGCCGCTGTTGTTTGAGGTGGATTTTTGGTTGAATTTGGCGGTCGGCGTGGATGATGCTGCACTGGGCGTGGATGGTGCCTTGGCGAATGCGACCTTGTGGAATGTAAGTAACAGCCAGCGTTTTCTTGGCAATGAGGCGACTGCTTCCTCGGCGGTTGCAGAGATTGCTGCGATCCCAGAGCTGAATGAGCGAATGGTGCTACATTTTATTTCGCTGGATCGCTATCAATATATTGGTGGTCCGCATTTCAGATCCCGCTATTCTCGGTCGGAGCCGTTGTTATGGATGAGTTGCGATCCAGTCGCCATTGATCGCTTGTTGTGTGACAGGATCAATAAGCATCGGCTGTTGGATGGTTTTCCAGAGATTTCGCCGCTGCCGCGTCAGTTGCCCTTCGCCGCCAGTCTTGGCTTAGGAGTGTTTGAGAAATCGCGCATTCGGGTGCAGCGTTTGGGATTGGTTGCAGCGGCAAAAAACGACCAATCATTTTCAGAGGAGGACGAAGAGATTCGGTCGAATCGCGACTCCGAGCTAGAATAATTACCGATGTGCGAAGAAACACCTTGAACTGGGACGAAAATCGCCCTTCTTTCCTTGTTATGCAGATCGCGGACTATTATCCGATTCTTATTCAAATTTCTATCGCAGCCAGTATCGGTGCGGTCGTTCTGGTAGCGTCGCATATTTTTGGGCAGCGCGGCACTTCGGTTGGCGTCAAGGATACGCCTTACGAGTGTGGCATGTTGGCCGAAGGATCAGGCCATGCGCGGTTTGCGGTGAAGTTCTATGTTACAGCGATGCTTTTCATCCTGTTCGATATTGAAGTTATCTTTTTGATGCCCTGGGTGTTAGTTTTTCGCGAGTTCCTGGCTGTCAGCTTACCGATTTTATTGCCGATTTTCTTCTTCCTCTTTGTGCTGGTTCTTGGACTTTTCTACGAGTTGAAGAAAGGTGCGATTGAGTGGGATCAGTAAACTGGTCACGCTTGGCTAGTTTGCAGTGTTCCCGTTTTGCTGCTTGGTCTGCGCCTCTGGGTTCAGGCACTGCTGTTATTTATTCTGTTATTTATTCAAACCCTTTGACAATAGACGCTCACGTTTCACATATAAACTATGCGTATTGACCGCTACATCGCTCAAAATCGTGTGATCGATCTCGAGAGCACCGACTTCAAGGGTGCATTGTTGGAACTGCTGAACGTTTGCGATTTATCGAAAGAGAGAAAGCTGACAAAGAAGGGCTTGTTGAGGGATCTGTTGGATCGGGAGAAGCAGATGACAACTTATTTAGGCAGCGGCGTGTGTTTACCCCATGCGCGAGTGCCAATGAAGCGCAATTATATGATCGCCGTAGGGCGTTGTCCGAATGGTTTGCGCTATGATGGGCAAATTGAGTATCAAGGCATTCGCTACGTCTTTCTACTACTTGCATCTGAAAACGCGCGGAGTTATTTGTATAGCTTAGCGTCGCTGGCACGTGTGTTTCAGGATGATTCGCGCATGGAGCGCTTGGCCGCGGCCGAGTCGTTGCCAGACTTTCGTCGTGAGTTGAAATCGGTGTTCGGCGGGGATGGAATTAAGCCGCGTCGCCGCCATGATCGGTTTAATAATTTAATTTTGAAGGAGGCGGCAAAGATCGCCAAAGGGGCGAACTGCACGTCGGTGTTGGTTTTTGGTGACACTTTTGGCGGTGGGGTCGAAGTGGGGCGAATGTTTAAGGGGTTTAAAACAGTGCTGATCGCACATGGCACATCAGATTCAGTGACAGAGCGTAAAGATATTGATGCAATCTTGCCGATTCGTTCGTTTAGTAATCATCGCTTTTCTCAATTGCGTAGCGCGGTGTTGATTGGCCTGACGCGCGGCATCTTTTCGAGTACTGAGCGCCTGTGCTGTGTGGGTGGGCTGCCGCAAAGTAATCAATTCGATAGTATTACGGTGGTCGATGTGGAGCGTGAATTCCAGACCATGCTGATGCAGAAGTCCGATATGCTGCCGGCGGGAGTCAAGGCCGAGGTGGTCGAGCGGGTGCTCGCGATTGCCACTGAGCTCGCCGTTGAAGGCCGTGAGGGGCATCCTGTCGGTTGCTTGTTTGTATTAGGCAATTCAGATAAAATCATTGAATATACCAAGCCGCTTATTTTGAATCCGTTCTACGGCTATAAGAACGAGGATCGAAACATCCTGAACCCGTTCATGGATGAAACGGTCAAAGAGCTCTCTTCGATTGATGGAGCATTTATTATTCGAGGTGATGGGGTGTTGATTTCGGCAGGTTCGTTGATTCATGCGCCGGACTACACGCATAACTTGCCCAGTGGGCTGGGTAGTCGACATGCCGCGGCTGCGTCGATCACTCAGGTCGAAGATTGCCTCTGTGTGGTCGTTTCCGGCAGCACTGGTCAGGTCACACTGTTTCGTCGCGGCGAGATGTTGCCGTTGATCGAAAAAGCGCTGGTGCGTAATAGCTAGGGGCTTCGTCGTGCGAAGGTGCAAAAGTTCAAGGGTGTGAAAGTATTTTGGTCGCTTGACGCTTGCTGGGATACGAGATTTAACTTCCCACTTTGTTCCTTCAGTTGCCCAAAGGGCACCCAGTTCAGTCACCCCTGCGGGCCAGCTCGGCTGACCTCGCAGACCCCCGATTCATTTCATTCATTTCCCTCAGGCGCGGCTCAGAAGCATCTACGCGCTACTCGCGCTTCGTCACACTTTCCCACTTTTTACTCATCATGTCTCGTATCCAAAAAGCCTTTGCCACTGCCCGTGCCGAAAATCGCGCCGCCTTTGTCGGCTATCTGTGTGCTGGCGACCCTGACTTTGAAACATCTGTCAAAGCTTGCCGTGCGGTGATTAATGCAGGCGTCGATGTACTGGAGTTGGGCGTGCCATTTTCGGATCCGCTGGCGGATGGACCGACGAATCAACTGGCCGCGCAACGTGCACTTGAAAGTGGCAGCACCAGCGCCCGTGTGCTCGAGTTAGTCAAAGCAGTGCGTGCATTTAGCGACGTGCCGATTGTTTTCTATACCTACTACAATTTGGTCTTCGCTTGGGGCAGTGAGGCGTATGCCAAGCAAGCAAAAGCTGCGGGGGTCGATGGCATACTCACTTTAGATCTACCGCCGGAAGAAGCTGGCGATCATCTAGCAGCGTGTGAGAAGCATGGACTGCAAACCGTTTTTATCGTCGCACCAACCACTCCAGACTCACGCTTGGAAACGATCTGTCAGGCAGCGACTGGATTTGTCTATTACGTTTCGCGTGAAGGCGTGACTGGTGAGCAAGCCGCGATGTCGGATGGGATTAAGGCACGCGTTGATGTGATTAAGCAGTATACCGATCTACCAGTCGTGGTTGGCTTCGGGATTTCCAATGCCGATCATGTCAAGACAGTCGCACAGGCAGCCGACGGCATCGTCGTCGGCAGTGCGATTGTAAACTGCATTGCAGATAATCTCGGTGTTACGGCTGCGATTGAGTCGGCATTGACTTCGAAAATGAATGCCCTGACTGAGGGCAATTCTTTGGCGAAATCCTAGTGATCTGCAGTCCCCTCGGAGAGCCATAGCCGCCTCAGTGGAGGGCGGTGCCAAGATGTTCTGCTGTTGACCAGCACGGAGATTTCACCAATGTCTATCGTATCTTGGGTAATACATGAGTATGCACACACACAGTGACGATCGGATGGCCTGTCCTTCATGTGACCAGTTGTATGACATGTCAGGCTTAGAGTATGGACAAAAGGCTCGTTGTGGAACCTGTAATCATCTTCTCGCTAGCTATCGGAAGCATGCGTATGCGCATGTGGTGGCATTTTCTATCAGTGGTTTGATATTCTTTGTATTGGCATGTCGCTATCCTTTTATGTCCTTTAAATCGAGTGGGATGGAGAGTGTCATGACGCTGCCGCAAGCAATTACGCAGATCAAAGGTGAAGGAATGTGGGATCTCGCAATTTTAGTGGCTTGTTTCATTTTAATCATTCCTGCCTTGGTGATGGTCTTAACTGCAGCACTGGGCATTTCGCTTTTAGCTGGCTGGCGTAATTACTGGGCGAAGGATGTCGCAAAGTTGATTTTTCATTTGCAGGTGTGGAGCATGGTAGAGGTTTTTTTTATCGGGGTCTTAGTTAGTTTGTTTAAAATTGCGCACATGGCGACGGTGGGTATCGGTATTGCGTTTTGGAGCTATGCGGCATTTGCCATATTCTTTACCTTGACGTTGTCGAAACTGGACACCTTTCAGACCTGGAAACGCTTGGAGGAGCTTGAGCCATGAGCCGAGTGACTGCTGCTTCCAAAGGATTGGCGTCGTGCCACTTGTGTCAGAAGGTTGCAAGTGTCGAGCTGGATAAGTGCCCGCGTTGTGGGACTGCGCTGCATTCGCGAAAGTCGAATAGTTTGAATCGCACGTTGGCCTTACTTTGCACCGCGACGATTTTATATATTCCGGCTAATATTTGCCCAATTATGATTACCGATCAGTTGGGCAGTTCGATCGAAAGTACGATCCTTGGGGGTGTGGTGCTGTTGATCCAGATGGACTCGATACCTGTCGCTGCGATCATATTTATTGCCAGTGTGATGGTGCCAGTCGGCAAGCTGCTGTCTTTATTTTATTTATGTTGGACGGTTAAGTCTGGCTCGTCGGTGAGCCCTCGGCAGCGCACGATTGCTTATCGTATTACGGAGTTGATCGGTAAGTGGTCGATGATTGATGTGTTTGTGGTGTCAATTCTAGTGGCGCTGGTTCACATCGGAAAAGTTCTGGTGATTCGCCCCGGAATAGCTTCAATTGCATTTGCAGCTTTAGTGATCGTGACGATGATTGCGGCTGAAGGATTTGACCCTAGATTATTTTGGGATAAAGAGGAAGAAAATCATGACTGATATAGCTAAACCTATTATAGATAAGCGTAATCGTCTCTCGGTGATATGGATTGTCCCGCTTGTTGCACTTGCGTTAGGCCTCTGGATGGTCGTCGACAAAAAGATGTCTGAAGGGCCCTTGATACAGGTCAGCTTTAAGACGGCCGAAGGCATCGATGCCGCGAAGACGAAGGTCAAGTATCTGAATGTTGAAGTCGGTCAGGTTGAAGCGATTTCGTTGAACGATTCAATGGATGGAGTGCTGGCTTCAGTGCGTATTGATCATGATGCAAAACATTTACTCTACAAGGACACTCAGTTTTGGGTCGTGCGTGCTCGTGTTGGCGCTGGAAACGTGAGCGGTTTGAGCACTTTGCTGGGAGGTGCGTATCTGGAGTTGTCGCCGGGGCAGGAAAAGTCGACAGACTTTGAGTATGTCGGTTTGGAGACCCCGCCGTTGACCCCCGCTGGCGCCGCTGGCATTAAGCTAAATCTGTATAGCGAACAAGCTGCTTCTGTGAGCACTGGCGATGCCGTCTTATATAATGGCTATAAAGTCGGTCGCGTTGAAGGTATGGGGTTTGATGAGGCGCAGCGACTTGTGCGCTACGATCTCTTTATTGATGCGCCCTTTGATCAACTCGTGAACAGCGCTGTACGCTTCTGGAATGTCAGTGGTATTTCGGTTAATGCCTCAGCAGGAGGGATCGATATTAAGACAGGTTCGTTGGATACGATCTTGCTCGGAGGTGTGGCCTTTCGTTTGCCCGATGGGGTGGAGGCAGGTGCTCCAGTAGAGGATGGGACAGATTTTAAACTGTATGATAGTTATGCAGCGCTACAGGAGCAGCCATATGAATATTCGTTGGAGTATGTCGTCCAGTTTCGCCAATCGCTGCGTGGCCTTTTGCCTGGGGCCCCAGTGGAATATCGGGGGATTCCAATCGGCAGCGTGACACGGATTATGACTACTGAGCTATTGGCTGATCCAGAAGAGCAACGCGGGGCTGCGATCCCTGTGTTGATTAAGATCGAACCAGGTCGTTTAGGGCTGGCGGATACGCAAGATTCGGTCGATCTGATTAAACATAGTTTGATTGAGAGTGTACCTCAAGGGCTACGGGCAAGCCTTGAGACTGGGAGTATTATTACGGGTAGTTTATTTATTAATATCGATTATTATGATGGTATTTCTTCGGCTAAACTTGGGGAGTTTGATCAATATTCTTTGATTCCGAGTGTTGAAACTGGTTTCGCTCGAATCGAGCAGCAGCTCTCGGATTTTTTAACAAAAGTAAATGCATTGCCGATTGAACAAACGATGCAGAATTTCGATGGCATGGTCACCTCAATGGCCGAACTTATGGAGTCAGTGGATGAGTTCCTTAATGATCGAAATACGCAAAATTTAAGCGCGGAAATGACCGCGACATTGAAAGATGTGCGTAAGATACTCGGCGGTCTGTCTCCGGATGGTCAAATCTTTCAATCGATCGAGGGCAGCGTGAGTAAAATCAATCAGACACTTTATAATCTCGATGAACTAACACGGACCCTCAGCGATAAGCCGAATGCATTGATTCTTCCAACTAACTACCCTTCAGATCCACTTCCAGGAGCCAATCACTAATGAGAATACCACTATTACTTATCGCCGTCTCGAGCGTGCTCATTTCAGCTTGTTCAACCACGCCTCAAGCGCGTAGCACCTATTTGTTGCGTTCCAGTAGTCACGTGGGCACCGGGGAATTGGCGAAAGTGGGGGATGCGTATCTCGGCACTGTGCAGGTCGCGAGTTACATCGACCAGCCCGGCTTAGTGCTTGAGCTTGCGGAAGGTATGATTCACACCGCGAAGCAGCATCATTGGGCTGAACCCTTACGTGTGAGTCTGCGCGAATTCTTGAACGTAGAGATTTCGGCGGCAAACGAGGAGGCACTCGCTACGATTCCACCTGGAGGAGCTGCAGCGGATCGTATCGACGTGAGAATCAGTCAGCTGCATGGCGATGCGCAGGGGCATGCTGTATTAGTTGCCAGCTGGAGTCTCAGTTCGGCAAAGCAGCGTCATGAGTATCAGTTTGCTGAGACTGCTCCTCTCGATGGAGTTGGTTACGAAGCATTGGTGACTGCTGAAATTAAGCTGCTGGTTCAATTGTCTAAGGCGATTGCCCATGAACTGAAGTGACGTTATGTGTGGCTCCATCCGGCCTCATCTTGACCAGCCGTCGATCTTCCAATTTGACTCCATGAGCTTACGGTCACTGCCACCCTGTTCTGGAGTGAACCAAACCTCAAAGCGAGCTCCGTAGTACTGATCCCAATTGCCCTCGTAGATAGTAAAATCGAAGCTTGCGCGAAATAACTCATCTGGCTCGTCCGACCAGCCGATGAGTTCGGCCGAGCTTTGTTTTAAGGTGGACTGCGATAGAGGAACTTCTCCGGTGATTTCGTAGGTCTTCAGGTATAGATTGCCGAGCTCGCCGGGGTTACACCGGATGACTGCAGTATAGCGTCCATACCCCCCGGCGAGGGAGATGGAAGGCTCACCTCGTATAATCGCTCCTGTGGGAAGCAGGGCCCGCGCGGATTCCAGGGTCGGATCTTTAAGCAGAGCCTCGAACTCAACCTGCAATTCTCGGACCGCAGCCTTACTCATCCGCCGTTCTTCCGTTTCCGCCTGTTCCATGATCTCCACTGTCACCCCTTGCTCCTGCCAAACGGCGTAACTTTGCTTCAGCCTAAACACTTGTTTAATCGGCAGAATAAGTTCTTTTCCCGAGGGTACTGGATCTGCTCCCCTCCTCCAGGTTTTTCCAGACAGGCCGATGCAAGTTCGGGTCTGGTAGTTTTGGGACTCAGGTGGGTGAAGTGAGGAAAAATTGCCGTTGTTACTCGTTTGCCATTCTCCTTTTAGAAGCCACCTCCGCGTCGCCAATGCTTTACCATTCATTTGATGTCGCCACCAAGCCGGAGAGGCGGACAGGTACCACTTTAGTAATTCGGGGTGATCACGGTGTAAGATCCCCAGCGCGGGAATTGAGGGGAGAAAGGAAGCATCCGAGGTTCCGGTCGTTTCCAGCGTAGCGATCAGCGCCGCCTGAAAAGAATCTGGTTCGCTCCATTCCGGCTCGCTCGGATGAGGCGGCTGGCTGGTTGGATCCAACAGGACTACGTTTTCTGGCAATGTGAGTTCGTTAGCAAAATTGTCCAGGTCTTCAGCCAACATCGAACCAAAGAACATCGCCATCACCGCCGGAACCAGAGCAAGAAGACAGCACAGCAGACATCCAAGCGCCGCCAGGCCCCACTTCACTTTTTTTTGTATGAACCATCTGATCGCGCTCACTAGGAAAAATAACAAGCCCAGTCCAAACACTAGGGCAAAGATCGCCGCAAGCCAGATGGGAATTAAAGCGACCGCCGCGCTGCCAAACAGTGCACTCAAACTAATTAGTAGGGGCATCAGGAAAAGGCGCCAGGTAGTGGATCGGAAAAATGCGTTCATCTTTAATAGCTTTTGGGCTTAGCTTTCGATTTGTCGATACTAAGCCACTCACTCCTCCCTGCTGACGCCTTTTTTAAGGTTGATGCACGACTTCAAGCTCCGGCAGGGATTTCTTTAATTCTGTGATCCCATTGGCGGTGACTTGAGTCTGGCTGAGGAATATTTTGCGTAAGCTGCTGGAAGCGTGGAGTGATTCGAGACCGGCATCGCTGATCTGGGTATTGTAGAGGTTCAAGTAGTTGAGGTCAGCAAGCTGGCTAAGTGCGTCTAGTTGCTTGTCGGTTACGTCGGTGCCGTTCAAATGTAGGCGTTGCAGCTTAATACACTGCTCGAGTTGTTGAAAGAAGTCTGAGCTGAGGGCTAATTCACTGCAATCAAGCCAAGTGAGTTTGTTGCGAAACCCGCTGAGCTGCTGGATGGCTTGGTTCAGCTGGCCGGGCCCGACCACGCCGAGGTCGATCCGGATGCTTTCGTCGCCCCATGCGTTGTATTCGGCCTTCACGCCCGTGCGACTGATTTGCTCGATCAATTGGTCGGTGTCGGCGTCGCCAGTTTTGACGGTGTCGCTTGCTGCCGCACTGAGCTCCGCTTCGTCCGGCCAGTAGGCGCCAGCCTCGATCCATTGGCGCACGAGATCAATGTCTTGAGGGGAGACTGGGTCTTTCTCTTCGGGAGGCATGGCGTCGTCATCGTCGTGTGGGAGTAACATGCGATACATCAGCTCGCTCTGCTCGACGTTTCCAGGGACGATCGCGGGTAGCTTACTCTTGCCGCCTAGGTTAATCGAATGTTGCTCATCTAATCGATAGCCTCCTTTTTGTTTGGTCGCACCGTGGCACTTGTAGCAGTTGCGCTCGAAGATGGCTTGAGACGTTTCAAAGAGCGCGATTCTGGGGTCTGCCACTTGAGGTGTCTGTTCTAGCGCAGCGATTGGCGCTGATATCGGATCGATCCGATCTGCGCCGTTGATTGCATGGACCATCGGAGCGCTGGGAGCTGAGATGGTGGTCGCTTGAGTAACTATGCGCGCTTGGTCCGTATTTTCTTTGCTGCTTTCATCGGCGAATGGAGCAGGTGCGACGGCTTGGCGCTTTTCTTCCTGGAATGGTTTGGAGAGGAAACCTTTGCCGTGTACCAGCTCGCCGCCCTGATGAGCGGTGATGACCATTGTGATGGTGGCGGCGAGGAGTGCCAGCATGTAGAACAATTTGCTGCTGCGTTTGCCTAGCTTGCGATGAATCCAATAACAAAGGTAAGTGGCAATGATACAGCCCGCAAAAATGAGGCCCCAGAATTCGTGTTGTTCGATTTCGTCGCCGTATTGGCCGAACTCTTCGTAGCTGAGGCCAAGTACGACGGTTAGGCCGCAAGATATCAGTAGTAACAAGTGCAGCAAGCCGGTGGCTTGGTTCTTATGTTTATCGTCGTTTTTTTCGAGTAGAAATTCTAGAAACCAGATCGCGGTGAGGGCTCCGATCGGCAGATGAAGCAAGACCATGTGAAAGGGGCCAAAGGGGATTAGGAATTCGGGCATTTAAGAAGTTGAAAAATGGAAAAGTAGAAGGTGAAAAGGTGAGGTCTTGATTGGAGGGAAACGCTCCGTCGTTTCCAAATTAATTGGGGTATGCTATAGGCATTCTTGCCTGTTGCTTAGGATTGGTGGGAGTTCTGAAAGAACAGACAGGAATGTTCGTATCACTATATTCGCTGCAATGACAGAGTATTGCCCTTCCTCTTTTTAAAACAGTGCGGTGATGGGGCGACCTTTATCGGCGACGCGGAAGGGGCGGCCACTAGGGGAGTGCACTACTTTATCAATTGGCAAGCCGAGGGCGTAGGCAATGGTCGCGTTGAAGTCTGGCACGCTGACGCCGTTGTCGGCGACGGAGTGGCCACTGGCGTCGGTCGAGCCGTAAACTTGACCACCTTTGATGCCGCCGCCAGCCAGCACGCAGCTAAAGGCGGAAGGGTGGTGATTCCGGCCGGCGTTGCTGTTGATCTCGGGGGATCGACCAAACTCGGTGCCGATCACGACCAGCGTCTCGTCGAGTAGGCCGCGGTAGTGGAGGTCGTCGAGTAGAGCGGAGACAGATTGATCGAGTGGGCTAGTGAGTCCGGCGACTTGATCGTGATTGTCGTTGTGTGTATCCCAACCGCCAAGAGTGAGTTCGACAAAGCGCACGCCGTGCTCGACGAGTCGACGCGCGAGTAGGCAACTTTTGCCGAAGCGAGAATCGCCGTAAACATCACGTGTGAGCTTCGGCTCTTGGCTAAGGTCGAAGGCGGCGAGGTCTTTACTGTTCATCAGCTTGATTGCCTGTTCGTAGACATCGCCATAGGCGCGCACTTGCTTGGAAGGATACTTTTTATGGAAAGAGAGATCCATCATCTGTGCGAGTGCCAAGCGTTCGCGTAGTTCGGCTTCGTCGACAGTTTGGTGTCGATCGACGTAGGGCAGTCCGTCGTCGGGGCTGCCGAGGTGGAGTGGCTCGTATTTCGAATCGAGAAAGCCTGCGCCGCCGGTGGCGTTATTACTGCCGCCGATACGAACGTTTCCAGGCAGGGTGGAGTTGGTCTTGCCGGACATGCTGTTGAGCCATGCGCCGAGTCCGGGGTGCTTAATGGTGCCACGTTGTGCGTAGCTGGTATGCATGAAGTAATTACCAGGTTCATGCGCGCCTTGGGTCGAATTCATCGAGCGGATGATCGCGATCTTGTCCATGCGTCGTGCTAGGCTGGGTAAGTATTCGCTGATCTGGATGCCGGCGACGTTGGTATCGATTGTTTGCACGGGGCCTTGATCTTTCCAACTGGCCTTGGGATCGAATGTGTCGATGTGGCTCATGCCACCGCTGAGGTAAATGTAGATGACGTTGCGCGCGGTCGGCTTGTTGATAGTTTGCGAGGCCCAGAGCGGAGTGGTGCTCGCAGATAGGCCGACGCCGAGCAGTGCCTTAGCTGAGTATTGTATGAATTTACGGCGTGAGAGTTCGTCCAGTTTGTTTAGTTCGTCATACATAGCAGAGAGAATTAGGAATTAGGAATTAGGAATTAGGGATTAGGAATTAGGAATTAGGAATTAGGGATGCTGTGTGGAGGTGGGTTCTTAATCGTAATCCTACTCTCAATCCTACTCTGTTTTTGTGTGTGGAGATTATGACTAAGATTAAGAGTATGATTAGGATACTGAGGGCTGGGCTTACTGGATGAACAGGAATTGCTGGGTGTTGAGCATCGCCCAAATGATGCGTTGGCGGGCCTTTTCGGGGTCTTCCTTAAAGTAGGGCAGCAGGGCTTCCATCTCGGCTTCCGAGGGTTTTCGTGCTAAGAATCCGAGATAGAGTGTTTCGAGTTTGGCTTCGGGGGTCTTGGCTTGGCGTGCTTCCAGCACGGGAGCAGATCGCTGCGCAAGGAGCCAATTGGTCTGGTTCGAATTCATCAGAAACAGGGCTTGTAGGACGTTGCCCTTTTCGTCGCTATTCTCGATCAGCATGCGGTCGGATTGGCCGAAGACTTCGAGTAGATGGCCGTTGCTTTGTGGAGATTGCAGCTCGGATGCGCGGCGGATGTTTTTGATCCATTTCTCGTCGGCTTTGTTGCTTCTACCCTTCCCTTTTGTGCTAGGGAAGTTTGCTGCCATCATACTCATCTGCATCGATGCACCAGCGTTTGATTCGCCGAGGTCAGGGTTGAGCATTTGGTTCCATGCTTTTCGAGTTTTTTGGAATTCCTTTCGGATTTTCGCCAGCTCTGGAGTGCCTTTAAGAGTGGGGTCTTGGTTGGCTTTATTTTGCGTGGTGCGTGCGGCGAAATAGGCCGCGTAGACATCGCTCATCTTGGTGATGTGGCTGGCGATCTTCTGAGGAGACCATTCATCGAGGTAGACTGCTGCGGCTGGCTTCTGCCCTGTGACGTATTGGATGCCGCCATTGTTGCCCTTGTAGCTAGTGTTGAGGATTTGGTCGATGTCCGGTGTCATCAGTGTGGCGATGGAGTCCCAAATCTGCTCGGAGCTCATGCGTTGGAAGATCGGGCCTTCGAGATGGTAGTCGTCCGGTAGGTCGGGGTTGTCGATCACGGCTTGGCGCTGGAAATACTGGGTATTGTAGAGCACGCGCAGGTATTGCTTTAGGTCGTAGTCGAGCGCGACCATTATGGACTCGAGGTATGCCATGAGCTGCGGGTCATCGGCTACGGATTCGTCGGTGAGTTCGTCGACGGGCTCGATGAGGCCTTTACCCATGACGTGTTTCCACATGCGGTTGGCGATGACGAGGGTGAAGCGTTCGTTGTTTTTCGACACGAGCCAATCGACGTAGCTGTCCACGCGCTCGCTGGAGTCGTGTAGTTTGGCATCGGATTGATTGCCGAAGAGGATCTTTGGCTCGACGATGTCCTTTGGCTTAGCGTCGTCGTATTGGTAGTCGTGTGGCAGCTTGAGCGGGCGATCAGTATGCACGACGCCCCATTTAAGGGGATCGAAGAACTCTCGGCCTGCACTAATGGGGGAGGCTTTCTGGTTGCCTGGTAGTTTGCCTTTATTCTGTTTCTTGGCAGTTTCTCGCAGGCGGCGTATGACCTCTTTGAGCTTCGGGTCGTCGTTCTGGATGTTGACCCCAGTTTTCAGGCCGTAGGTGTAGGCGGCGAGTTGGTAGAAGTCTTTTTGGCTCCACTCATCAGTGGGATGGTCATGGCACTGTGCGCATTGCATTTGTGTGCCGAGAAAGACTTGCGCGGTCATGGACATGTTGTCCAGCGGCATGCCAAAGTCGCGCAGGTAGTAAGCGACTGCGGGATTATCCCATGGGTAGCCGTTGGCGGTCAGCAGCGACTCGACAAAATCGTCATACGGGATATTGCGGCGGATTTGATCTTTGAGCCACGGGATATAGTAGACGCCGCCGTAGCGACTGCCTTCGCGGCCAGTCGTTTTTGCGCGTAGGATGTCGGCCCAGAGATTGAAGTTGTGGCTGACGTAGCCGGCGGAGTCTAGGAGCTTGTCCACTAGTTCGGTACGCTTGTGTGGAGTACCGTCGTTAAGGAAGTGCACTGCTTCGGCGTAGGTCGGGATGCGGCCGATAATTTTTAGATACGCTCGACGCAGGTAGGTGGCATCGTCGATGATCGGGGCGGGCTCGACGCCTTGCGCTTGCCAGTATTTGGCGAGAAATTTATCGATTTGCTGACTGGCGCCGAAGTGGTCTTGTCGTTTCACGACTCGAGCGACATCGGGCTGCTCTTGCTTGTAGGCCGTGGCGCTGAGTAGGCCTACCTCTTTTTGGGCGAGTATGTAACTACGGTCTTTGGCCGAGAATTGGTTGAGTGCTAAGGTGACTACTTTCCGATCTACAGTGCGCCGAAAGGTGACTTGGTCTCGGTGCATCGAGACTAGGTCGGCTTCAATCGTTTTGCCTGCCAAATTGGTGAAGATCCTGGCGGACGCGCTGGTCGGAAGAGAGGTGGCCAGTAATAGGCAGGCGCCGATTTTGAGAAGTATTTTGGTTGGTAAACGAATGGTTCGATCCTTTCTGGTTTGCAGTGTCGCTGGGGTAGAGCAGGGGAATAGTATGTGTTTTTTTCGGCTGTCCTGTCAATTTGTATTCAATATGGGTGAATGGCTGACTAAGTTTCCAGATGGAATCACGACTCATGGTATATATGGGCCGAGGGGCAAATAAGTTACAGGCAAATTCATGCTGGGATCATTTTTCCGGAAGACTGTCTTATTGTGGCCTCGGTCGTGAGACGAGGGTGGGTTGGTGGGCACAAAAAAGCCGCCCGTGCACGAGGCAACGGGCGGCTTTTGAAAGGTTTGATCCGATAGCGCGGAAATTAGCCCTTGTAGATCTTTAGCAAGGCGTCGGCGATTTCCGATGGGTTGCGGGCGATCGAGACACCTGCATCTTGCATGGCTGCAAACTTCGCTTCGGCTGTGCCGGATCCGTTTGCAGAAACGATTGCACCGGCGTGGCCCATGGTGCGGCCCTTGGGTGCAGAGGCACCTGCGATGAATCCAGCGACTGGCTTCTTCACGTGCTCCTTGATGTAAGCGCAGGCTTCTTCTTCGGCACTGCCACCGATTTCACCGATCATGATGATCGCATCCGTGTCAGGGTCTTCGTTGAGCATGCGCACTGCGTCGAGCTGAGAGGTGCCGTTGATTGGGTCACCACCGATACCGATACAAGTCGATTGGCCGTGGCCGCGCTGTGTGAGCTGGTAAACGGCTTCGTAAGTCAACGTGCCGGAGCGAGAGACCACACCGACGCGACCTGGCTTGTGGATGTAGCCCGGCATGATGCCGATCTTACATTCGCCGGGTGTGATGATGCCTGGGCAGTTGGGCCCGATCAAACGAGTTTTACCGTTTGTTGCATCCAGTGCTTTACGCACTTCAGCCATGTCGCGTACTGGCACACCTTCGGTGATGCAGATGACGAGCGGGATTTCGGCCGCAATGGCTTCAAGGATCGAGTCAGCCGCAAATGGGGGCGGGACGTAGATGACGGATACATTGGCTCCGTATTGCTTCACTGCTTCGGAAACCGTATTCAGGACTGGCACTTTGCCTTCCCATAGCTGACCGCCTTTGCCGGGTGTGACTCCAGCGACGACATTGGTTCCATAATCAATGCATTGTAAAGTGTGGAAGGTGGCAGTTTTACCAGTAAGTCCCTGAACGACGAGACGTGTATCTTTGTTAACGAGAATACTCATTGGATTTTATATTAAAAGTTATCGTGTCAATGCGCTTAGGCGCTGGTGACTTGGGTAGTGATGATTTCAGCAGCTTGGACAAGGCTGTCGGCTGGGGTTAATGCGATGCCGCTTTCGCGGAGGATCTTCTTACCAGCTTCGACGTTGGTGCCTTCGAGGCGGACGACGAGTGGCACGTTCAGCTCGATGTTATTGGCAGCAGCAACGATGCCGCGTGCAATGACGTCGCACTTCATAATGCCGCCGAAGATGTTGACTAAAATACCTTTAACATTCGGGTCGGACAGGATGATCTTGAAGGCGGCAGTGACCTTCTCTTCGTTGGCACCTCCGCCGACATCGAGGAAGTTGGCCGGTTCGCCGCCGAAGGTCTTGATGATGTCCATCGTCGCCATGGCAAGTCCTGCGCCGTTCACGAGGCAGGCGATATTGCCGTCCAGTGCGATGTAGGCTAGGTCAAACTTGGATGCTTCGATCTCTTTCGGGTCTTCTTCGTTCAAGTCGCGGAGCGCTTGGATGTCAGGGTGCTTGAACAGCGCATTGCCATCGAAGGATACTTTGGCGTCGAGGGCGACGACTTGACCTTCCGGTGTGGTGACCAGTGGGTTGATCTCTACTAGCTCGGCATTCTTTTCCCAGAACATCTTGTAGGTGCCGCTGAGGATTTTACTGAGTTGCTTGACCTGATCGCCTTCGAAGCCAAGTGCGTAAGCGACTTCACGGCAATGAAAGGGGCGCAGGCCTGTGGAAGGCGAAACTGCGACGCGAGTGATCTTCTCTGGAGTGGACTCGGCGACTGCTTCAATGTCCATGCCACCTTCGGTCGAGGCGATGATGACTGCTTGAGCGGTTTCACGATCGAGCACGATCGCGAGGTAATACTCGTGTGCAATGTCGCACCCTTCAGTGACGTAGAGTGTCTGCACCTTGCGCCCAGCTGGGCCAGTCTGTGCGGTCACCAGTGTGTTGTTGAGCATCGCCATGGCGGCTGTTTGTGCGGCTTCGCTACTTTTTACGACCTTAACCCCACCTTGGTAGCCATCGTTGAACGTTCCCTTGCCGCGTCCACCTGCGTGGATTTGGGATTTAACGACGATTAGATCGCCTTCAATCTTGGAGATGGCAGTGTCTACTTCTCCAGCATTTGTCGCTGAATATCCGCGTGGGACGGGGACGCCGTAGTTGTGAAGAAGCTCTTTTGCTTGATACTCGTGAATGTTCATCTGTTGTTGGTTAGTGTTTTAGACACAAAAAGGAAGCTTGCTTGATGCCAAGGTTGATCGGGCGGCGCAACCTATTTTATCGGAATTTCGAACAAGAAAAAACGGTTTCGAATCAATCGCCTTTACCTGAGTGCCTGTGGCGTAATTTAAATAGCTTGGCATCAAGCTATTTAGGGTCAGTGGCTTCCTTTTCGGGTCTGCCCCACTCGCCTACGATTTCATCGCGAATGCCTTCACGTTCTCGCTTCGAGCACAGCATTGTTGAGTCGTTAATGGCTCTGGCTATAGTTGATCTCCCGGGGTGAACCCAGTCGTTACGGTTGTTTGTAGCAGGCGGGTTTATCGCGCGATTGAGTAGGAGCGAGGTGCAGTCTTACAGTTCGCAGCCCTGCGGCGTTTCACAGTTGGGGCGGGCGATGAGCCCTTTGATTGGCTCTTCGGGAAAGAGCTGTTCGCCTCGGCCACCGTCGATCAGGTGTTTCTCACAAACACGATCGAGGTCGTCCTTGCAGCGTGTGCGGCGCATATCATGTAGGAATTGCCCGTCCACATCGACGCCGAGGCCGACGAAGTTGAGGAACTTCTTCATGTGATTGATATGACTCAGTTCGTGGCGCTGTCTATGGCTGGTAGCGATAAACAGGTCTTCGACATAGTCGCGCACATCGGCCAGCGTTGGGCGGTAAATGGGTTGCCCAGCGAAATGCTCGCGCAGTTGGCGGAAGATCCACGGGTTTCGGATACAGGAGCGGCCGACCATTAGGCCCGCACTTGTTGTTTCATTCAGCACCCATTGTCCTTTGGCCACGGAAGTCACGTTGCCATTAGCGAGCACGGGGCAGGTGAGCCGCTCCGCGGCACGTTTGATATATTCGTAGTGCACTTCGCTGCGATACGCTTCTTTGACAGTGCGGGCGTGGAGGCTGAGTAGGTCGACGTCGTGTTTTTCGACTAGATCGAGGATGGTATCGAAATGTTGGTCGCCGTCGAAGCCAATGCGCATCTTGACGGTGAATCGGCCTTTGATCGCGGCGCGTAGGCAGCCTAGGATTCCGTCGATTTTAGCTGGATCACGCAGCAGGCCGCCGCCGACCTTTTTCTTATACACCTTAGGGGCGGGGCAGCCCATGTTCAGATCGATGCCAGCTACAGGGAGCTGCATGGTTTCGATTTCCTGCACCGTGCGCTCTAGATCCGGGAGGCTTTCGCCGATCAACTGAATAAACACGGGGCGTCCCGTGCCATGTTCACAGATAGAGTCGATGATCGATTGCTCTAACTTCGAGTGGCAGTGTACGCGGAAGAATTCGGTGAAGAGCAGGTCGGGAGCGCCGTATTTACCCAGCAACTGCATGAACGGCAAGTTTGTGACATCCTGCATCGGAGCCAGTGCAGTCCAAGGCTGGCCGGGGATTAAAGGTTCTGGAAGTGGATGCATCGTTGTTCGGTGGTGGTTGTTAGTGGTTGGTCGAGGGGGACGGTATCCCGCTCGCAACGAGCAACCTTCAACACGTGACTTAGTCGCCTTCTTTGAGGATCTTTGCGAGGATCTCGGTCATGTCGTCGACGGCATCGAGCACTATTTGAGCGGCATACAGTGGCTTCTCACTGGTAAGAGCGAGGACGATCGAATCACTTGGGCGGGCGTCGACTTCGACGATCTTGTGGCCGAGCTCGTTCTCCATCGATACGATGAGGCGGGCAAAGAAGGTGCCTTCTTTGACATCGTTGATCACGACGCGCTCCACTTCGGCACCAAGGCCGTCGAGCAGGGTGATCATCAGATCGTGGGTCATCGGGCGCTCGGCTTGCTCGCCGTTGACGGCGCGTTGAATCGCTTCGCCAATGGCGCGTTCCATATAGATGACAAAGGTTTTGGCATCGCTCCCCAAAAAAACCGCACATCCATTTGATGTGGGCATGACTCCTTTTACGCTGACTGCGACGACGCTGTTATCCATATGATTTGTAGTATGCTTGGAGCGGTAGGGCTTCAAGTGTATAGGTTGAGTGAAACTAGAGTGAGAAAACAGCAGGCAGCGATCAGAAGCCAGTATGGATTGTGAGCAATATAATATTCACCGTCGTTGCTTTCAGAGGTCCTTTGACTTCTCAACTCAGATTTTTAAATATAGACTGAGTGGAAATGTATTGAAAAATAGTGTCGCACCAGGCGCGACCTCTTCTAAAACCCAAGGCAGTGAATCAAAAAAGCCAGTCAACCAAGCCAAATCTGTATTTAGTCGGATTTATGGGCGTCGGGAAGTCCGCCATTGGGCGACGTGCCGCGCGTGAGCTGGGCTATAAATTCCTTGATTCAGATGATTGCATCGTGAAGCAGGTCGGGCAAAAGATTCCAGCTATTTTTGCCTCCGAGGGCGAAGCACGCTTTCGTGCCTACGAACGTGAGTTTATCGAATCTGGTCATCCGACTCAGGGCTGTGTCGTCTCTTGTGGTGGCGGCCTCGTCGTGCAGGAAGGTATGTCTGAACTGCTGAAGTCAAAGGGCGTTGTGGTCTGCTTGTTTGCCTCGGTCGAGAGTATCATCGAGCGCACTAGTCGAAATAATAACCGGCCGCTGCTGAATGTGACAGATCCTGAGGCACGTATTCGTGAGCTATTGGCCGCCCGCGAGCCCGTCTATATGGACTCTGGTGCTTGCATCTCCACTGATGGACGCACGATCCCCGAAGTGGTGAAGCACATGTTGCGCACCTATCGCGCTTGCGCGAAGCGACTTCAGCGAAAGTAGGAGGGGGAAGTGACCTAAGCATTGTTGTTCTTAACACCGAGTGCAATTGCGAAAGTTGTCGCGTGGCGTCGTCGCGTGCGACGGCCAGAAGTCAAGGGGGTTGCTCGAATTGGCCTGCGCAAGCGCAGACGCCACGGGTTCAGGTTTTTCAACAACGACTGTGATACCTTTCGCAATTACACCCCTTAGCCCGAATCTCGTCTTGTCATCTGCCTTAGATTCCCGCTTTGTGACCTGCATGTCTGAAGACTCAAAAATTCGCTGTGGTGTCGTAGGCACCGGTTCTCTCGGCCAACACCATGCTCGTATCTATGCTGCACTCGAGGAGTGTGAGTTGGTGGGTATCGTCGAGTCCGACGACGCACGTGCTGCCGAAATGTGCGCAGCACACAATTGCGCACGCTTTAATTCGCTCGAAGCATTGGCCGAAGCCTGCGATGCGGTAAGCGTCGTAGTGCCGACCGATCATCACCGTAATGTGGCAGTGCCCTTGCTTAACGGCGGCTGCCATTTGTTGATTGAGAAGCCGCTGTGCGTCAGCCTTGAAGAGGCCGAAGATATTCTCTCTGCGGCGAAGGCTGCGGGGCGTATCGTGCAAGTTGGTCATATCGAGCATTACAACCCGGTGATGGGCTACCTTGAAAATGCGGTCACTAAGCCACAATTTATTACTGCCGACCGCTTGGCTCCTTTCAATCCGCGTGGCACAGAGGTGGGCGTTGTGCTCGATCTTATGATTCACGACCTCGGTGTGATTCTCGCGTTGGTCCGTTCGCCAATTACACAGGTCGATGCTGTGGGCGTGAATGTGCTCTCCGATAGTGAAGACATTGCCAATGCGCGTATCACTTTTGAAAACGGCTGCGTGGCGAACATCAACACCAGCCGTGTCAGCATGAAGAAGGTGCGTGAGATTCGCGTCTTCCAACCTGCGAACTATCTCTCCTTGGACTTTATGAATCAGACAGGCCACTTCCTGCGCAAGGAAGGGCCGGAGCTTGTGCGTGAAGAAATCCCGATTGAAAAGGATGAGCCACTAAAGCTCGAACTCGCATCTTTCATGCAAGTCGTCAAGGACGCTGGCCAACCAAAGGTTGGTGCCGAGCTTGGCAAGTCTGCACTCGAACTGGCGATTCGGATCACTGAGCTGATTCACGCCGATAAATAATTTCTTCGACCATCGAATTAATGTCTGAACAGCTACCAGCTCTTACCGATTTCGCTGCGCCGATTAATGGGCAGCCGGATTTACTCATCATTGCTGGTGAGCATTCCGGTGATGAACATGCGGCGAAAATTGTCGCTGATATGCGATTGAAGCACCCTGACATCAAGGTCGCCTGTCTCGGTGGTGTTGAACTCGAGGTCGAGGGCGCACAACTGCTTTACGACTTAACTGCGATGTCGATTGTCGGCTTTGCTGAAGTCGTGAGGCATTATGGTTTCTTTAAGGCGCTGTTTGATCGCACGCTGGATTGGATCGAGCGCTATCGTCCGAAGCATATTTGCTTCGTTGATTATCCTGGCTTTAATCTGCGCATCGCTGAGCAATTGCTCGAACGTGGACTGAGTAAAAAAGGTGGTGGCGATATCGGCATTAGCTATTATATTGGCCCGCAGGTTTGGGCATGGAAAGCGAAGCGTCGCTTTAAAATGGCGCGCACGCTCGACCGTCTCGGTGTGATTTTTCCATTCGAGGTCGAGTGTTTTGCCGATACCGAACTACCGACGGAGTTTGTCGGCCATCCGTTCGTGCGCGACGATTATCAATTGCCGCTCAGTTACGATGCCTCGGCACCGGTGCTGTTGCTGCCAGGGAGTCGCACCGCTGCAGTGGGCCGTATCTTTCCGCTGCTGTTGCAGGGCTTTCAGTTAGCGCAAAAAACGAAGCCAGAGCTAAAGGCCAAGGTCGTTTACCCGAGTCAACGTATTCGCGCTGTCTTGGAGACTGTGTTGCAGGAGTATCCTGCGTTGCAGAGCTCGATTGAGTTGGTGCGCAATGAAGAAGACGGTTTGCCAGCTAGCGCAGTATTGATGAGTTCTGGAACCATGTCGTTGGCCTGTGCGTTGTCGGGTATTCCCGGCGCGATCGTGTATCGCCTCAATCCGCTAAGTTATTGGCTTGGACGCATTTTGGTGAAGATCCCGTATATAGGTATCGCAAATCTGCTACTTAAGCGTCCCCTACATCCCGAATTTATTCAAGGAGCCGCCAAGCCGAATCGCTTAGCCGAGCAAATACTAACTGCGCTCGATGATCCGCAAGCTGGCCAAGCCGCTGCCGCGGGTGCTGCCGAGCTCGGCGGGCTGTTGCATGCAGGCAGTGGTGTCAGCACTGCCGATTGGTTGTTAGAGGCGTGTGAAATTGGATCAGATGCCGCGAAGTAACGCATTCACTCCGTGTCCCAAAGGTGGTAACGCGTTTGGCTGCTATGTAAAACTGAGTCCCGGTGATCGATCTTGTCTGGCAGCTCAATTTGACGGGTGCCTGTGCCCTGATTGTTTGCCGCAGATTAAGTCGAAAGATTCGATTCGTATTCCAAGTATAACAGAGTAACGCACTAGAGCTATGATTGAAATCTATCGAGATCACGATTTTAGTAAAGTAGGGCTGTATCAAGGTATTCTTGAGGATGCTGGCATCGAAACGCTGTTACGGAATCGGAATTCAGTGACGATGACGACTTCAGTGCCGATACCTAGTATGTATCCAAATATCTGTGTGCATACGCCTGAAGATGCTACGCGCGCACGTGAACTACTTGCGGTGTATGCTGAGTCTGCTTCGTCGGAGGTCGCTGCGGATTGGGAATGCGCGCTTTGTGGCGAAGGGAATGCAGGTAACTTTACCGAATGTTGGTCGTGCCAAGCGGATTGCCCTGAGCGGGGAGTTAACGATGAGGATTGAGAGCCGTAACGTTGCTGTTTGGGGAGCACTTGCTGCACTATGTGTGTTCTTGCTGAGTGGATGCCAATCGCCGAATTTCGACAGTTCCTTGGATGTCGGGTCGTCGGTGTTTACTGCTGCTGCTGACTCAAAAGTTCTAGTGGTACCCGCAGCAACTGTTAAGATTGCCGTGGATCGAACTGGTGTTGCAGTTCCAGAGAGTTCGATTGTGGTGGGCGCGCCGAAGCAGCTTTATTCGGAGCAGGTGACGAAGTCCGATTTGTGGCGGATAAACATGCAACACGGTTGCAAGTTTTATGAACCATGGAAGTATATGGGCACCAAAAATAGGAAGCATTATCTGATGATCTATCCGTTTCTCGGGTTTCGTGAGGTGTATCGTATCGCTGAGACAGAGTATCCGCTTGAGGATCCTTTCGAGCTGACTGCACGTACCTCGGAATGGCGTGAGATTAAGAAATTATCGCATCATGGCATTGAGCAACCATTCATTATCGAGCCTCTATTGTCCGGTTTACCAGATGCTCTCGTGCCGACACAACTTGATTGGGTTCAAGCCAATGGCTTTGGCGGCGAGATCGAGGACCTGTTTATGCAGGACGTGCAGATTTTAGAAACAGAGTAGCGCTTCAATTGCTGGACGGTTCCGAGCGCAGCAACACTCTCCGAGCGATTGCTCGGTCATTTCCGTTCAATGGTAGGAATCGATTTCCGGATCCGCTACTTAGGCTCTTTTCGGCACGTTTGGGGACCCGTTGTGACGATGGCTTCAACGGTATCTTTACGCATTCAGAATAGCTTTCAGGTAGACACAAGCGCTGTCCTCATCGGTAAATTCGCCCTCGAGTTGCGCTTCATAGGCGCGGTCGAGGATCTTGCCGAAGTGTGCGCCGGGCTTGATGCCGAGCTCGATTAAATGCCGTCCGAGTAAAATTGGTTTTGGGGCGCTGTCTTCAATCGCAAGTTCGGTGGCTTTTTTGAGTAGCCAGTCACCTTCGGGGAAGTCATCAACCACGATCGGAGGGCGGCCTGACTTGTCGGCAAAGGCCACGCGGGTGAGGCGGTCGACGCGTTTGACGCGAGCGGCAAGTCGGCGGATCGCAGTATCGCCTGCCCCATCGCGATACAGGGCGAGAGGGCGCATGTGTTGCTCAACCAGCGGCAGCACTTCTTCAAATATTTTTTTCTGTCGCGTCAGGCGTTCGAGGAATGCGCGCGCAATCGGCACGCCGTCGACATCGTGGCGTGGGCTGCGAATGCGGCCGGTCTTTTCATCGACGAAGCTGGAGACGGGTTTGCCCATGTCATGGCAAAGCACGGCGAGGCCAACAATGAGGTCTTCCCATTCATCGCCAATTCGATGACGCGCATAGGCATCGAGGCAATGATAAGTGTGGGTCCAAACATCGCCTTCGGGGTGCCACTCTGGATCTTGCTCGCAGCCGACCAAGGCTTCAATTTCTGGGAAATATTGCAACCAATTGCAGGCTTGTAAAAAGAGTAGGCCCTTTGATGGCTGCGCGCCCTTAAGGATGAGCTTCTTCCATTCTTCCCAAAGACGTTCGGAGGGCAGGTGCTCCGGTGAGAGCTCGCGGCAGAGTGCGATCGTCTCTGGCGTTGCTTCGAGGTCGAAGCGGGCGATGAACTGCATGCCGCGTAGCACGCGCAGCGGATCTTCACTAAAGGCTGCCGATACGTGACGTAAGTGGCGCGCCTTGAGGTCGGCCACGCCGTCGTAAGGGTCAAGCAATTCGTCGGTGAGTGGGTCAATGCTAATGGCATTGACGGTAAAATCACGTCGCGAGGCGGCTTCTTTGGGCGACATACTGGGATCGCCTGCAACCACGAAATCGGTGTGCTTCGGGCCGCTCTTGGATTCGCGGCGGGGCAGGGCGAGGTCGATGTCGTGCCCCTTAATGATAAACACGCCAAACGCGCGGCCCACAGTGTCGAGTCGAAATGTCTTTTTGAGGGTGCGCTCCACCTCGTCCGCGTTGAGTCCATACACTTCCATGTCGACATCCTTAGCAGGAATTCCGAGCAAGCCATCACGCACGCAACCGCCCACAAGCAACGCGCGTCCACCGGCTGCTTTGAGTAATTCAGCAACTTGTATGCAGGCCTTGCGTTGACTGGGAGGAATATTTTCGAGGATGTTCACTATTAGAGACTAGAGAGCTGAGGGGGGAGACTAGAGACTAGAGACTTGAGGGCTGAGACTTGAGACTAGAGACTAGAGGGCTGAGACTTGAGACTAGAGACTAGAGACTTGAGGGGGGAGATCTGAGATCTGAGTTCTGGTTTCAAGTCTCAGCCCCCAGGTCTCTCCTCTCTCAGCTCTCTATCGCAATTCGTTAGCGCGTAGCGCTAACGAATTGCGGGTCCGCCCCAGTTGAGCTTGTCGCGGACGATTGCGAAGTGCGAGTGATCTGGGTTTTGCATCAGGCGAAATTTCTTTTTAGCCACAGTCACCTCGATCGGGAAGTTGCCATCGAGCTCGAAACGCACGCGTCCATCGATCGTGATACGAGGGCTGGGGCCGAGCTCGCCGCTTTCGATTTTGATTTGGGTTGAGTGGTCGAAAATAACTGAACGATTACCAAAGGTGTGCGGGCAAATCGGCGTCATCGCAATGGCGCTGACTTTCGGGCCAATAATCGGGCCGCCGGCAGAGAGATTATAGGCCGTCGATCCAGTCGGAGTGGAAAAGATGAGGCCGTCGCAGTGATACTCCGACACCGGATTACCGTTGGCGGAAACGCAGAGGCGGATCAGCCCGCTGCCTTGTGTTTCTTTGATAACGACGTCGTTCAGGCCATAGATACAGTCTCCTTTTGCATTTGTGCAACTCAGTATCGAGCGTTCGGCGATGGAGTAGTTACCTTGAATGAGTGCGGGGAGATCACGTGCCGCCTCGGCTTCGGTGAAGGTGGCGAGGAAGCCGAGCTTGCCGAGGTTAATCCCAAGCACGGCGGATCCGGATTCGAGCGCCGCGTCCAGAACGCCGAGTAGTGTGCCATCGCCGCCAATTGCACAGCACAGGTCTTGTCCAGTCAGGGCATCGGCAGTGAGCGGATAGCCCTTTAAAATGTGTGTCGCCACCCCTTCACGCTCAGCGAGCGCGGCGAGGCTCTCTGCCACGGCGGCAGCCCCAGGCTTGGATGAGTTAACTGCAAAGGTGATGGATCGGATCGGTTTCATGACGAGTAAGATGTAGTGTGGTGGCATTCTGTGGCTAAATCAATTCGCGATTCAGCTTAGATTATAGGCGCTTTATTTGTGACACAGGCATTCTTGCCTGTTCATTTTTCGATAGACCTGCGCCTTACCTGTTCATCACCGGCAATACGGAGGTCTGCCGAAGCTGGCGTAGCGATGCCTGTGTCACTAAGGCATTGATTATTGTTTGGAGCGTTGACCTCGCTTTTCTGTCGTATGGTATTCCGTCTGATGTCCGAAGAACGTTACCTCCTGATTGACGCGTATAATGTAATTTATGCGACGGATGAGCTGCGCGAGGTGCTGCGTGGTAATCTGGATGCTGCGCGTGATCGGCTGACTGAGATGGTGGCCTCGATCCATGATGCCGAAGGGGTGCGCACGGCGTTGGTTTTGGATAGTCGTAATACCTCGCTCGAAGTGGATCATCCTTTTGGCAAAAAGACATTCGAATGGATCTATGCGCCGGCCGGGCTGTCGGCCGATGGGGTGATTGAGCGAATTGTGGCTCGCGTGTCGAACCCGGCACGCGTCACGGTGGTGAGTCAGGATAATATGGTGCGCGAGTCGATTCGAGCCAACGGGGCGATGGCGATGAATGCGGAGGAACTGTTTGCTTGGGCACGTGCCTGCGATGCACGCCTCATCCAAGATGCGCAGCGTCGCCGCAAGGCAAATGCCTGCGAGTGGAAGAACGGCCTCGATATTGATTTGTGACAGGGTAGTGGTTTTAAGCTCTGCGTAGCATTGGTCGTCAGACGAATAATTTTGGCCTGAGCTGTGGTGATCATCGACGTTACCGTGGATGCTAGGTGTATAGGTTCCATCAGTGCTGAGACGGATGATCTTGAGGATCGACAGGGTTTATTGCCTTGGAAGTGCGCCAGCATCAAAGGAAAAGCTGTTCAAAAAGCTTTGCTAGTGGGCGTGAGAATGTGTCGCTCTCACTTGCTTCCAGTCGCGCTGTTATTACTTCTATTTCTATGCAGACTAATCATGTCGAAGAAATCCAGGGGCTCTACGGACCGTTCACTTTAACTGAGCGGGTGGTGCAGAAGATCTGGTTGCGGCAGGATTATGCAAGGGCGGGATTGCAGACGGTTTCGGGCAAGACACTCGGAGTGAAAGACCCTGGGCGCTGGAATTTACAAGAGGGGCCAGATTTTAAAGAAGCGCGCGTGATTCTCGATGGTGTCGAAATTGTCGGCGACGTGGAGGTGCATTTTAATATATCGGATTGGCACAGTCATCAGCACGAGCGCGATGCCAATTTTGATCGTGTGGTGCTGCACGTGGTCTTACACCCCGAACGGCGAAATCCTAACCCAGTACAAACATCGAAGGGGCATGTGCCAGAGCTGTTGTATTTGATGCCACTCTTGAATCGTGATCTGGAATCGTATGCAATGAATGACGCGCTTCTGGAGTTAGAGCAGCAAGACGAGCTGGAGTGGGTGGCGCAGTTTATTGAAAAGCCGCTCGATGTGCGTTTGCGAATCTTGCGGGAGCGAGCTGAAGCGCGTTGGCAACACAAGCTCACGTATGCGATGCAACGTTTGCAGACTGAAGGTTGGGGGGCGGCGTGTCATGGCTATGCGATGGAAGTCTTAGGCTATGCGCGCAACCGTGCGCCGATGCTGCGGTTGGCAGCTAAGTATCCACTTGCTGCGATGCGTGCCGATGGGATGAACGCCGATAATCTATTTGCGCAAGAAGCGCCGCACTGGAAGCTCAACGGCTTGCGGCCGGCGAATCATCCGCGCCGCCGCTTGGCGCAATATTTGCAGATCGTGCAACAGCAACCACACTGGCCGGATCGCTTGGCGGATTATTTAAAGACCCTGCCGCTGGTAGACGGAAGTTCGACCACTGCAGACTTTCGCAAGGCAGTGAGCCTACCGCAGCGCCGTACCGCGCTCAGCGAATCCATTTTCAGTGGTGCCCTTGCCGAGCAGCGATTTAATACCATGGTGGTGGATGCTTTTCTGCCGCTGGCAACGGCAGCAGGCCTGCTCGATGGCTTTAGTTATTGGATGCATTGGTTACCCGGCGATAGCCCTGATGCCTTGAGGCGCTTCTTGAAGCACGCAGGCGCAACGAATCGGCAGAACCCGCAAAGCAACGGCTGGAATCAAGGCGCACTCGCGTTGTTTCTGGAGCGAGGTGTGTAAGCAAGCTTGTCCTCGTGGTGTTCGCGCTTGTGCGAGCCCTTCGAATTGAGCGAGTCGAATCGTGGAGCCTGAGCAAGATCAGGCGCCACGATTGGATAAATCTATCCGGGGGGAGTGGATAGAATCGACTAGATGTGGAACGCGCGTCCGCGCGTAGCGTTGAGCGTGTTTACGTCGTTGAATGCGCACTTGAGTAAACATGCTCTCTTCGCGAAGCCTGTCCCACAACACAACTGGTTTTTAGCCTAACTTAGCTTCGCGTCTCGTCTATCGCTTCGACGGAGGTCGATTTGTTCGGTAAAAACGGTTTTTTGATCCAGCCGATGATGCCAGACTCTTCTTTTTTGACCTCTGCTTCGGCGTCTTTGAGGGCGCTTTCCCAAGCGGAGCCAAATCCTGGCGCGCGCGTGTTCATGATGCTGAGTGCTTTGGTATAAAGGTGTAGGGTGCGGATCTCGGCGCGACCTGGCTTGTCTTTTAATGCGCTGACCGCTTGGGTGAGGTTCTGGCTGGTCTCTTGTTGAGTGGCCAGTTCCTGCTTGAGCGCTTCGTTGCCCATGGTGTTGATCTCCATCTGGGTGTGAAGGTGCTTTTGTAGGCTGGCGATCTCGTTCTTCAGTTTGTCCCTGCGTGCGGCGGCATCGGATTTTTGTGCAAGGGCTTTGATCCCTGCGCGTATCCAGACCAGTAGCGCGATGACCAGGCCAATACAGATGCCGATTACGATGGGCTGAGAAAATAGATTTTTTAGAGCGTCTTCCATAATAGAGCGGTGCTTATTACTTTTTAACTTATCAAGACGTGGCGCCGATACAAATCGTTATATTACATTAGGAGTTCGAAGCTCGGGTATATCTAGTCGCTTAACTTCGTGGTTTAAATGGAATATTTTTTTAACCATTAATGGATATGCATAAACGTAAATCAATTGCCGCGCTCATATGGTGACTGTTCCAACAAACTCATGAAATCCTTCAGCTCGTCATCTGCATTGGATTGCTTGCTGCGAACGCAAGATTGCCGAGTCAATTTACTCGCTACAAACAACGACAGCGATGGCGGAGAGCCCATTTCTCGGCATTGACGAGTGCAGCATCTTTATGTAAGTGTTGTGTACCATGGCGAGTTTCGATGAAGACATTGTCCGCGAGTATTTCGAATTAAACGGTTTTTTTGCACGTCAGTTGCGTAAGCACAGTGTGCATTCGCGAAAAAAAGCTACCGAGGAGACGGTAGATTTGTTGGTCCATAATCCATCGGCACCGTCGGATGCACCAGAGCCGAACTTCCAATTGTTCTCTTCGGATATGGTTGCGATCCGGCAGGCGATCGTGGTGGTGCATGGCTGGCAACAAACCCGAGTGACGCCGGCGATTTTAAAAAGTCCTGCTCGTTTGTTAGAGTTCCTCAAGAAGGGCGTGCTGAGCCAAGCGGATGTATTGTTTGAAGTGGAGGAGGGGCTGCTTGAGGATGTGGCGGCTTATCGGAAGATTTTGGTGCTGCCCGGCTTGCCGACGGCAGAGCCACAGCGCAACGAATGTCTAGAGCTATTTAAGGCGCAGGGTGTGGATGGGGTGATTGCGTTTAGCACGATCCTTGAAGATTTACTGCGGCATGTGGAGGTGAATCATAGCTATCATAAGTCGGAACTGCTGCAATTAGTGCGTGTGCTGAAAGTCTACGATATGGTGCAGGCACCGCAGATGCGCTTGTTTTAGGTCAAGTTTCAACAAACAACTTCCATTCTTGAGTAATTTAAAAAGGTGGGAATGGTTAAATGCATGTCTATTCATCCTTCTGCTCTTGTTTCTGAAACTGCCGTGATTGGTGCAGGTTCCATTGTCGGTCCTTATGCTGTGATCGAGGACGGTGCCGTGCTTGGTGAGAATTGCTCCATCGCGGCTCATGCGATTCTGCGCGGTGGTGCGGTGCTGGGTAATGCCGTCACGGTCGATTCGTTTGCGGTCATCGGTGGCGATCCGCAGGCGCTGAGCTTTGATCCGTCGACGAAGAGTGGCGTGGTGATCGGCAATAATGTGGCGATACGGGAAGGCTGCACTGTCAATCGTGGCTCGAGTGATGGTTCGAATACCGTGGTGGAGGATGGTTGTTTTTTGATGGCTCAGGCGCATATTGCCCATGATTGTAAAGTGGGTAAGGATGTAGTGATCGCTAATAATGTGATGCTGGCGGGGCATGTGACGATCGGAGCGAATGTCTTTATCGGTGGCGGTGTGGGTATTCATCAGTTCTGCCGAATTGGCACGTATGCGATGATTGGCGGCAATGCATCGATCTCAGCGGATGTGCCGCCGTATGTAATGGCGGCCGAGCGTAATACGGCTCACGGCTTAAATATGGTGGGCTTGCGACGTGGTAGTTTTGAGCGTCCGGATTTGGCGGATCTTAAAAAGTGTTATCGTGCGGTTTACTTTGGCGGTGGTAATTTGAAGAAGAAGGCGGCTGAGGCAGTGCGTGAGCATGAGTTTGGTGTGACTGCGACGGGTGCGCGTTTCTTGGCGTTTTTCGAGTATGGCAAGCGTGGCTTTGTGCAGTCGTCGAATGAGGCGACCTGAGGTATGAAGGTGAAAAAGTATGAAGGTTGAAAGTGATGTTGTGAGTCTGCCCTTGGCGATTACTTGTGGTGACCCTGCGGGGATTGGCCCTGAGGTGATTGCTGCGGCGCTGCGCAGTGAGTCGGTGCGCGGGCAAGATTATGTATTGATCGGGGCTGCCAACTGGGCGGAGCCTTTGGCGGCCGAGCTCGGTTGTGCTTTTAAGGCAGTCGGGCCAGTTAATCTTCAGGTCGTGCTGGGGCAACCTTCGCGGGCGACAGCCGAGGTGGCATTAGCTGCCTTACAGACTGCGGCGCAGGGCTGTGTGGATGGCCGTTTTCGTGGTGTGGTGTCGGGGCCAGTGAGTAAGTATTGGCTACAACAGGTCGGTTTTAGGCAGCCCGGACAGACGGAGTTTTTTGCAGAGGTCTGGGGCGGCGAACCAAGCATGGGATTTGTCGGCAATGAATTGCGGGTGGTATTGGCGACTTGGCATATTCCATTGCGCGAGGTGGCGGCTGCGTTGACCGCGAAGTGCTTAGAGCTGGCGGTCCGGCGTGCGTATGCGCTCGCAAAATCCTTTGGCGTCGAAGCACCACGGATCGGTGTGTGTGGCTTAAATCCGCATGCAGGTGAGGGGGGCATTCTTGGTGTTGAAGAGCGCGATGTACTCGACCCTGCATTGGATCGGTTGCGCGTTGAAATACCAGGACTGTCAGCCTGTTTACCAGGCGATACGGTGTTTTTTCGTCAGCGTCGTGGGGACTTTGACGTGGTAGTCGCGGCTTATCACGATCAGGGGCTTGCCGCAGTCAAGACCTTGGAGTTTGATACGGCGGTGAATGTAACGCTGGGCTTGCCCTATGTACGCACGAGTCCGGATCATGGCACTGCTTTTGATATTGCTGGGCAAGGATTGGCGAACTGTGGCAGTTTTGCGGCGGCACTTTCTGTCGCTCGGCAGTTGACCGCGGGCTAATTGTGGGTTGTTGGTTGGTCGTTGCTAGTTTATAGCGTAATTTAAGAGATATGAGTGTTGATACGACAAACACGCTCCCTGAGGGCGTCCGTGAAGGTAATGAGAAGCTGGTCTTGGTGACCGAGCCGGCTGGGGTGAAGCTGCAGTCTTTGGTCGTGCGTGAGCAAAAAGGCGAGTATCTGCGCATCAAAATTACCGGTGGTGGCTGCAATGGCTTGAGCTACAAGATGAAATTTGTGAACGACACTAAGCGAGGAGATATCCTGGTGCGTTCGTCTGGCGCGCAAGTGTTAGTCGATACCAAGAGTGCCCTTTACCTGCGCGGTACGCATCTGGATTTTTCTGATAAAATGGTCGGCGGTGGATTCAAATTCAGCAATCCGAATGCGAAGTCGAGCTGTAGTTGTGGCGAGAGCTTTAGTATCTAAGTGGCGCACGGCTGTGGAATGCTCGATCGAAGTGGCGAAAAGAGTTGAAATGCCAGATTGTTCCATGCAACCTTAGATTCTTGTATGGTTATCAATACCTAAATCTTTGACGATATAAAGTGATTTTTCGGAGCAGCACGGAGTTGTTCCCACTTTCGCAAAGGCTATCTGATCGAATTCCGATACAAGTCGTTCATCTACACATCAATTAATGCCAAAATACCCGAATAATCGCGGACGCTTCCAGAACCGTAATCGTGGACCTAAAGGTCTAAGGAGAAATGATCGTATTCGCGCGACAGAAGTGCGCGTGATCGGCCCCGAGGGCACCAACCTTGGCGTGATGCCGCCGCGTAAGGCGCTTGAGCTCGCTCAAAAGGTAGGACTCGACTTGATTGAGATTTCTCCGGCGGCACGTCCTCCTGTTTGTCGTATATTAGATTTTGGCAAGTTCCTTTATGAGGAGAGCAAGAAGCAGAAGGAGAGCAAGCAGCAGGCAACCAAGCTGAAGGAAATTAAATTCCGTGTGCGCATTGGTGATCATGACTTCGAGACGAAGTTGCGTCGTGCCGAGGGTTTCCTTAACCACGGTCATAAGGTAAAGCTCACTCTCCAGTTTCGCGGACGTGAGAACGAACACCGTGATCTGGGCTTTGTGCGCGTGAACCTTGCTAAAGACGAACTGTCTGGCATCGCCACGGCAGATTCTGAACCGCGTTTAGTCGGTCGTCAGGTGGCGCTCATTTTGTCGCCATTGCCAGAAGCCAAGCGTGTGCTGAAGTTCAATCAGCCGAATCATGAGTATGATGATCGTGATGATAGCGAGATTGAGGAGCACGACGAAGAAACCGGCGAAGAAGCCAGCGAAGAAACCGGCGAAGGAACAGCTGAATCCTAATTCTTATGTGGAGCGGCGTCCTTTCAGTTAAGGTCAGCCGACTGGCGACATCTATTATCTTTCAAAGCTTAGCACTGCTTGCGGTGCTAAGCTTTTTTATGCCTACAGCCTTATCGGCTCGGCAGATTCAGATCGATGGTAAGTCGTATATTGATCTTGCGACGGTGGGAAAGAGTTTCGGCATGCAAGCGTATTGGTTAAAGGGCCATAAAACATATCGCCTGCGTAGTCAATGGACCATGATTGATGTCGGTAAAAACGGTCGCGCCTTATACCTCAATCGGTTGCCGATACATTTGGGATTCCCGACGGTCGAGTCGAAGGGCCAGCTTTTTATCGCGACGGCAGACTATCAGCATGTGCTCCAGCCGATTTTGACGCCGCAGGTGTTTAAAAAGCGCCCAGGGATTCGACGTGTGGTGATTGATGCAGGTCATGGTGGGAAGGACAGTGGGGCGCGTAATGATACCTATGGTTTGTTGGAAAAGGACCTGACGCTGGATGTGGCTCGGCGTTTAAAAGCTTTGCTCGAACGCTCTGGTTTCGAAGTGGTCATGACGCGTGATAGCGACGTCTATATTTCTTTGGCACAGCGCTCAAAAGTGGCAAACCGTGCCAAGGCTGATTTGTTTGTTAGCTTACATTTTAATGCCGCTGGTTCGACCTCGGCATCCGGATTTGAGTCGTATGCGCTGACTCCGCAGTATCAGGCGTCGTCGAAGTATCCGCGTCCGACGAGTAAGGATGCCAAGCGCTATCTTGGCAATGCACAAGACCCTTGGAATACCTTGATTACCTATCATCTCGAGCGTGCGTTAGTGCAGGGCCTAGGTGGGCCGGATCGTGGCATAAAGCGCGCGCGTTGGTCGGTGCTCAAAGACCTCGAGTGTCCCGGTGTGCTAACTGAATTGGGCTTTGTTTCGCATGCGGAAACTGCCAAGAAAGTACGTTCGCCGGCATTTCGCCAAAAACTTGCCCAAAGTTTATACAATGGCATAGTCGCCTATCGAAAACGACTTCAACGTATCCAATAACCATGTCTTTGAATCAATTCTTTCTGAGTATTGTTGGCCTAACCAGCTTGCTGACGACTTGCGTTGTTGGCCAAGCCGCTGGTGAGGCAGCGCATGTGGTGGTCGTCGTCAATGCCAATGACAGTGGTTCGACTGAGATCGCTAAATATTATACCGAGCAGCGGGGGATTCCGAAGGCCAATATCATCGCGTTGGAAATGCCGACTAAGGAGACGGTCACCGTACGTGAGTTTGTGGATACTATTTATAATCCGCTGCTCAATGCCTTGATTGAGAAGGATTGGATGAATGTGGTGAAAGCCAACGGCCGCGATGTCGTCGGGCGTGAGCGTGTTTCGGTGGCAACGCATCACATCAGTTATTTGGTCACGACACGCGGTGTGCCGCTTCGTATTGCCAATGATCCGACGCTCTTGGGCGCGGGATTGGAGCAGTTGCCGAAGCAATTCAAGGTGAATAATGGCTCCGTCGATGGCGAGCTGGCCTTGTTGGCAGCGCCTGCGAATCTGCCAATGGCTGCGTTTGTGCCGAATCCGTTGTTCTCTAAAATGGCGCCTACGAGTGCGGATGCGAAGCGAGTGATTCGGGTCAGTCGATTGGACGGGCCAAGCGTTGGAGTCGTTAAAAAATTGATCGCTCGCAGCATGCAAGCCGAAGCTGAGGGTCTAATGGGGCGGGCGTATTTTGATATTGGTGGGCCGCACGCGAAAGGGGACGAATGGATGATAGCGGCGGGCGACCTAGCAGTGGCGGCGTATTTCGACACTTCTCTTGAGAAGACGAAGCGACCAATGGATGGCAGAGATCGTTACGATGCGCCCGCGATTTACATGGGCTGGTATCGGCAAAATGCCTATGGGCCATGGCGCGAGGCCAAGTGGTCAGTGCCGCCCGGGGCGATCGGATTTCACCTGCACAGCTTTTCGGCGACCACCGTGCGTTCGACCAGTAAGGGCTGGCTGGGGGCTTTTGTAAATCAAGGCTACTGCGCGACGGTCGGTAATGTCTACGAGCCGTATTTGGAGTACACGCATCGCCCGCAGATGCTGTTGGCCGCTTTGCTCGACGGTCATACCTTCGGCGAGGCGGCGATGTTTAGTAATCCGGCGCTGAGTTGGCAGGGCGTGGCAATCGGTGATCCGCTCTATCGCCCTTTTAAGATTGGCCTGGATGAGCAGTTACAGAAATCGATGAACCATTCGTTCAGCGCGTATCTCTGTCTGCGGCAGATCAATCGTCTGCAAGCCGAAGGCAAGGCCGATGAGGCCGTGGCATTTGCTCGGACGCAGTTCGTTCGGCAACCGTCGCTAGCTTTGGCATATGAGTTGGCGAAATTGTATGCGGCTGAAGATGAGGCGAAGAAAGCGGTCGAAGCTCTAAAAGTCGTCCGTTACATCACTGTATTTTCGAGCGATGAAATTGTCTTGGTTAAAAAAATCGCTGATTTCTTGAATAAGCATGCAGAAAGCGAATTGGCGCTCGACCTGTACCGGAAGCTGATCGATCGAGATGGATTGGCCAAGGCTTTGAAGATTTCCCTGCTAGAAGGTGGGGCGAAAGTCGCGATGAATGTGGGCGAGACCACACTTGCATCGGCTTGGACGCTGACCGCCCGGAAGTTGAAGGCTCCGCCCCCTGCTACAACGAAGAAGGCCAAAGGCTAGTGGTTTTTCGTGGAGGGATGTTGCCCCCGACGTCCGCTCTGACGAGGACACTGAAGGCGGTATCCCTGCAGTGAAACAAACACGGGCCATCTTATTATTAGTTCTTGACTAAAGAACTAACAATAAGGATAACCCGTCTACTTTTTTGAGAATCCCGCCTTTATCCGAGTTTTCATTCCATGAGCACACCCGAGAATATCCACACCGAATTTCACCGCATGCTTGGCCGCGACGCCAAGGAGGCGCAATTGCGTCAGCGTGGACATGTTTTCTGGTTTTATGGTCTCTCTGGTTCTGGTAAGAGCACGCTGGCCAATGCCGTTGAGCGCAAGCTGACCGAGCGCGGTATTTTGACCAAGATCTTGGACGGCGATAACATTCGCAGCGGTCTGAACAGCGACCTCGGTTTTTCTGATCAAGACCGGCAGGAGAATATTCGCCGTATTTCCGAAGTGGCACGCCTGTTTCTCGATGCTGGAATGGTGGTATTTACTTCTTTTATTACGCCCAAACGCGATCTGCGTGCGGCGGCGGGCGAGATCGTTGGTGCGGATGATTTCACGCCTGTGTATGTCCAAGCGTCTTTCGAGACCTGCGCCGAACGCGATGTGAAGGGGCTGTATGCCAAAGCCGCAGCAGGTGGTGTGAAACACTTTACTGGCAAAGACTCCACTTTCGAAGAACCCACCGCAGCGGACCACGACTGGGTGATCTCCACCGACTCTCAAACCGAAGAAGAGTCGATTAACGAACTTCTCGAGCGGATCATGCCGCTCATCGAACAGACCGCTAAGGTCTAAATCCTAATCCTTTCTTCTAAATTCCAATATAGAACGATGCATCAAGACTACACAATCACTCACCTCAAACAGCTCGAGTCCGAAGCGATTTTTATCCTTCGTGAGACTGCTGCGCAGTTTGAGAAACCTGTCCTGCTCTTTTCCGGAGGCAAAGACTCCATTGTCATGGCGCACCTTGCGAAGAAGGCCTTCTGGCCGGCTAAGCTGCCGTTTCAGTTGATGCACGTCGATACCGGCCATAACTTTCCGGAGACTATGGCGTTTCGCGACAAGTATGTAGCTGAGCTCGGCGCGGAATTGATCGTCGCTTCGGTTCAGGAATCGATTGATCAGGGCAAGGTCGTCGAAGAGAAGGGGCCACGTGCCAGCCGTAATGGTTTGCAGACGGTCGCACTGCTCGAAGGCATTGAAAAAAATAAGTTTGATGCCGCGCTCGGTGGTGGTCGTCGCGACGAAGAAAAAGCTCGTGCGAAAGAGCGCTTCTTCTCGCACCGCGATGCGTTCGGTCAATGGGACCCGAAGAACCAACGCCCAGAGCTTTGGAATATCTTCAACGGACGTAAGGGCCACGGTGAGCAATTCCGTGTATTTCCGCTCAGTAACTGGACGGAGATGGACATCTGGCAATACATCAAGGCCGAGAACATCGAACTGCCACACCTCTACTTCTCGCACGAGCGTGATTGCTTCATTCGTGATGGTGTAATCATGGGCGTGTGTGACTTTATCGAACTGCTTCCAGGCGAAAAGGTCGAGAAGATGACCGTTCGTTTCCGCACCATTGGTGACGCGACTTGCACCGGTGCGTGCCTATCCACGGCTGATAACCTCGACGATATTATCGACGAGGTCGCAGCGGCCCGACAAACCGAGCGTGGCACACGTGCCGATGATAAACGTTCTGAAACCGCAATGGAAGACCGTAAGAAACAGGGGTATTTTTAAGCGGAGCTTAAAAATACAGCCACCCAGTTCATCAGTTTTCAGTTTAGACTAGATAGAACCGGAAACTGAAAAACAGAACACCGAACAACTTTTAAAATAACATGAGCGAAGATAATAATTCAGGATACCTCGATATGGACCTACTGCGGTTTACCACTGCCGGTTCAGTTGACGACGGTAAGAGCACATTGATCGGACGCCTACTCTACGATAGTAAGGCGATTTTCGAAGACCAAATGGAGGCCATGGAAGCAAGCTCCAAGGCACGTGGCGACGAGCATGTGAACCTCGCTTTGTTGACTGACGGCCTACGCGCCGAACGTGAGCAGGGCATCACCATCGATGTGGCATACCGCTATTTCGCAACGCCAAAGCGTAAGTTCATCATCGCCGATACTCCAGGGCACATTCAATACACCCGTAACATGGTGACGGGTGCGTCCACTGCGAATCTCGCGATCGTATTGATCGATGCCCGTAAGGGTGTGATCGAGCAGACTTGCCGTCACTCATTCATCGCTAACTTGCTTCGTATTCAGCACGTTGTTGTGTGTGTGAACAAGATGGACTTGGTCGATTGGGACGAAGGCGTTTACAATAAGATCGTCGATGATTTCAAGAGTTTCGCTTCTCGCCTCGATAACATTGTCGATGTGACTTTCATCCCGGCATCTGCGCTGATCGGTGATAACATCGTCGATAAGTCTGAGAACATGCCGTGGTATCAAGGGCCGACACTGCTTTACCATTTGGAAACCGTTTATATCGGTGCTGATGAGAATCACGTCGAAGCACGCTTCCCAGTGCAGTGGGTCATTCGCCCACACTCCGACAAGTATCATGACTTCCGCGGTTTCGCTGGTCGTGTGGCGGGTGGTGTCTTTAAGCCAGGCGACGATGTGACTGTGCTACCTTCAGGCTTCACTTCGAAGATCAAAGCAATTGAATCGATGGACGGCCCCCAAGCGGAAGTCTTTGCGCCGATGTCTGCGACGATCACTCTCGAAGACGAGATCGATATGTCTCGTGGTGATATGCTCGTGAAAGCGAACAATCGCCCCGAGCCGACTCAAGACATCGATGCGATGGTCTGCTGGTTTGATTCCAAGCCACTCGTCGGTAGCGGTAAATACATCCTTCGTCACACGACTAAGGAAGTGAAAGCCATCGTCACTGAAGTCTGTTACAAGGTGGACATCAACACCTTGCACAAGGTTGAGGATGATATTACCTTAAATCTGAATGACATCGGGCGTATCAAAGTCCGCACATCAGCTCCGCTGATTGCTGACAGCTACAAGTCCAACCGCATCACCGGCAGCTTCGTGCTGATTGATGAATTGACTAACGCCACAGTTGCGGCGGGCATGATCATTTAGCCTTCCGGGAAATTTAGTACAAAAGGCCGAGGTCGCTGCAAAGTGACTCGGCCTTTTTTGTGGTTCATCGTCGATTAGCGGGAAAGGTATAGATGGGCGGTGGATTCGCCTCTGGCTCTTGGGAGGGATCCTCCGGGACCGATGCGGGAGAGGCTGACCTGACTAATAGCCGACAGAGAATCTTGGATTTTCTTGTGATGTCTAAACTGCTGGCGGTCGACACGGAGGTCGACCCTCCCCAACAGAATCGCCGGCACATTAGGCACAGAGTAGTATTTTCGCAGTAAATGACGATGAACCTTTTTTTACGCCATAATCGTAATCATTTTCATACTCTTAATCCTCTAGGCGGAGTCGAATGGCCTTCTTCTTCAACGCTCTGATTATGATGAAGAGTATGAGTAGGATTAAGGATGGAGGCACGTCCGTTGTGCACCCGGATCGAAGTTTGGGCTCACTTCCCCGCGAGGAGTAGAAGCGAGTCTATCCTTCCAACGGCAAATCAATCACCTGCCATGGCAAGCCACGTAAATTAAGCTCTTCCATAAATGGATCCGGATCGTTCTGCTCCATGTTCCAGACGCCGGGTTGTTTCCATAACCCGCGCAGAATCATCTGGGCGCCAATCATCGCAGGCACACCGGTGGTGTAGCTGATCGCTTGGCTGGACACTTCATGGTAGCACTGTTGGTGGTCGCAGGAATTGTAGATGAAGATGCGCTTCTTTTGGCCGTCCTTGGTGCCGACAATGTCGCAACCGATGCAGGTTTTACCCTTCGTGCGTGGCCCGAGACTACTTGGATCGGGCAGCACTTTACTGAGGAATTCGATCGGTGCGATCTTCATGCCATTCACCTCGATCGGTTCGATCGAGGTCATGCCGACATTTTCCAACACGCGCAGGTGAGTGAGATACTTCTGCGAGAAGGTCATCCAGAAGCGGATACGCTTGAGGCCTTTAATGTTTAGGCACAGTGATTCGAGCTCTTCGTGGTAGAGCAGGTAAGCGTCTTGTTCGCCGACGACAGGGAAGTCGTAAACTTGATGCACGCTCATTGGTTCGACTTCTTTCCATTCGCCTTCTTCCCAGTAGCGACCATTCGCTGTGATCTCGCGGATGTTGATCTCGGGGTTGAAGTTGGTCGCGAAGTGGTGGCCGTGGTCGCCCGCGTTGGCATCGAGTATATCAATCGTCTCGATCTCATCGAACAGATGCTTCTGCGCATACGCGCAGAACATATTGGTCACACCCGGATCGAATCCGGAGCCGAGTAGCGCGGTTAGGCCAGCGTCTTTGAAGCGTTCCTGATAGTCCCACTGCCATTTGTATTCAAATTTCGCTTCGTCGAGTGGCTCGTAGTTAGCTGTGTCGAGGTAATCGACACCAGCGGCGAGGCAGGCATCCATCAGTGGCAGGTCTTGATAGGGCAGCGCGACGTTGATCACGAGCTGCGGCTTCTCTTCCTTGAGAAATGCAGTCGTCGCGGCCACATCGTCGGCGTCAATCGCAGCAGTGCGGATCGTGCGACCTTGCTTGGCCTCAATGTCTTTGGCGATTGCGTCGCACTTTGAGACGGTGCGCGAGGCGAGCACGATCTCTTCAAAAATTTCGGGTAGCTGGGCGCATTTGTGTGCGACCACGTTTCCCACTCCACCGGCACCGATAATAATTACTTTAGGCATACAAAAAGCTTAATGTGAACTTCGTTCGACTCTTCAAGAACATTTAGCTCAGCCGAGTGTGACACGATCAAATTACCCCATTGCAGACCGCGATACTTTGTTTCATAAAAGCCAGTGTCGCATTTACTATGGAAGGTGCAGTGTCACTGTGCCGATCTCCAATGATCGTTCGCTTTCATGAGCTTTGGCGATCATTGTATAGTTATCCACAGTTGATGTGATCGTCAATGTGGCAGTGGCGGCACTCGGGAAGGCTTCGGCTGGTAAGTAGCTGCGTTGAATGAAGTCACCTTCTACGATTATGAGTGCTGAATTCTTCAACAGTGTGTCTTTGAGTAGGTCTGCGACTAGTATGGATTGTGCTGCCGAATCACCTGTGGTGACTATTTCAAAAATGTAGGGAGTGGCCAGGCTTGAGAGCTTTTCGATCAACTGATTCTGGTCGTTGATACTAACGCTCGCGGCAATCATGCGTGGAGTCGTTACGACTGCAGTCGGCGCCGATGTATTTGTCGCTTCGGTGGTGGACTCTACGCCAATGGTAGTTGCTGTGACTGCGGGTGACAGCACCTCACTGGCATCTGCGATGTAGTAAAGAACGCTGCTGATTAGCCGCTGGGTATTCAAGTCGATTGCGCGCACTGATAGCAGTGCTTCCGATCCAGAGCCTGGTGCGATCACTTCGATTGCAAGTAGGGCGACTTTTTCACCTTCAAAGACTGATTCATTGTCGTATTGAAAAGTATAGTCTGCAGTCGTTTCGTCTTTTACTAATGTTAGGCTGAGAGGCACTTTAACGCTGAATTGTGTGCCGTCTGCTTGGATGAAGGTGTCGTAGGTGGCATTGTGTACTTTCGGTTCGGCTTTACTGTTTTGCTCCGCTGTGATAATGCGTAGGCCATCGTAGAAGATGTTGGTGTAGTCAGCGTTACGGCAGTTTTCGAGTGTTTGTATTGCGGCTTGTTCGAGCGCGGTCGGATATGTTTGCTCGACCAGTTCGAAATTATATTTCTTCGCTGCGATCGCTTGATTGGTGATCTGCCGAGCTTGCACTGCGGTCAATAGCTCGATCATTTGTTGCTGGGCTGAGTGGACTTTTGCTTGTCCTTCTTCGACCAATTGCTCGCCACGTTGATGGAGGGGCTTTAAATCCTTGTCTGGGTTAAGGGTAGAGGGCTTCTGTGCTTGGAGATTTTCACCACTGCGGATGTTGGATTCCCCCTGTTTAATGAGCTGCGCCGCTTCGATGTAATCCACTCGCTGTTGCTGCGTCATATAGGGACGCAGTGCATCGCTTTGCGCGATGATGCTGAGATCGAGCGGTGCTTCTTTTGTGGAGGCTGCCTGACTTGATAGTGGCAGTGCGCAGAGTAATAGAAAAGTGAATTGGCGAAATGCCAGAGCAAACGATTGAGACATGAGAAGAAGATCAGTATGAATTGTAACCTTAGGGAGGGTGAATAGGAATACTTGATCGTGAAGTACTTGTCTTGATTGCCAAGTTTTTTAGTCAAGGAGTTGAACTAACAAAAATCCTGTATGCGTTCGTGCAGTGACGTTTATTGACATGAGTCGGAATCTGGCTGTTGTAGTGCATATGAATTTTAACGAAGAATTGACACTCGTTCGCGATACGACTGCCACAGTGATTCCCGCCGGGGAGGAACAAGTGCTGCCAGCTGGCACGCGTGCAGTGATTTCCCAGGCGCTTGGAGGCACGGTGACAATCCGCACTGATTCCGGTCTGTTTCGTCTTTCGAGTAAAGATTGGGATGCTCTAGGCACGGCCGCACAGGCGGAGCTTAAGGCCGTCGCCGAGGCTGCCGAAGCCGAGCAGAGCGATGCGCCTTTTAGTGACGAGCAAGTTTGGGACGCGATGAAGAGCTGTTTTGATCCGGAGATTCCGGTCAATATCGTCGATCTTGGACTCATCTATGATATGCAGGTCGCTGCGGCGGATGCCGATGGCAAGTATGCGATCAGTGTGAAGATGACGCTGACTGCACAAGGTTGTGGGATGGGGCCAGTTATTGCAGATGATGCGAAGACCCGCATCGAAGCACTCAAAGATGTGTCTGGCGCGCAAGTGGATATCGTATGGGATCCGCCTTGGACGCCACATATGATTTCTGACGCTGGACGTGCTAAACTGGGTTTAGAGTGATCGCCTTCGGCTAGCGACGTCTTCGGCGGAGTGAGGGTGAGGAGTGTCAGTTCGCAGTAGAAGCGGCTTCCAGCCGCTTTTCCATGGCTGAGCCAAGCGGCTGAACGCCGCTTCTATTTTTTTTAATCTATTCACACTAATCACTTTCACTCGACCGCAGGTCGTCACTCCGCGCGCAGCGCGGCGCACGGCTAGCTGTCTTTGAACTGTGCGACTAAACCAGAGACTGTTGCCTTGGCGTCGCCGTAAATCATGCGGCTGTTCGGTGCGGTG